>Ga0137379_10001487_pt1 | contig 21461 bp, 19 predicted proteins | sample SagtaG_18_FD_104812 | JGI IMG/M metagenome (GOLD analysis project Ga0137379, IMG submission 104812) | Vadose zone soil microbial communities from Sagehorn Ranch, Mendocino, California, USA - Sage2_L_80_16 metaG | ecosystem: Environmental > Terrestrial > Soil > Vadose zone | place: USA...
CAACGTCCTCATACAACGCAAGAAGGACGAACACCTCGATATCTCACTTTTTATCACGCACGGGCATGGCGATCACCTGGTCGGATTCCCTTTCTTCAGCCCGCTTTTTGAAAAACGCGCCAGTATCAATATTTTGGGGCCGCGCCTGGCTGGCCGCAGCATCGAAGAACTTGTAACCCCACTCATGTCTCAACCGTATTTTCCAGTGGATATACGGAAATTGCCTTCGCATCGCACGTTTCATACCTTAAACGGGCAAGAACATATTCTCTGGCGCAAAGGCGAGAGCGAACCGACCGTCACGTACCAAACGCCGCTGCCGCAGGAAAATGCGGAGTATGACACACATGTCATGCTGAAACTGACCAGGAGTCATCCGCTGGATGGCGCTGCTGTCTATCGAATTGAATACGCGGGTCGCCGCCTGGTCTATGCTACGGATGTCGAATGGAAAGAGCACTGTGAACCGGCTTTTCTCGCCTTTGTCGAAAAGGCCGATGTGCTCATACACGACGCGCAGTATACGCACGATGACTACCATCAATCCAAGCGCGGCTTTGGACACAGCACTATTGAGATGGCAACGGAGGTCGCCCGTACAGCCCAGGTAGGCACATTGATCCTGTTTCACCATGAACCAACCTATGATGATGACAAACTGGATGTAATGCTAGCTGAGGCGCAAACGCAATTTGCCCATACCTATTCTGCCTATGAAGGATTGGAAATCGACCTGTTAATGGATGTTCCTACGAGAGGTTAACAATGATAAATGTAATACTGGCGTTCATGATTATCGGTTCGTTCTTAGTAGCCGTGATTATCCACGAATATGGTCATGCACTGGTAGCAACCATGCTGGGAGACCCCACTCCTCGCGCAGAAGGCCGCTTGAGCCTGAGCTTGCGTTCACACATTGACCCTCTCGGCACCCTGCTATGCGTCATCCTGGCCTTCTTCCAGGTCGCTGCTGGCCCCGTCGGCCTGGGTTGGGGCCGACCCGTCAAATCCGACCCCTGGAAACTGCGCGGTGGGCCAAATGGTGGTACCTTATTGGTAGCCCTGGGCGGCATTATCATGAATCTCATTTTCGGCGTCATCTTCTCTATCCTGCTGCGTTTTCTTCCCGACTTCTTGACCATAAGTGCCACCAATGGCGTTGTTCCGCGTATCCCGCAGTTGATCACTGTCTTTGCCAGCGTTAATTTCTGTCTGGCCATCTTTAACTTGATTCCACTCTATCCACTCGATGGCTACCAGATTGTCTATACGCTGCTGCCAAGTCGGCAGGCCGTCAGTTTTGCCAGGTCCGCCCCCTACGGGCAATTCATTATCCTGTTACTCATCTTTTTACTGCCATTCCTGGGGCAAATTTCAGGCCTGGGTGATTTTTTCCTGTTTCACATCTCATACTATATCCTGCTAGGATCACTGAAACTTATAGCACTGGTAAGTGGTCTCCCTGGCGCCTTAGTTTCTATCTTCTATTCCTTCTAGTTCTGGCGGAAGCGTTTGCATGCATACACTGGTTTATCGTCTCTGGCAAGTTTGCCAACAACTCGGTTTCGTCGCTCCATTATCGGCAGAGGAACGCCTGGAAGTGGCTCGCTGGCTGCCAGCCTCCGCGCTGCCGCTCTTCAACAGCATGTCCGCCGCCGATCAGCGACACTCACTGCGAGTATGCCAGGGACTACAGGCGCGCGGCTGTACCGATCCCGACCTGCTCGCGGCAGCCCTTTTACACGATGTCGGCAAAGCCCAGGGCCGTGTGCCTTTCTGGACGCGCCCGGCTATCGTGCTTGGCAAACTCTGCGCGCCGCGTTTACTCTCGCGCCTGGCAACCTACCCACGCGCAGGGCTGTCACGCTGGCGTCGCTCGCTCGGCTATGCCTGGTGGCACGCTGAAATCGGGGCCGAAATGGCCGCGAAGGCTGGCCTATCGGAGCGCGCCGCGCTCTATATTCGCACGCACCATCAACCCGATGGTCCGGCGGCGGAATTACACACCGTAGATGAGGCTTCGTAACGTATGCTCGATCAAATTGAACAGAAGCTTAGCGAGGAACAGCTCTACAGCGAAACAATCGGACATCAGAGCAATTATGTCGTCCGCCTCCCTGTCTTTGAGGGGCCGCTTGACCTGCTCTTACACCTCATCGAAAAGCGGCAGATGGAGATCACCACCATCTCCCTGCTCTCCGTCACCGATCAGTACCTGGCCTATTTGCAACAGTGGCAGGAAGAATCGATGCCGCTGGCAAACGTGGCCGCGTTCATCTCCATCGCCACCCGCCTGCTCTACATCAAATCGCAGAGCCTCCTCCCGCACACCTCCAAAGAAGAATTAACCGGCGAGATGGAGAGCGCGGCGACGATGGCCGAGGAACTGCGCACCCACCTGCTCGAATACAAACTCGCCAAAGAGATCGCCTCGTATCTCCGCCTGCGGGAAGAAGCTGGCCTACAGACCTATGGACGTTCCGGCCTGCTGGCGGGCATCGAAGCCCAGCTCGCCTGGACACCTCCCACGCTGGTCGGCTTAGAGGTTGACACGCTGGCGCGCGCCTTCTCACGCATCCTCGAGCTGCGCGCGCGCGACGAAGCCAACAACGCCGCATTCCTCCCACTTGCGCGCGTGCGCGTCAGCGAACGCATCGCCGAAATCACGAGTCTCTTACGCACACAACCCCGTCTCTTGCTCTCCGACCTCCTCGAAAACGAAACATCCCGCCTGGTCATCATCGTCACCTTCCTCGCCGTCCTCGAATTGTGGAAACGCTCCCACATCACCGTAGCCCAAAGCTCACTCTTCAGCCCCATCGTCCTGGAACGCGGAGAAAAATGGAGCGAGGACACAAAATTATCAGGTGAGAGCGAAGAATGGTAATTGGTTCATTCAATCGCTCTATTATACTGCCAAAAACTTGACAACACCATACTCAATGTTTATACTGTAGGCACAATAAAACTCACATCATTACGCTGTGTTGAATATAAGGAGAACACAAATTATTATGGAAGAGTCTCAGGAGATTCAGGAAGGGCAAGTGACAGAGGAGACAACTACCCCTTCGGAAAGCAACCGCATTCACGAACTGGAGGCCCAGCTTGCGCAGGCCCGCCAGGAAGCGGCTGACAACTGGAATAAATACCTGCGCGAACGCGCCGAAATGGAGAATTTCCGCAAACGCCAGGAGCGTATCAGCCTGGATCGTGTGCAGCGCGATAAAAAGGCCCTGTTCCAAAAAATATTGGGAGTCATGGACAACATCGAGCGCGCCCTGCTCTACCAGGAAACCATGGACCGCCAGGCATTGCAGCAAACCCTGCGTATGATCATGTGGCAGATGAATGAAGTCATGCGCGCCGAAGGTCTCACACCAGTCGCCACCGTCGGCGAAGCCTTTAATCCTTATGTGCATGAAGCCATCGAAGCTGTGGAAAATACTGACCAGCCGGAGGGCACCATTGTAGAAGAGGTACTCAAAGGCTATAAACTCGGCGATGAAACATTGCGCCCGGCTCGCGTTCGGGTCAGCGCGGGCAACAAACCGGCACAGGAATAAAAAAAGAGGGGCAGAGAGCGAGAGACATGGACTATAAAGATTATTATAAAGTACTCGGCGTCTCCAAGAATGCCAGCGCCGACGAAATTAAAAAGACCTTTCGCAAGCTGGCACGCAAATATCACCCGGATGTCAATCCCGGCGACAAAAAGGCAGAAGAGAAGTTCAAAGAAATCAATGAAGCCTATGAAGTTCTCTCCGACGCCGATAAACGCAAAAAATATGATACGCTCGGCCCCAACTGGCAGGAACAGTTTGGCGCTCACCCAGGCACGGGCAGGCGCAGCTATAGCTATCGCACCTCTCCCCTCGATTTTGATTCAACATCCGGCTTTTCGGACTTCTTTGAAGCCCTTTTCGGGCGCACGCCCGGCGCAGCAGGAGCCACAACACGACCGCGTGAGGACTTTCGCAGGCGCGCAGGCGACAACATCGAGCAGCCCGTAGAAGTTACCATACAGGAGGTCTACATCGGCGGCACGCGTACCTTCAACATTCAATCAACGGAGATCTGCGCATTCTGTCGCGGCACGGGCGAAGTCGCCGGCAAAGTCTGCGCTAACTGTAGTGGCCAGGGTCAATTCGCGCGCAGCAAGCGTATTCAGGTGAAAATACCTGCAGGGGTTGATAACGGCTCCAAGATTCGCGTCGCAGGCGAAGGACAGCCCGGCATAGGCGGCGGCCCACGCGGCGACCTCTTCCTGGCCATCAGCGTCAAACCTGACCCGCTCTATGAGCGCAAAGGCGACGACCTCTACCTCGACTGCGAGGTGGAACTTGTCACCGCCATGCTGGGGGGTCAAGTCCCGGTGCCACTACCAGATGGGCGCAAACTCATGCTCACCATCCCGCCAGAAACGCAGAATGGCCGCACCTTCCGCCTGGCGGGGAAAGGCATGCCTCGCCTGCGCGGTGACGGCAACGGCAACCTCTTCGCGCGCCTCAAAGTCGTGCTGCCCATGCACCTCACCGAGGAAGAGCGCGACCTGTTTGAACAACTCGCACAAATGCGCAGCACCGAAGTACATACATAGGAGAGAGACCTCGTGGACGAAAACCGTGACGGCGCATGGTATGCCATCAGCGTAGCCGCCATAAAAGCCGAAGTGCATGAACAAACACTTCGCCATTACGAACGCCTGGGATTGATCTCACCCGCACGCAAGGGCAATAGCCCTCATAGTCCGCGATTGTATTCCGACCGTGATATCGAACGAGTCGTGCATATTCGCCGCCTCATGCGCGACCTTGGAGTCAACCTGGCAGGCGTAGAAGCCATCCTGCACATGAAAGACCGCATGGAGCAAATGCAGCTCGAACTCCGGCTCGAATTGCAGCGCATGCAGGACCAGCACGCCACCGAAACCCGCAGGCTCAAAGACATCATCGAACGCCTGCAGCGCGGCTCACTGTGAACCTTCAACCTTTCAACTTGTAACACGTATATAAATTAGTAAATTTTTTGAAGCAATATCAGGGGTTCAAACAGGCAGAAAGCGTCTTGTCTCCCAATTCTAAGCATATTAATTGTCATGAAAACTGCTATATGTTATATTGAGCATTAAAATTAACGTTGCACAGACGTTGCTGTGAGGGAAGAACCAATGTCTTTTAAATTAAAAGCTGCTGACAAAACCGATGTAGGACGACAACGCGAACAAAACGAAGATAGTCCCTATAGGTACATCTCAGACGATCGAGAGCGCGGCCTCTTCATCGTCGCCGATGGTATGGGGGGCTACAAAGCGGGCGAAGTCGCCAGCAAACTCGCTGTCCAAAAAATCAGCGAAGCGCTGAAAAGTTTCCTGGTGCCTATATCTGAACAACCAACCATCAAGCTCACACCTGTCTCCGATTTGCAGACCGTCAAACTCGACCCTGTAAAACCAGGCGAGGAAACCGCCAAACAACACAAAACGCGCAAACTCTCGGAGACGCCCACCATCAAAAATATCGAGGATCAGCTCAAAGCCGCCGTCCGCCAGGCTAACAAAGCTATTGTCGCTTACGGCGAAGAGCAATCGTCCGCGCGTGGCCTGGGATGCACAGTCACATCAGCCTTAATTCAGGACGACAAGGCCTTCATTGTGAACGTCGGTGACAGCCGCACCTATCTCTATCGCGATGGCACGCTCACCAAACTCACCAGGGATCACTCCCTGGTGCAGCGTTTAGTGGAAGAGAAGCAGATCGAGCCAGATGACGTGTACTCCCATCCACAACGCAACCTGATCTATCGCTCGCTGGGCGCGGGACACAAAAGCGTTGATCCCGATGTCTTCCATGAGACCCTGCGTTCTGGTGATACCTTGCTGCTCTGCTCCGATGGTTTGTGGGAAATGGTACGGCATCAAGGTATACTCAGCGTGCTCAAACAAGAGCGTGACGCCCAGAAGATTTGCGATACTTTGGTTGACATGGCAAACGCCAATGGGGGTGAGGATAATATTACCGCCGTGGTTGTCCAGATCAGTTAGACGGATTGGGTGTCAGTAAGGAAATATTAAGGACCATTCTATGCCTCTCCCAGAAGGTACAATCCTGGATCGAAAATTTAAAATTGTTGGCGTGCTTGGCGAAGGTGGCATGGGTACTGTTTACAAAGTAGAACAGGTCGATAGGCCTGGCTATTTTCGTGCTGTCAAAGAACTGCTCATCAATCCCAATACAACCGAAGACGAACGCAAATCTGCTATCGAGCGTTTTGATAAAGAAATTGACCTGCTGTTCAATCTCAAGCATCCGCGCATCCCATCGCTGGTACTCAGTTTTCAGGAACGGGGCAACTACTACTTCGTCATGGAATTTGTGCCGGGCCGCAGCCTGGAAAAAATCCTCGAAGATAGCAAGGCGCCACTTGACGAAATGCACGTCATTAACTGGATGATGCAGGTATGTGAAGCCTTGACCTACATCCATACCCGTGTACCGCCCATTATCCTGCGCGACCTGAAACCCGGCAATGTCATGGTGACAGGCGATGACGTACACCTGATCGATTTCGGCATCGCGCGTAAATTCGATCCCAATAAGCGCACCAATACCGAGAACCTGGGAACCATCTCCTATGCCTCGCCTGAACACCTGGGATCGATTACCGCGCCTGGACAACGCCGCTCGGCGCAGAATCCTGGCAAGCTCGTGCAGACCGATGCGCGTTCGGATATCTACTCGCTCGGCGCGACCATGTATCACCTGCTCACCAATCGCGAGCCAGACCCCATTCAGACGCCCACGTCAGGCAGTATTCTGGCGAAGAACCCGCGGCTGCGCACCGTCATGATCAACGGCAGGCTCGTCTCCCCGGTGGAACAGGTCATCATCAAAGCTATGCAGCAGGAGCCAGCCCAGCGTTTTCAGAGCGCGGAGGCTATGCGCGTCGCTTTGCAGCATTGCCTGCCAAACCAGGCTGCGCCAGCGACTATACAGATTCCCGCCATGTCGCCTAATGCGACCATTATTGTACCTACCGTACCTGCAGCCACGCTGGCTGCCGAGGTCATCTGTCCCAAGTGCGGCTATCGCAATCGACCTGGCGCCAAGTTCTGTAAGCGCGACGGTCAGCCCCTGAAACAGGGAGCCATCGCCGTCCCGCCGCAGGTGAAAGCGACGGCCCGCCCAGGCGTGCCACCACCGCCCATCCGTGCGCGTCCAGTACAGTCAACCGTTAAGCCTGCTCAGCCCGGACAAACAGCCCGGCCAGTTGGCTCTCCTGCAGCGCCTGTAAGCGTCGCAGCTACCAGCGACCCGCAAACTGCCTATCGCCTGGGCTTACAATTCCTTAATAGCAAGCACTATCAAGAGGCCGTCAATCAATTCAAATTGGCGCAAGTTCCTGGCAAACCCACCTATGACGTGCAATATAATCTTGGCCGCGCCTATCGCCAGTACGGACAGACGCTCAAAGACAAAGAGAAGAACCTGTTCACCGAGCAGATGAAACTCGCCGCTGAACACTTCGAGCAGGCCATCGCCGCGAGGCCAGGAGCCGTCGATGCCTATTTCCAGCTTGGTATGTCCTATAATGACCTTGGCCTGTACGATAAAGCCACTACCGCCTTTACAAACGCGCTCACTTATGCTCCCGGCGATTCTGCGGTTTATTACCAGCTTGGCACGGTTGCTGCCAACCGGGGATATACCCGCGAGGCCGAGGGATATTTCCTGGAAGGGCTGAAAATCAATCCCGACCACGCACTCATTTTAATGTCGCTTGGCCGCCTATATCTCAGTACAAACCAGCTACCCTCCGCTATTAGCGTCCTGCGCCAGGCTACCCAGCGTGAGCCTGCCATGTGGGAGGGCTGGTATGAACTGGGCCGCGCCCACATGAAAGCGCGCGAATGGAAAGTCGCCCTGAGCGCTCTTGAACAGGGGCGTCAATGGAACCCGGACGCGGCTGAAATTTACAGCGCCATGGCATCGTGCTATTTAAAGACCAATAAAAAGGCCGAAGCCCGCCAGATGGTGCGCGAGGCCTTACAGCGCAATCCAAATAATATGGAAGCCAACCGTTTACAAAAACAGTTGTAATAAAAAGGAGGGCAGCATGCACTGTCCGTCATGTAATACATCAAACCGTGATGACGCCAAGTTCTGCAAGGGCTGCGGGCGATCCTTCAGCGTATCTCAGCCAGCGGACGCGATAAATCAGGTCCCTACACCATCCAGCGCGGCGCAATACGCTCCAACTGTGCCCATATCGATGCCGGAGGACGCGATAAATCAGGTCCCTACACCTACCATGCCGGAATCGATACAGGAGGAGAAGGAAGACAACCAATATGTGCCCGCGCAAGAGGACATGCAGGACAAAACCCAGCTCGCGCCCGCGCAAGAGGGAGCAGAAGGCTCGGACATCCAGGCTCAAACTCAGCCTGTAGAAGAAGATCCAAGCCTCGTTCCAACCCTCATCCTGACGCCCGAGAGGATGGTAGCCTATCATCAACGTCGCTGGCAGTCGGGGCAATCGGGGCAATCAGGGCAATCAGGCAGCGAGCAGGGGACAGAGGGCGCGATAAATCGGGCCCCTACAGCCGAGATCGATGACACGCCAACCGCCCCGGCTTCGCCACCGTCCGCGAGTGCGCAGAACATAGCTGATATGCCTACCGTCTTGATGGGAGCATCAGATGAGAACGAAGCGATCCCTATTCCACCCCCACCACCCCCAATGGAGAATGGCGCGGTAGAAGGCACGGAAACATCGCATCCACAAAATGCACCCTATGGCGGCGTGTATCCTGACATGGAAAAGAGTGAAACAATGCAACAACCTTCAGAGCAAACACCTGTCGAACAGTCCGAAGGGGCCGAGCATACTGAACAGGCAGAGCAGGCCCAGCAAGCCGGGCAGCCCGAACAGGCAACTCCATCTGGCGACTTCCCTGTAATGCCCGTTGGCACAACTCTCCAGGGCCGCTATGAGATTACCCAGGTAATCAGCGACAGCCCGCAAGAGCACGAATACCAGGTGATCGACCACCAGGGCTACCAGCGCTGCTGGAATTGCGGCTCGGAACAAAACTCACAGGGTGATGATTTCTGTAACGACTGCGGCGCAAGTCTGCTCGATGTCCCATATATCATGCACGAGTATTCTGCGCAAGAGAATCAAGACGATTCCCATGTGCTGCAAGGCAACATCACCAACACCTTCGTTGATCAGGGGCATACCTACGTCATCGAACAGATACAGGCTCAACAGAGCGCATTCTCCAACGGCGTGCAGTTAGTCGCGGCCTCGTATTCGGATGCAGGCAACGTGCGGCGCAGCGAACCAAACGAAGACAGCACCCTCGTGCTAGAACTGCAGCGCGTCCACGAATCGTTCTCGGCTCCCGTCGGCATATTCATTGTCGCCGATGGCCTGGGTGGTCACGACAACGGGCAGGTTGCCAGCCGTATGACCATCAATGTCATCGCCGAGCGCATGACGCGCGAATTGCTGGCCGCGCCGCTCACCGCCGAAAAAGACGGCCAACCCGCCAAACCATTCGACGAAGATGCCCTGGTCACACTGCTGCACGGCTCAATCGAGGATGCCAACGTCATCCTCTGCCAGAAAAATGCACAGGATAAAACCGATATGGGTTCCACTATCACCGGTTTTATGATCGTGGGTGAACATGCGTACATAATCAATGTAGGCGATAGTCGCACCTATATGATACGAGGAAAGCAGCTGTATCAATTAACAACCGATCATTCCCTTGTGGGACAACTGGTCGCGAGCGGCCTGATTGAGCCGGATGACGTGTACACCCATCCCCAGCGCAGTCAGATCTTCCGCAGCCTGGGAGATAAGCCCAACACGCAAATTGACATTTTCAAACAGCAATTGCATCCCGGCGATATTCTCCTGAGCTGTTCCGACGGTTTATGGGAAATGGTGCGCAATCCGCAGATCGAAAGCACGCTCAATAGCGCGCCCGATCCACAGACCGCGTGCATGCAATTAATCGATATGGCCAACGCCAACGGCGGTGAAGACAATGTCAGCGCCGTCGTCGTCTTTGTCCGTTAACCAAATTGCTGGGACACAAATCATTCATTGTGCCCCACATATAACCAATATGATATACTACGTCAAGCCAATATGAAAGGAGCTATATATTATGCCCGGTGAGGTAACACTAACACACCAGGTCGGGAAAGAATTCATGCCTGTTACTGGCGGGAGCCAGCTCGCATATGTTTTATTGGAGGCCCAACCAACTGAAATGATGGCCCAGGTCCGTATGCCACTCAATTTCGCTCTGGTACTTGACCATTCTGGCTCCATGAAAGGCGCAAAGCTCAAAACCGTGAAGGAGGCGGTCAAAATGGTCATTGACCGCCTCGAGCCAACCGATTATGTCTCGGTGGTCATCTTTGATGACACATCCCAGGTCATCATTCCCTCCATGCCCGCCAATGATAAGCCCGGCATGAAAGCCGCCATCGATCAAATTCGTGACGCCGGCGGCACTACCATGTCACTCGGCATGATCCAGGGACTCAACGAATTGCGCCGCTGGAACATCCCTCATGCCATCAACCGTATGATCCTGCTGACCGACGGTGTGACCTATGGCGACTCAGAACGCTGCCGCCAGCTTGCCAGGGACGCCGCCGCCGCCGGCATCGCCATCTACCCGTTGGGTATCGGTTCAGACTGGGATGAAGACCTGCTGGATACCGTAGGGCAATTGAGCGGCGGTATGCCCGCCGAGTTCATTCGCAACGCATCCGATGCCCTGACCATCTTCCAGCAGCAGTTACAGAGCGCCGTCGATGTCGCCGTTCGCAACACTACGCTGATCATGCGCTTGCCTGTCGGCGTCACGCCGAAAAAAGCCGTCAAAGTCCTGCCCATCATCAGCGACCTTGGCCAATCCGTGCTATCAGATCGCCAGATCGTCATTCCGTTGGGTGACCTGGAGAAAGACAAACCCCAGTCCGTCCTGGTTGAATTGATGATCGACCCGCGTCCCGCCGGTCTCTTCCGTATCGGACAGGCCGAACTCACCTACGATGTACCGATTGCTGGTCTGGTGACCGAGAGAATTCGTGACGATATCAAAGTCACCTTCACACAGGATGCGAACCAGGCAGCAGCGGTGAATGCCACCGTCATGAACTTTGCTGAAAAAGCCAATGCCCATCGCCTCGTGACCCGCGTCCTTGATGAATACAAGCGCACCGGTAAAGCTACCACGCGCCTGGCTCCCAATGTGACGCGCGTCCTCGACGAGGAAACACAGGCTGCCCTCGAACAAATCAACCAGGGCCAGCAAATTTCACAGGAGCAAGTCAAATCAATCGGTAACAAAACACGCAAACTGACACAACGCCTTGACGACATTTTGCCCTAAAGGTATAAGTTTTAGGAGGATAGAGTATTATGACAGTACGTTGTTCCTTAGGCCATGAAAATCCCGATGGGTCCGCCTTCTGTGATGAGTGTGGAGAGCCACTGGCGAGCGCTGCTCCCGTCGCATCCGCTCCACAGGCCGCGCCCGCCACTACCGCTGAGGCTGGCAGCCAGGTCTGCCCCTCGTGTGGAACAGTCAGCCCGGCAGGAGAGGCTTTCTGCGCGAACTGCGGCAGTATGCTCAGCGGTGCATCCGCTCCCGCTGCAGCTACTCCCGATGCCACACCCACACCGGCAGCAGCACCCACGCCCGTCGCCGCGCCCGTCGCAACCATGCCCGCATTGACAGCCCGCCTGATTGTCGAAGCGGACAACCAGGAGTTTGATCTGAGCGGCAAAGATAACGTTTTGATCGGACGCGAAGATGCCGTAAGCAACATCTTTCCCGACGTGGACCTGACTCCACATGGCGGCGAAGACGGAGGCGTTTCACGCATGCACGCCCGCATCTTCGTCGAAAGTGGCCAGTACATGCTTGAAGACGAGAACAGCACCAACTTCACATTCCTCAATCGGCAGAAGCTCGCCGGCAAAACCCCAACAGCTCTGCATGATAACGACGAAATTAAGCTGGGCCGTGTCCTCTTGCGCTTCAAAGAAGCATAGTATATCCTGCCTCTGCGATTGACAGCTTGTAGGGTAAACCGCTATAATCTACAAGAAATCCAAGTAGAGGAGAAAATAGGGTATTATGAAACGTACCTGGCAACCAAAGCGCATTCCGCGCAAACGTGAACATGGGTTTATGAAGCGCATGTCGACCCGCAACGGTCGTCGTGTACTTAAAGCCCGCCGCGCCAAAGGGCGTTGGAAATTGACCGTCTAATTTAGTGAAACATTAATCAGTGTGGCGCTCAAACGTGCCTTGCGGCTACGAAGAAGTAGCGACTTCCAGCGGGTAAGGCAGCAGGGACAAACAATCACGTCCCGGCTGCTCATCCTCGCGTGGAGTCCAAACGAAGTCGCGCAACTACGTATCGGATTCGTAGTCAGCAAACGCATCTCAAAACGCGCCGTTGAACGTAATTACAGTAAACGTCTTCTCAGCGAAGCGGTACGCGGCATATTGCCTGCCTTACCAACTGGCATGGATATCGTATTCAGCGCCAGAAACCAGGCAACAAGCGCCGACCTGCGTGCGATCGAGCAAGATATGCGCACATTGTTACAACGGGCAAAGCTGCTCTCAGCCACGCCCGTAGCAGATACGCAATAACGTAGATTCAGATTCAAAGCAAAGGAAACATAAAGGACATCGACAGTGAAATACATCGCACTCTTTCTCATTCGTCTTTATCAACACACCCTGTCGGTGGTACTACCCTCATCGTGTCGCTTCACCCCTTCATGCTCACACTACGGATATGAAGCCATTCAACGTTTCGGCTTCTTTCACGGAGGGTGGATGACTGTAAAGCGTATCGGTCGGTGTCATCCCTTTTATCATGGTAATCTCTATGATCCAGTCCCAGAACGCCTGGCTGACTAGATCGAGGAAGGTAGGAGAAAACTCGTGGGTCAGATAGGCTACTTTTTCAATATCATCTTCACATATCCCATCTTTAACATCTTGATGCTGCTGAATTACCTCGTCGGCGATTTTGCTCTTTCCATCATCTTGCTGACGGTAATCATTCGCCTCCTGTTGTTCCCGCTCACCCTAAAACAGCTTCGATCAACCAAGGCTATGCAGTCCATTCAGCCGCTCATCGCGGATGTGAAGAAGCAATATCCCAAAGACCAGCGCGCGCAATTAGAAGCAACGCAGGCCATCTATAAAGAGTATGGCATCAATCCGGCTGCCGGTTGTCTTCCTCTGCTGGTGCAGTTACCTGTCCTCTACGGCCTGTTTTACGCATTAAACAACGTACTAAGAAATGCTAGTGTACAGAGTATTAACAGCATCATTTATCCGTTTCTGCCGAAGCTATCTTCGCATACCAACCTGGCGGCATTGACAGATTTTCGATGGTTCACCTTTATCAACTCCGCCTGGCACTTCTCGCTCGGCGCGCCGGACCCCACGCATATCCTGCCAGTCCTGGCCGGCCTGGCGACCTTTATCCAGTTGCGCATGTCGCAGCCTCGAAACACCTCCGGCTCGAAGGACGCGATGACACAGCAGATGCAGATCATGCAATTTATCATGCCGTTCATCACCTTCTTCTTCGCCCTCAACTTCCCGGCTGGCCTCGCCCTTTACTGGACAACCACCTCGGTCTTTAGCATGGTCCAGCAATACTTTGTCACCGGCTGGGGTTCGCTGCTGATCAAGCCATCGTTCATTCCCAGCGCATCAGGTGGCAGTAGCAAAAGCAGCGGGAGTAGCAAGAGCTATACCGGCGATCAGCGCAAAGAGACTCGCATCATAGATTCAAGCTTAGCAGAAAAAGCAGGCTCAGCAGAAAAAGCCGACGGAGCCGCCGGACGCGCCCTGAAAGACGGCGGGTACTCCGATGGTTCCGCTAATGGTTCTTCAGCGCGCCGCCGTTCGCGCAGCGCCTCGGCTCGTCGTCGTGGCAATGTCCCGAGACGAAATCCAACACGCAGCTAAATGACAGCGCATCCTGCATGCCTGGTATTGAAATAAAGGGAGGCAATAAAACAGTGGAAAGTATAGAGGCCAGTGGCAAGAGTGTTGAGGACGCCATACTTCAAGGATTGGCGCGCCTGAAAAGACGCCGCGACGAAGTTGAAATCGCCGTAATACAGGAACCTGCTCGCGGAACCTTTGGTATCGGCAACAAAGAAGCTCGCGTGCGAGTCACCGTTCGCTCTACCAGCGCCAGCGCGGTGATTACGCCCGAAATGGCAGACGCGCTCCTCGGTCCTGACGAAGGCTATCCCGAAGAGGAAATGTACGGCGAAGACGAAGAAGAGGGCGAGGCCGAATTCGAAGACGAAGAATACGAGGACGGCGAGTATGAAGACGAAGAATTTGAGGAGGGTGAGCTAGAGCAAGAAGAACTCGCCCCCCCATTTGCAGTCGCTGGAGTCACCAATCTCCCCCCCAATGCTTTAGCTGAACTGGATGATGTCAGTGTGGCGGAGGGCGAGATGCAGGAGGTCGAAGCCCCTAGCAACGAAGACGTGCAGATCACCGTCGATGTCTTGCAGCATATTTTGCAGTACATGAATATTCGCGCCATTGTGCAGGTACGCACTACCAAGCCCTTAACTCTCAATATCCAGGGCATCAATGAGAACCTGGGCCTGCTCATCGGAAGGCGCGGCGAAACGTTGTCAGCGCTCCAGTTGCTGGTGAGCCTCATCGTCGGCCATCGCACCAAGCACCGCATGCGCATCATCATTGACGCCGAAAACTACCGTGAGCGCCGCGAGGAAAACCTGCGCTCGCTTGCCCTGCGCGTCGCGCAGCAAGTGCGCAACTATCGCCGCTCCATTGCGCTCGAGGCTATGCCGCCGCACGAACGCCGCATCGTTCACATCGCCCTCGCTGATAGCAAAGACATCAGCACCGAGAGCATCGGCGAAGGCGACGCCCGCCGCGTCGTCATCTCCCTGAAACGCCCAGGCCGTTAAGGCGCGGAATATGCATCGTATAAGCCTTGAAAAACATCAGGGCGACCGCAAGGGCCGGAAGAGTACGCCCAAATTGGCGAATGCCCCTCGTATAGGGTAGGGGCGTACTCTTCCGGCCCTTGCGGTCGCCCTGGAAAAATTCTCTTCATGGAGGATATTGATACTATGCCTTCCATTCTCCAATCACCTCATACAGGTAACACCCCCGATTTTCTCACCGTCGGGCATGTTACTCGTGATATCCTCCCTGACGGCTCATTCGCGCTTGGCGGCACCGTCACTTTTGCCGCCCTCACCGCCTACCGTTTAGGATTGGTCGCTGCCATTATCACCTGCGCCGACGCCGAGCTGATGGCACAACTGCCCTCGCGATTGCCAGGCATTGGTCTCGCCGGGCGTACCTCGCCCGCAACCACCACCTTCATCAACACCTACATCGAAGGCTTCCGCACCCAATATTTGCGTGCGCGAGCGGGTGAAATACAAATTGCCGATATCTCCACAACGTGGCAAACAGCGCCCATCATCCTCTTCGGCCCGCTCGCGCAGGAATATACACCCGAACTCGTGCGTCATTTCCCACGCCGACCAGGAACCATCCTCGCAGCCACTCCCCAGGGCTGGCTGCGCCGCTGGGACGACAATGGTCGTGTCTGGCCCACCCCCTGGACGGCTGCCGTAGAAATCCTGCCCCTGCTCGATGTCCTCATCCTCAGCCACGACGACCTGCTCCCTTTCGCCGACGGCAACCGCGCCGACGCCGACGCCATCCTCACCCAATGGAGCATGCGCGTGCCACTACTCGTCGCCACCGACGGCAGACATGGCGCAACCCTCTTCCGGCACGGCATCACCGAATCATTCCCCGCCTATCCCACCATCGAAGTCGATCCCACCGGCGCAGGCGACGTCTTTGCCACCGCCTTCCTCGTCCATCTCCACCAGTACGGCGACCCCCGCAAAGCCGTAGATTTCGCCAACTGCGTCGCCTCGCTGTCCATAGAACACCAGGGAACGATGGGGATACCAACGATGCAAGAGGTGCAAAAAAAGCTATCCTCACCACTCTAAGATTTGCACCTTTTTGGGGATTCACGAACGCCTGACCACATACCCCTTCAACATCCCCACGGACCTCATCAGTATTGGCACCCCAACCACCACAACCATCATGCCACTCAGCACAACCGCCGGGAACACGCCAAACTCGCTATCAAGCGCGGTGCCGACCAACAAACCGAGCGCCAGGGAAATCATACAGACCAGGCGCATAGTAGCCCTGAAGCGTCCTTGCAGCCTGTACGGCAGAAAATCACCCTGCTTCTCGCCTGACCCACACAGGCCCAGCAGCAGGTAAGACAATACACGGGTACATGTGTTACTTCGGGTAGGAGTCTCGTCATTCACGATGTATGAGGAGCACACCGCTTCGCGCCGGAGTTCTTCCATGCGCTGTTGTGCTAACTGTTGCTGCAAGAAGGGATGCATGCTCAATCTCCTTTCAGGGTCAGGACTCCTCTTTCTACAAAGGTCCCTTGAAATACGTACTCAACAATTCACCCAGGTGGTCTACCACCTCCTGGCGCAGGCTGTAGCGCTTATCACTCAACCTCATGCGCACTAGCCCAGCCGAGCGCAAGGTAATGAGGTGGTGGTGCATAGTGGTTTTCGCCACCCCAAAATCATCCGCCAGTTCCTGCAAGGTGCAGCTCTCCATCGAAAGCTTCTTCAGAATGCGCAGGCGGCGTTCGTCAGCCAGGGCCTTCGCGAGCCGCAGCAGGTGTATAGGCGGTGCGTTCGTATCCGCCACGATACTCTCATCAGCCACCGGATAACAGAAAATCCGGGTATCGTATCGCTCCGCGTCGGCGTTCCAGGGCCGTGAAACGTAGGAAGGGTCAAGAGTTGTAAAATGTGAAAAATCGCATTGCCCAGTTTCACAAATTAGTCTATAATGGCTCCATATATGAAAAGTCCCAACTCAAACATATCGTTCCAGGTCCACAGAATCCATCTATTTCGCTGGCAAGGAGACTCACCATGGATGACCGCACAGGTCAGCAATTAGGCAACTATCGCCTCGTACAACTCCTGGGAAGTGGAGGCTTCGCCGATGTCTACCTCGGCAAACACATCCACCTCGACAGTCTCGCGGCTATCAAATTACTCCGCGCCAACCTGGTCAAGGATGAAATGGAGAGCTTTCGCCTGGAGGCGCGCACGCTTGTCAACCTCATTCATCCGCACATCGTGCGCCTGTTAGACTTCGGATTAGAGGATACCACTCCATATCTTGTAATGGACTACGCCCCTAACGGCACCCTACGCCAGCTTCACCGGCGTGGAGAAGCTCTTCCCATTGAAACCGTCATAAAGTATGTCAACCAGGTCGCGAGCGCGCTGCAGTACGCGCACAACCAGAAAGTCATCCATCGCGACATCAAGCCGGAGAATATGCTGCTGGGGCGCAACCGGGAAATTTTGCTCAGTGACTTCGGCATCGCCGTGGTCGCGCAGAGTACACGCGCTCAGCTCACACAGGAAACCATCGGCACCATCGCCTACATGGCCCCCGAACAGATTCAGTCTCACCCACGTGCCGCCAGCGACCAGTATTCGCTGGCCGTCGTCGCCTACGAGTGGTTGAGCGGCTACCGGCCCTTTGACGGCGCATTTACCGAGATCGCCGTCAAACATATCATGGTGCCTCCTCCGCCTCTGCGCGAACGCATTCCCACCATCTCACCCGACGTAGAACAGATCATTATGATAGCGCTCGCCAAGGAACCCAAGCAGCGTTTTGGCAGCGTGCAGGCCTTCGCTACGGCCCTGGAACAGGCCGGTCGAGCAGTGCGTCCCAGTGCTCGACCTCCTGATCCGGCTTACGCTCAAACTCTCTTTTCCCCTCCGGCAATCACCCCGCATATCGAGCCTGAGCAGCCACCCATCGTTCCCGCATCCCCTGTAAGGCAGCAAGCCCAACCCCAGGCAGCATTACCAACAGAGGCTGCCACTTTAATGGCAGAATCGGCTGCGCCCCATGCAATGGCTACCCAGGCAGATAAGCAAGCGCCCGTCATCAACACGCCCCGGCATCAGCCAGGTGAGCAAGCGCCGGCCATAGTCACGCCACCTCACCAGCCAGTTCAGCACCTCACTCCTGCTCAAGAAAAGCCAGAACCAGCACGGCGCGGCATTTCCCGCCGCACAGCCATCATTGCCGGCTGCTCCGCAGTAGCAGTCGTGGCCGCCGGTGGCCTCACCTGGGCCTTTACACCACGCGGTTCACCCACAACTTCCGGCCAGACAGCTGGCACCACAACAACGCCCGCCAAAGCATCACCCACTTCCAATACCGGCCTGGGCGCAGGCGTCCTGGCAACAGACAATTTCCATCGCAACAATCAAACCTTCTGGGGAAGCGCATCCGATGGTCAGAACTCCTGGGGTCAAGATGCGAGTACCTCGCAAGACTTCTCGATCGTCAACAATACGGGTCAATTACTTCGCACAGCGAGCGGGCATACCCTGTACAGCGCCACGCTGGGACCGAACTTCACCGATGCCGAGATCATAGTCACCGGCATGATCAGCGATTTCACGAACTCCCATATTGGGGCTATGCTGCGCTGGAGCGACAACTTGCACTATTATAAAGCCCACATTGATGGGAACCATCTGAATATTCTTATCAGAATGGGCAATCAAAGTCCAACCACGCCGGTTAATTTCGCGGCCCAACCTGGCACACTCTATACCCTGCGTTTCCGCGTAGTCGGCACCACTGTACAAGCAAAGGCCTGGCCAGCCGCCAATACTGAACCTCCTAACTGGATGGTCACGGTCACGGACAACAACTTCCATTCAGGCCAGGCCGGGCTAAGACCCCAGGTAAACCAGCATGTCACGCTGCAAATCACCAGCTTCACATTGAAAACCGCAGCCCCGTAGTACAGAATTGATCACAAAATGAAGACCGTGACCAGGCAACCGGTAAAACGTTTGTCATGATCGAATGTACTCAAAAAAACAGCATAATGCACTAATTCTCTCCCTGGTACCAGAGCAAAGGTATCAAAAATATGAGTCGAATAGTGTCACCTGGTCGTTTGCTCAGGAAGTCAATCGACATCTGTCGATAAAAATAGTTACCTCATCCTCCCAATCTCAACCTGACCGTAACCAGATCACAACACCTTTTACCTTCACTTCATCGTAGAGTTCAAGCATAATCAATAGTGAAAGCGCGCTATTTCAAATGTTTGCTCACTCGATGAAGAGTGGAAAGACGTTTCGATGAGCAGAGAGTCAGGCCACACCTCAGTACAACATAGGGTGGTTCCAACTTTCTACTTCTTTCCACAGATCCTAGAATGTAATTAGGAGTTGCTTTTTCATGCAAAAAACTATCAAAGGCTTTCTCTTTGCGGCCATCACACTCACCGTGCTACTCACGACCGCCATTGGAGCCACCTTCTTCCTGAGCAGGGGACATGATGCTCATGCAACCTTTGCAGGTCCTTCGGCTACTAAGGCCACTGCCCCGCAGGTCGCATTTCACACCATCAATATGGCGAACGTTCCGGCGGCAACAGGGAAGTCGTTGAGCGCTACCTCCAGGGCTATGCCTCTCCTCGGTGTCAGGCACTCGGCACAGACCGGAAATGCTCCACATATACAGAATGCCAAGACCAGTGTGAACACTCCAACAACTTCCGCAAAGTTCCAGGGGATGGCCGATTCTACTTCGATCTGTCCCTACTTTGGCGGCTGTGAACCACCCGACCAGGCGCTGGCCGCCTCACCGAACTGGGTACTCCAGGGAGTGAACACATCCTTCGCCGTCTACAGTACCACCGGTACTCGTCAGGCAGGGTGGCCCAAGAATGCACAGAACTTCTTCGGCGTTCCCAATCCCGGCGTTTGTGACCCCCATGGTCCATTCTTGAGTGACCCTCGTGCCTTTTATGATCCCAAGGACGGTCGTTTCTGGGTAGCTGAATTGCAGATCGAGGGTGCCTTTGGCTTAAATAGCTGTCCAGAGAAAACACTCTATTGGATCGCCGTCAGCCAGACAAACAACCCGAATGGCGTGTGGAATGTCTACGCCTTCAATATGGCCATCAACGTCTCTGGATCCTGCGCTACCTGCGCCGCGGACTACACCGCGTTTGGCTTCGATCAGACGTCCATCTATTTCTCCGGCAATATGTTCAATAAAAGTGGTTCCGCCTATGACTATGCAGAGTCATTCTCTGCTCTCAAGTCCACAATGGAAGCCGGTAGTCCAGTTACCGCCTACGGCTTCTTCAACTTCAAGGCTAATGGCGTTCTGCTGGATACTGTACAGCCCGTCGAAAGCGAAGCTGCCACCAGTCCAGGAGCCGGCTTGCTGATTAACTCATTCAACATCAATGGAGATGGCACCCACAACTGTTTGTCGACAGCATGTTCAGGTCTCGTGGTCTGGGCCATCAAAAATCCTGGCAAGTCCACGATCACGGTCTCTGGCGTGATCGTCCCAACCAGTACCTACATCAGCCCTCCGCTGGCAGACGAGCCAGGCTGCGCAGGATGCATTGAGACACTCGATACGCGCATCAGTGCCACACCTGTCTTCCAGAAAGGGCTTATTTCGTTTGCACTGGAAACAGGTGCGAACAACGGTACACAGGTTGTTCCGACCATCTTCTGGGGGCAGGTCAAGCCGACCGTCAGCAGCGGCGTCATCACTGGCGCGACTGTGACCCAAAGCGGCTACTTTGGCTTTACAGGCGATCAGGCAGCCTCTTTCGGTGCACTGATGGCGACGAGCGTCGGGAAACTGCTCATGGTTTTCGATACGATGAGTAGCACCGTCAAGCCAGGCATTATGTACACCTCACGTCTAACAACTGATCCGCCTGGCACGTTCGAGGCTCCCCGTACTCTCAAGGCAGGGGGCGCCGCGACAACCAACTCTCGCTGGGGTGACTACGAGGCCACTTCCTATGATGGAGCGACAACCAACAATACCTGGTTTGCCGCTCAGTACTCAGCGTCTAACCATGATTGGTCCACCTATATCGGGAAAGTACACTTCTAGGCCAGGCTGGTACGCCCACTCTAGTAACACTAAGCGCACTACCCTGATGACTAATCAGGGTAGTGCGCTTCTTTTCAGGCCTCTCATTGATCCAGACCTCAGATGCCCGCCTCAATTGCACTCGGAAAACGCGTCTCGTAGTCCAGGCAGCTTCTTTTCCTGAAAGTGGTTTATAAGGAAGCAGCACGAAATATTTTTACTCTTCAGTTTGATACCCAGCAATAATCGATGCTATGATACTTTGAGAGAATAAATTTATGGAGCACACAACCAGAGATGATGAGCAATTCAGAATCGAACAAACCTCCTACCACGAACACAGCAACCTTTCACATGGGTGCGGATGACCGGC
>Ga0137379_10001497_pt1 | contig 21384 bp, 16 predicted proteins | sample SagtaG_18_FD_104812 | JGI IMG/M metagenome (GOLD analysis project Ga0137379, IMG submission 104812) | Vadose zone soil microbial communities from Sagehorn Ranch, Mendocino, California, USA - Sage2_L_80_16 metaG | ecosystem: Environmental > Terrestrial > Soil > Vadose zone | place: USA...
GTCCTTGTCGAGCAAGGGGTAATTGGTTTTGCGGTTTTTTGCGCTTTGCTAAGCGTCCTGGCGCTATCACTGAGGGGTTTGCCCCCGTTCCAACAGAGACTGTGGATCGTATCTCTTGCTGTTTGGGTGGTCGGAGTGTCCAGCTTAACGTGGGAGATGCGAAAACCGACCTGGTTCTTCTTCGGCCTCATCATGGCCCAATGTGGCGCCATCCCTCATCAGCGCCCGGCGCAGAGTCGTGCCTTCGGTTTTGCTGAAACTCAACTACCTCTGCATGCATGATGGCCTTGACTCGGCTCACGAACCGAAACCGTGAAGAAGATTAAAGTAGTCCATGTCGTTCCAATGCTAAGCCCCGGTGGCGCCGAGCGAGTAGCGGTTCACATTGTCACAGGTTTGAACCGACGGCGTTTTGAACCGGCAGTCATCTCCTTCACAGGCCGATTAGGTTGCGACCTGGATTATTTGCTGGCGGAATCGGGCGTAAAAGTCTGGTATTTGGGGAAGAAACCTGGATTCGATTACCGCATGTATTACAGATTGCCACCTGTGCTCAGAGACTTCCAGCCGGACATTATCCATAGCCATCTGCACGTTCTTCGATACGCATTCCCATTCCTGCTTCGGCACAAGAAGGCTTCTCTGTTGCATACGGTCCATAACCTGGCCGAGCGCGAGATTGAACCCGGGCTCCGCTGGCTCCAGCGTTACGCACTCCGCCACGGAGTTTTTCCCGTTGCAGTCGCAGAAGAAGTAGCAGTCAGCTTAGGACGACTTTATGGAATTCAACCGCGCAGCGTCATCCCGAACGGTATTCCGACGAATTACTATGCTCGTCCGCAGACTGCACGCAAAGAATGGCGGGCAAGGGAAGGCTTTGGTCCAGATGACGTTCTCTTTGTTTGTGTGGCCCGTTTCGCCCCACAGAAGAACCACGCTTTGCTCCTCAAAGCCTTCGCTCAAGGCCCCGCTTCCGATATCCACGCGCATTTGGTCCTGGTGGGCGAGGGAGACTTGCGGGGCCAGCTTGATATACAAGCTAAAGACCTCGGCATAGCCGCGAAAGTCCACTTCCTTGGGCTGCGGACGGACATTCCAGACGTCTTGGGCGCAATGGACGTCTTCGTCCTGAGCTCGGACTATGAAGGCAACCCGTTATCTGTGATGGAAGCCATGGCCTCGGGTCTGCCAGTCGTAAGCACCTCAGCAGGTGGCGTGCGTGATCTCTTCGAGAGTGAAAAAGAAGGGTTACTTGTGCGACTGGGCGATGTCCAGGGGCTCGCCAACGCCATGACGTCTCTCCTGGTAAATCGAGAGGCTAGGCAGTCCATGGGGACGGCCGCCAAGGTGCGGGCGAGAGAGAGCTTCGATGTGTCGACAATGATCCAGGCATACGAGGAACTGTACGAGCATCTCGTCCATTATTTTCATAGTGTGAACAAAAGCACACTCTCAGAGTCCGCCATTCCAGCCGAAGGAGGGCGTGAGGAAGCAATTTGAATGAACATCACGGCGATCCTGTGGGCTATGTTGGAGACCAGGAAGCGCAAGAGACTTGACGGGAGCCGGAGAGGTGCCCGCCGGTGAGGAGGTAATACGGGGATAATCGAAAGGAGCCTGAATCTATTCTTTCGATCTTCCCCTTCAGGCCCATGGAAACCACGCTGAACTATCGATATGTGTTTACGGTGTTCACTCCCACATTTAATCGCGCTCTAACGTTGAGCCGTGTGTATGAGAGCCTACGTCTCCAAACCTTTCGCGATTTTGAATGGTTGATCGTCGATGATGGCTCCACTGACGGCACGGCGGAACTCGTCACGGAATGGCAAGCGGAAGCAGACTTTACGATCTGTTATGTTTACCAGGAAAATCGGGGCAAGCCTGCCGCATTCAATCGAGGCGTACAAGAGGCCAAGGGGGAGCTATTCCTTACATTGGATTCCGACGATGCTTGCGTACCCCAGGCGTTGGAGCGATTGAAATACCACTGGGATAGCATCCCAGCGGAACAAAAGGACAAGTTCTCCGCGGTCACTGTATTGTGCGAGGACCAGAACGGCAAGTTGGTGGGCGACAAATTTCCCCGTGATGTGTTGGATTCAGATTCGATTGAGTTGTATTTCAAACACGACGTAAAGGGTGAGAAATGGGGTTTCCACCGGACTGACGTATTAAAGCAATTTCCCTTTCCAACGGTGCGCGAAGCAAAGTTTATTTCTGAGGGTGTCGTATGGTTCGCAATATCCCGCAGGTTCAAGACGCGATTCGTTAACGAAATCTTGCGGATCTACTATACCGAGGACGACTCGGGGAATCATTTGACTTCTCTCAGCCCTATAACGATGTTTGGGCGCGCATTTTTTCATAAATACGTTTTGAATGAGCTCATCGGATGGTGGTTTTCTTCGCCGCTTAACATATTGCGTTCGGCAATCAACTTCAGCCGCTATTCATTCGGTCTCGGAAAAGGTCCTTACTCGCAGTTCAGGGAGGTCCGCAACGTTGTTGCTCAATTTCTGGTGGCGATTTCGCTGCCCCTCGCCTTCGCGATTTCGCTGAAAGACAAGCAGAACGTCGAAAAAGTGGCCGGAACTGATTTGTTGCAGCTGAGCGCAACTTGGGAAAAAGAGCTGGACACCGCTCCTACTGTGCGCTCTACATAGTCGATGCGCATCCTTTCAATGGTCAATCCGGCTTGCCCAGGTGAACCGAAGCCATGAACTACGCCCGTTAACACGCCTCCGGCGGTTTGCGGACAAGAGACCTAAAATGATCAAGGTCATGCACGTTATCACCACGCTTGGACCGGCTGGAGCCGAGACCATGCTTGCGCGAATAGCCTCGGGAATGGATAGCACGCGGTTTGAAAACGAGGTTGTTTCGCTTACTGGCATATTGGACCTGGCAGAAAAAATGCATTCGGTGGGAATGCGCGTCCGGACGCTCGCCATGAAAAGGTGGATGCCCAATCCACTGCTGGTTATGCGCCTTGCAGATTGGATCCGGGAATCGAAGCCGGACGTCATTCAAACCTGGATGTATCATTCGAACCTGGTCGGCGCTCTAGCCGCCCGCCTGGCTGGCGATGTCCCTGTAGTCTGGGGTATCCATCACACCTCGTTTGACCCCAAGGTGGACAAGTTTCGCACTCTGCTCGTGAACCGCGCGTGTGCATTGTTGTCGCGAAGGCTGCCCGCTCGCATCGTGTGCTGTTCGGAAGCATCCCTTCGCGAGCACAAGAGACTTGGATACGCCACGGAGAAATTGCGGGTCATTCCAAATGGCTTCGATCTTGAGCAACTCAAACCTGACCCAGTTGCCCGCATCTCGGTACGCGAGGAGTCAGGCATTCCGGCAAACGAGCTTCTCATTGGAATGGCGGCTCGCTTCCATCCTCACAAGGATCACCGCAACTTCATTTCGGCTGCGGCGCGGTTACACCAAGAAATGCCAGAAATTCATTTTTTGCTCTGCGGGCTTGACGTCACTTGGCAGAACTCACAGCTAGCAAGGTGGATCGACGAAGCAGGCATACGGGACTGCTGTCATCTTTTGGGAACGCGGCGGGATATGCCCCGTCTGTTTGCTGCGATGGACATCGCCACTACAGCTTCTCGAAGCGAGGCATTTCCCGTGGTAATCGGTGAAGCCATGGCGTGCGGAACGCCTTGTGTTGTGACCAATGTGGGTGACTCCGCCATGATCGTGGACCAGACTGGCGTAGTCGTCCCGCCGGGAGACTCATGTGCCCTAGCCAACGGGTGGCGGAAGCTTATACAAGCGGGACCTGCGGTCCGGCGACGGTTGGGAATGGCCGCGAGGTGCCGCATAGGACGCCATTTTGCCTTGCAAGCTACCGTGGAGCGCTATCAGGCAATCTACGCGGAACTGGGTGCCCAAACAGTACAAGGTGCGTCGTTCCCGGGTCTCTCGGAATGTGTTCGATAAGTCTGCGAATCCAGAGACGTTCGATTCGGGAATTCTGACCGCACTCTATTCATTTCGTTCGACCGTTAGCTAGGAAGAGTTCCGGTGAATCTACTGGAAGGATAATTCTCGTTGAGAATCCGGCGCCTCTCCGCGCCTCAGCTCAAGTCTTCGTTAGCAACAAAAACTGAAGTGGAGAACAGATGCGTACGCTAATGGTTCCGCTCCTGCTGTGTTTTGCGTTGATGTTTGCCACCACTGCAACGTTCACGGTCAACTCATCCGTAGTGCTTATCACAACTTCTGCGACGATCTCAGCTTCCTACAACGGCACGACTCGGGCGGCAACCCTTACTGTGCTCTTGTAACCTGGGTGCGCGATCTGTTGGTTTGCTTCATAGATTGAAAGTGATCAAAACAGTGAAAGGGAATTGGGAACGACCGAGCTTGGTCGTGGCCGTGAATTCAGCAATTGCGCTTGGTTTCTTGCAAGGCCAGTTGCAGTTTTTTCATAGCCGAGGCTTTGATGTGACCGTCCTCTGCCCGGAGCGGCGCCACGACGAGTGGGAAGTCACACGCCCCGAAGAGGTTGAGATCATCGAAGTGCCGATGGAGCGAGAAATCGCTTTAAGGAGAGATCTGGCATCCCTTTGGCGGCTGTGGCGCATCATGAGCGCAAAACGCCCCACAATAACTAACGTAGGGACTCCCAAAGCGGGGCTGTTAGGGGGCTTTGCCGCTTGGCTGAACCGCGTTCCTTGCAGGATTTACACGCTTCACGGTTTGCGGTTCGAGACCACCAGGGGACTGCAGCGGCGGCTTCTCGTCTGGGCGGAACGATTGGCCTGTCGTTTTGCGCATCGAGTAATCTGCGTCAGCGACAGCGTATGCGAGAAGGCAATTGCCTCCGGACTTGCAACCCAGGAGCGGATGCTGGTTCTTGGATCGGGCAGTTGCAACGGCGTAGATGCCTCTCGTTTCGCGCCTTCTCCGCAGATTATGAAGCGTGCGACCCAATTGCGACGCGAACTCGGGATCCCCATGCGAGCTCCTGTCGTGCTCTTTGTTGGCCGCCTGACTCGTGACAAAGGTATTCCAGAGTTGGCCCAGGCATTCGGCCGACTCGCTCCTCGTTTCCCGGAACTCCGTATGTTGTTGGTGGGATGTTTCGAGCATGGTGACCCTCTTCCCCCGGACACGCGAGCGTATCTGGAGTCCAATTCACGGGTAATTCTTGCTGGTGCCGTACGGGACACGGCCCCTTACTATGCGACCGCCGACATTCTAGTTCTGCCAAGCCATCGGGAAGGCCTCCCAACAGTTATTCTTGAAGCCCAAGCGGCAGGCATCCCGGTCGTAGGAGCGTCAGCGACCGGGATCACAGATGTCGTCGCGGATGGCAAGACCGGTCTTCTTTTTCCGGTGGGTGATGCAGCAGCACTCGCTGAGGCGATCGCCAGACTCATTGCCGACAACGGATTGGCTAATAAATTGAGGCTTGCCGGCCAGGAACAAGTCAAACGCGATTTTCGACAAGAGCAGATCTGGCATGCGCTATATCGAGAGTATCTCGACGTCTTGCAGCGGCAAAAATTGCCCCGATCGTCAGTCCTTCCCCAGTCCGAAAATTAATTGCCGGGAGGAGAACGCCCATGAATGTCGACTCCAAATCCACCTGCCAAAACGGAGGTCATCCGCGCTGGACTTTTCGGCACGTCAAGAGTCTGCCGTTAGCGGCAGCAGTACTCGTACTCCTCACGATCCTCATAGCAGCCAGCCAATCATTGAGCGCGCCGTTTCCTGTTTGGGTATCACCGAGTCTGGTTAGAGTTGGGCAAACCGACGCCCCCGGTACGGCCTCTTCCATCAACTTGTCCGGCGCTCGTGGTGAGACAGTGGACTCGCAAGTCATCGTGCAAGCCCCTGCGAGCGGCTTGACGAACGTGAACGTGAGTGCGTCGGCGCTGGTGGGACCGAGTGGCGCAACTATCCCAGCATCCAGCATCACTCTCTACCGCGAGTATTACACCAACGTCACCGGCACCGCGAGTTTTGTCGGCGGCAGCAATCCACCCCTGGGTTCGGGAACCTATCCTGAGCCGCTGATTCCCTTTAATGATCCGGAAACTGGCTCGTCGTTGTGTACCACCTCGGCGGTGCTGAAAGCCTGCAACGCGACGATCAGCGCCGGGCAGAATCAGCCCTATTGGGTCGATATCTCCGTGCCGCATGGGGCCACGAACGCCCCGCCGGGGAATTATGCCGGCACCATCTCCATCACTGCCGACCAGGGCAGCGTGACTATCCCCGTCACCGTGGCGGTGTGGAACTTTGAGCTTCCCATGCAGGCTTCAGAGCGCTCTCTCTGGACGCTCTGGCCGCCGGCTTCCGGTAATACCATCACTACACTGGCGTGGGCCCTCATGCGCAACAAAGTCATGAGTTGCTGTGATGTGGCTACGAATGCATCTCCGGAGGTCACAAATTTTGGACTCAACCGTTTTGGACTGAACCTTTTTTATATTGTTGGGATTAAGTGCGATGGTTCCTATACCACGCTTCCTTCTACTAGCCAACTCAACGATGCAGCAGCCAGTTTCCCGGCAGGTCTGCCGCTGGACTTGTACGTCGCCGATGAATTGAACGGCTGCCCGAGTGCTTACTCGCCCTTGAAAACGGTGGGCACCAACGCTCATGCCGCTAACCCTATCGTCAAGACCATAATGACCACGAACGCGCCGGACCCGAATCTCTTCAACGAAGGCGATGGGCGCAGCTCCATCGACCATTGGGTGCTCCTCGATTCCGTGCAACAGTGGCCTACTCTGCCGTTTACTGCTGGCGGCGACCTCTGGAGCTACGCCAGTTGCAACGTCGGCTTCGGCAATACACCGGAATGGATGGTGGATTATCCGCCAATCAATGAACGCATCCAGGCGGGCTTCTTGAACTGGACGCAAGGTGCGACGGGAATCCTGTACTACCGCTCTGACGGATGGACTGCCGGGAATGCCATCGGAAGTTGGAACAACTTGGATACCACCGCTTGCGGTGGCGGGCTTGGCAGACCTGGCGACGGCATTTTCCTTTATCCGCCAGGACCGATCAGTTCGACCGAGTCCGCGCCGGGAATCCGTCTGAAGGCTATTCGCGATGGCATTCAAGACTACGAATATGCCCAAATTCTAAACAGTCTCGGGCAAAGCGCCTTCACGAACTCGGTGCTTCAGCCTATCGCAGCGAGCTGGACGAATTGGACTCACGACCCCATTGCCTTGGAAGCTGCACGGCAGCAATTAGGCCAACAACTCAATCAGCTCTCTCCCCCGTAGGGAATCTCGCAGGATCTCTTTGCGGTTGGGAAACATGCAGGTGGAGAATTCTGCTGGGTGGGGCGAGGTCAGGGTTTTGTCGTCAGGACAGTTAGAAGACTTAAAGTTTTAGGGAGCGAAACATGACGAAATGCGATGTAGCCATCATTGGCGCCGGCCCTTATGGATTGTCGGCAACCGCACACTTGCGCACAGTCAAAGGGCTGGACGTGCATACTTTTGGCCAGCCCATGTCCTTCTGGCAGCACAACATGCCAGTGGGAATGTTGCTCCGCTCCGGGTGGGCAGCCACACACATTGCCGACCCGCATCAGTCTTTGACCTTGGAAGACTATCGGACGGCGAGTGGCAACCACTTTTCCACTCCCGTTCCACTCGACCGCTTTGTCGATTATGGGCTGTGGTATCAACGCCAGGTCGTACCTGACCTCGATAGGCGAAAAGTTGTCCGCATTGAGGCGCGCAACGACAACAACGGCTTTTGCCTTCATTTGGATGACGGTGACTCCCTCCGCGCGCGACGCGTGGTTGTTGCTGCTGGCATCGGCTCTTTTTCGTGGCGCCCTCCTGAATTTTCCGACCTTCCCCGTTCGATGGCCTCCCATACGTCGGAACACACGGACCTGCAACGCTTCCGGGGAAAGCGCGTGCTCGTTGTGGGCGGCGGTCAGAGCGCCTTGGAGTCGGCCGCGCTGCTGCATGAGAGCGAAGCCGAAGTCGAAATTGTGGCTCGCGCGCGTCAGATTCACTGGCTTGGCGGAGTAGTCTCCCGGACCATTCAATTCGGCCTGGGGCCTACCATGTCAAAGCTGCTGTACGCTCCCACAGACGTTGGTCCTGCGGGCATCAGTCAGATTGTGGCGCGGCCGGATTTGACAAGGCGCTTTCCCCGTTCGGTCCAGGACTGGCTTCGCAAGCGGTCAATCCGGCCGGCGGGAGCAAGATGGCTCGTGACGAGGCTCCAGAGTGTGCCGATGAATCTTGGTCGTTCTGTTGTTTCCGCGGCTCCGAATAGCCAAGGAGTGAGCCTCAAGCTCGACGACGGAACTGAGCGCGTTGTCGATCATGTGCTTCTGGGAACCGGATATCGAGTCGATGTCTCCAAATACGAATTCCTTGCGCCGGAACTAGCACACTCCATTAGCCAGTTTCAGGGATACCCTCGGTTGCGGGAAGGCTTCGAGACCTCAGTGCCGGGATTGCACATAATTGGAGCGCCGGCCGTATGGAGCTTCGGCGCTTTGATGCAATTTGTGGTTGGCACGCACTACGCCGCGCGCACTCTTTGCCGTAGCATCGCGGGAAAAACTGCGCGAGACCGCCTGCAGGTCTGCGAACCAATGGTTGCTGAGGTCGGGTGACCTCTTCTGCTGCCTTTAGGTTGTGGAAGACTTTGCAATTTCAACTCACGAGTCGTCTTCTTATGAATGATTCCACCGGAGCCTTAGTAATCGGGGCAAACCTCAACGGCCTTACGATCGCTAGGAGCCTGGGCCGGCATGGTGTGCCGGTTTGCCTGACGACCCCGCCAAACATCAAGCTGGCTAGTTGCTCTCGCTATACTCTACGAACTTTCCCTTGGCCGAACTCCGATGAGGAAGCCCAAGTCAAATTTCTCTTGGAGCTGGCTGAGAAGCATGGTCTTGAGCAGTGGGTTCTATTCCCGACCAGCGATGAATCGGCCGCGTTACTCTCAAAATTCCATGCTGTGCTCTCCCGTGCATTTCGCGTATCCACACCAGCATGGGATGTTCTTCGCTGGGCCTACGACAAACGTTTTACGTACCAACTGGCCGCCGAGGAACGAGTCGATTACCCCTCGACGGTTTATCCGGCTACGGAAAAAGATCTGGAGACCGCACTCTTTGCATTTCCCGCCATCCTGAAACCCGCAACGCACGCTGCGGTCAACCGATTTACGGCGGCCAAGGCTTGGCCCGTTGCAAATCGCGAACAGCTCGTTGCTCGGTACCGCGAAGCACGGGAGTTGATTCCTCCCGAGTTGATCCTGGTCCAGGAGATCATTCCCGGAGGTGGCGAATCTCAGTTCTCGTATGCGGCACTCTGCTGTGATGGACAGCCGATTGCTTCTCTGACAGCTAGGCGGACGCGGCAGTACCCCATTGACTTTGGCTACTCCAGCTCCTTTGTCGAAACTCTTGACGTTCCTGAAATCGCGGCTCTCTCGCGTCGCTTACTTTCAGCCATCGGTTACACAGGACTCGTCGAAGTGGAGTACAAGTTTGATGCTCGCGACGGGCGCTACAAGCTTCTGGATATCAATCCACGGCTTTGGACCTGGTCAGCCCTGGGTAGCCGCGCCGGCGTAGACTTCCCTTATCTTCTGTGGAAAATGATGGCAGGGAAGCGCGTGCAGGAGCAGACCGCGTGCAACGGGGTCCGTTGGGTTCGCATGAGTACAGATGTTCCTGCCGCTGTTCACGAAATCCTCCGTGGTCGTATCAGTCTGAGGGCGTACCTGCGCTCCTTGCACTCGCCTCTTCAGTTTGCACTGATGGCGGCTGACGACGTGCTACCGGGACTATTGGATATGCCTTTGTTTGCCTACAAGCACCTGTATAACGCTTACAAGAGTCTTCGAACCGGCTTGCCCTTCGCAAAAAGATGTCCGTCGAAGAGTTGAAGGCCCTGAGTTTTGCTTCGCACAGCCACAACTGGAGAGTCGGTGACGCAATCAACCGTCGTCGTTAGCTTGGATTTGGAACTCAGTTGGGGCAGTTTCGACCTTGGCTTTGATAAAGAACTGCTGAAAATGGCCCGGTGGACTCACGACATCGGTGCGCCAAACTTACTTGGCCATCTTACGCGCAATGGCCTATCGGCATCCTGGGCCATAGTCGGCGCCATGATGCGCCCGTCGTTACCTGATATCTCCGGGCTACCAGAAGTCAAATATCCGCATTTCAGCAAGCCTTGGTTTAGTTTCGTTCCCAGAGACGGCAGCGAACTGACTGATCCCGAATGGTTCGGCGCAAGCTTGGTGGATATGATCAGAAGGGCTAAGCCGGAGCAGGAAATAGGGTTTCATTCCTTCTCTCATGCGCCCTTTGTATCTCCTGGCATGACGCGGGAGCGTGCAATCGCCGAGTACCGTTCGTGCAAGCAAGCGGCGGAGGAATTAGGAATCCCGAAGACATGTTTCGTCTTTCCCAGGAATTTAGTCGCCTATCTTCGAGACGTTCGAGATGCAGGTTTCACGTGTTTTCGCGACGTCGACCGGCTGCCTTTGCGTTCTGCGAACCGCAAACTCAGATCCCTTTACATGGTTCTAGCAGATTTCTGCGGACTAGCGCCTTCTTTGGTCGAACCATCGCTTAAGGAAGAGATCGTTTCCATTCCGGGATCGCTATTGATTCGTTGTGCCGCGGGCTGGCGCAAATATATTCCTGACGCGAGTCGCTTACGTCGCCTGAGAAAAGGATTGGAGCGTGTGCGCCGGGAGGGTGGTGTTTTCCACGTGTGGTTCCACCCGGAAAATCTTTATGCCGAATGGCCGCGCCTTGAGAACGTTGTGGCTGTTTTTCTTGAAGAGCTTGGAGCGCTGGTGCGCGCCGGGGAGTTGCGATGCTTGACTATGGGCCAGCTTGCCGACGAATTCCTGCAAATTTCGTCGGCCAAGCCGGATTGGAATCAAACTTCTGTCCACGTCCAGACTCCCGAAACGAATTACGCCACAGTCTAAGGAGCTAGCTGATGGAGCAGCTGCCCTAGTTGCTGGCGTGCGTTTTCAAGAGCATTGGGATCGTGAGTCCAATTAGTCCAGCTCGTCGCAATGGGCAGGACTACGGAGTTCAGCGTGGGCACCTGTCCCAGATTCTTGAGAATCTGGGCGTATTCATAGTCTTGAATGCCGTCGCGAATCGCTTTCAAGCGGATTCCTGGAGCTGATTCCGTCGAAGCAATCGGGCCAGGCGGATAGAGGAAAATGCCATCCCCCGGTCTGCCAAGACCCCCGCCGCATGCGGTGGTGTCCACATTGTTCCAGCTACCAATGGCGTTCCCCGCGGTCCAGCCATCGGCGCGATAGTAAAGGATTCCAGTGGCGCCTTGCGTCCAGTTTAGGAAGCCTGCTTGAATGCGCTCGTTGATCGGCGGATAATCCACCATCCATTCCGGCGTGTTGCCGTACCCGGCGTTGCAACTCGTGTAACTCCAGAGGTCGCCTCCCCCCGTAAACGGCAAGGTTGGCCACTGTTGCATGGAATCGAGCAGCACCCAGTGGTCGATCGCACTGCGTCCGTCCCCTTCGTTATAGAGGTTGGGATCTGTGGCGTTGAGGGTCATCATGGTCTTGACGCTGCGGTTGGCAGCGTGAGCGTTGAGCCCCATCGTTTTGATAGGCGCGTAATCGGCAGTGCAACCATTGAGTTCGTCGGCAAGATAGAAGTCCAGCCCGAGCCCTGACGGATAATTAGCCGCCGCTGCGTTTATTTGGCTCGTCGACGGAATGCTGCCATAGGACCCGTTACACTGAATGCCAATGTAGTAGTAGCTATCGAGGCCGGAACGGTTCAGGCCGAGATTGCTAATGTCGGTGGGCGCGTTCGCGGCCACATCGTACCAACTCATGACCTTGTTTCGCATCAAAGCTTTCGATAGCGAGACTGTCGTGTTACCCGATGCAGGGGGCCACAGAGTCCAGAGGGAAAGCTCCGAGGGCTGCATGGGAAGCTCGAAATTCCACACGGTCAGGCTGACGGGGACTGTGGCGTTTCCCTGGGCCGTTGTGATCGAGATAGTGCCAGTATAGATTCCCGCCGGGCTGTTGGTGACTCCGCGTGGCACAGAAATGTCGATCCAGTATGGTTGGTTCTGTCCTGCACTGATGGCGGCATTGCAGGCTTTGAGTGCTGCTGAAGACCCGCACAGGGGCGAACCAGTCTCGGGATCATTGAATGGGATGAGCGGCTCCGGGTAGGTGCCGGAACTGAGCGGAGCATTGCTGCCGCCGCCGTAACTCGCGGTCCCCGTGACGCTGATGTAGTACTCACGATAGAGGGTGATGTTGGAGGAGGGGATGGTGGCACCATTTGGTCCTGTGAGAGCCGAGGCACTGAGATTGACACTGGTCAAGCCGCCTGGGGGGCCCTGGACGATGACCTGAGAGTCCACGGTTTCGCCGCGAGCGCCCGGCAAGGTTATCGAGGAGGTGGTGCCAGGAGCATCAGCTTGCCCGATTCTCAGCAGACTGGACATGACCCAGACTGGAAACGCTGCACTCTGTTGAACACCATTTCCACTTAGCGAAATCAGGTTAGGAGAGTTCGTGGCGTTGCTCGTCACGGAGACGTTGCCCGTCACGCTCCCCGCCGTTGTCGGAGCAAAATTTACAGTCAAGGTTGCGGCCTGTCCGGTATTCAGAATAGTTCCGGCAGACACGCCACTGGCAGTGAAGCCTGAACCAGTAATGCTGACGCTCGAAATCGTCACGTTGGAATTGCCGGAGTTCGTGAGTGTCACAGCCAGACTGCTGATGGAGCCGGTGTTAACATTCCCAAAACTCAAAATTGTTGGGCTGGCATTAAGCAGGTATGTAGCAACATTTACCGTAAGCGTGGCAGCATTGCTTGTTGCAGTTCCCGCTGTATTGCTCACCACCACATCGAAGGTCGAGCCGCTATCGGCCGTGGTCGTTGCAGGTGTTGTATAGCTCGCCGAAGTCGCGCCTGGAATGTTCGTTCCATTTTTCTGCCACTGATAGCCTAGCGGGGTCGTGCCCGCAGCGATCACGCTGAACGAAGCCGGTTGACCGGCGGTAACGGTCTGGTTTGCTGGTTGGGTGGTGATGGAAGGAGGGATGACAGCCGCATTCACTGTGAGCGTGGCGCCGCTGCTCATGACGCTGCCAGCGCTGTTGCTCACCGACACCGTAAATTGCGCTCCATTATCGGAGTTGGTTGTGGCAGGCGTCGTGTAGCTTGAGGATGTTGCTCCACTGATTGCCACGCCGTTCTTGTTCCATTGATAAGCCAGCGGTGCTGTGCCGGTGGCAGCGACAGAAAATGTAGCTGTCTGGCCTGCCGTGACCGTCCGGCTAGTTGGTTGCGTGGTGATCGAAGGCGCCTGCGCGGCCGCGTTCAACGTAAGTGTGGCCGCAGAGCTGGTCATGCTACCGGCGGTGTTGCTGACCACCACAGTAAACTGCGCTCCGTTGTCGGAACTGGTTGTAGTGGGTGTCGTATAAGTAGAGGAGTTGGCGCCGAGAATACCTGCCCCGTTTTTCTGCCACTGATAGCTCAGCGGGGCCGTCCCTGTTGCCACAACCATGAATGTCGCCATCTGCCCCGCCGTCACTGTCTGGCTGAGCGGCTGCGTGGTGATTGTTGGCGCCGCCAAGGCATTCGCGGTAAAGTTCACTCCTGCGATGTTCCCCCCATTGACCGTGACATTCTGGCTGCCTGGCGTAAACATATAACCCGTGTGACTCGGAGTAATCCCGCATGTTCCAGTCGGCAATGAAGTGAACATGTAATTGCCCGAGCTGTCGGCTGTCGCGGTCGCGCTCGTCGCCCCAGTCAGTGTCAGCGTCGACCCGCTGCCTCCGGCCAAAGGGCTGATCGTCCCTGAAATGCTATAACCTCTCGTCTTAAACGGATTGCCGCCCCTGTTCGCACTATTGTTCTTTGTGTCGGTCGAACTGACTTGATAGTAGTAGATGGTGCCCGCTGCCAGGCCAGAAAGGGTTACCTGATGGCTCGTAACCATTGTTGAATCGACAGGAGTCCTGGTTCCGTAGGAGGTGGTGGTTCCGTAATCGACCACTGAGTTAGCCGGGACATTCGTGGTCCAGTTGATTTGAGAAGTGGACGTCGTAGTCGGTGTGGCTTGTATATTCGTAATGTCCAAAGCCACCGGCGGACTGCTCGTGGTGTTGGCGCCGCTGACCAGCCCCGCGCAACCATTGAGCACCAATAGAGCCGCAAGCCCCCCAACAAACATGAGCATGCGGCCGGGCCATAAACTCGGGATCTCTCGAGGCCACTCCCGCGTTTCTCTCGGAGGTGGGACGAGACCACCCTTTACAGGGTTTTCCCGCAGCTGTTCTTTAGAAAGAAAACCATGGGCGTATTCACATGCGAAAAGCTGGCGAGATGTCTTGCTCTCTTTCGATCCCATTATTTTCTCTGGGCTGAGGTCAGGACGTAGTCGTAAACGGGTGCCGAGATCAAGCTTGTGTCGCTGCCATGGATTGGCCCTAGTTCCACTCCACGTGGATGATAGGGAGATGAGCGCTTTGCTAACTACTGGCGAAAGGAACAGATTTGGTGCAGGGCTCAAATGGGGGTCGCATACTTCACGTGCAGTGTCATCCGGCCAGCTGCCGACGCCCGATTGGACTAGGACCGCTCTGACGGATGGGAAACCGTTCGCTATCCAGGTGAGGGGAGCTGCAAAAACTCTACAAGACAGCCGGGAAAATCTTCTGGTTTTCAAGGGAATGCCCCCAATTAGATTTTGTGGGCTCCTCTAGAGCGTCATCTCGGGGCTGGGGGCGGATGTAATGACAACAGCTTTGGTGGACAGGTCTCTGGTTTGTGAAGATTGCGAGCCGTCAGCGGCCCGTGTGTAGGAGCTGAGAGTCCTATCCCTTTCGTGAACTTCTGCCCACTGTCAGGGAGATTAAGCCTGAAGCATTTTGGAATCTGTCGGCAGGGAAATGATTTTTGTGTCAGACCTTATGTTCGGAGATTGTCTCGTATAGTCTTACAGGGGGACAGGTGCGACCTGCCCTAGTTTCGCGATGTCCAGCGACATTCCGGCGAATTGCTCTGAAGTTCATTCGAGTGTTTAATTAGTGTTTAATTCATGAGGGCGGTCTCTGCTCGAAAGCCAGCCTGGCCATCCGTCGATCGCGCAATCATGACCACTAGCAGGCAACCTGGGCAGGAAGCCCGGAACGTAAATTCCTCTTTTGCGACGCCGAATCGACCGTTGATTGGCGTATATCCCGAAGTTCTTTGGGGACTTCCTTTCGGAGTACTCCTTTTACAATTTGAAAATCCTGCAGATGCCAAAACATTCAGAATTGTCGACGCTAATCCCGCCGCCGCCGCAATTACGGGGACGACAGTTCAAATGCTCCTAGGCAAAACATTAGCTGATTTTCCGAAGCTTGCGGACAAGCCATTCCCAAAACAGTGGTCTGCTTCCTTCCGATCACGAGAGTCGCATAACTTAGGAGAGATTTCCTACGGCGACGAGCTCATTAAACAGGCGGTTTATTCTGTGCGTGTCTTTCCTCTCTCCAGCAATCTTCTGGGAGTAGCTTTTGAAGATGTCACCGATCGCAAGCTCGCGGAACGGATCCTGCGAGATAATGAAGAACGGCTCCGCCTGCTCGTACAGGGAGTACAGAAATACGCCATCTTCCAGTTGGACCCTGTGGGGCACGTGCTCAGTTGGAATTCCAGCGCTGAGCGTCTCAAAGGCTATTCCTCGGAAGAGATCATCGGCAAACATTTCTCCATCTTCTATCCGCAAGAAGACTTGATGAATGAAAAGCCCCAGAATATTCTCGCAGCGGCGGCGCGGGATGGACAGAGCGAAGACGAGGGCTGGCGAGTGCGCAAAGACGGTTCCCGTTTTTGGGCCAACGTGGTGGTCACTGCTCTCCGCGATCCCAACGGGAACCTGCAGGGGTTCGCTAAACTCACGCGCGACATGAGTGAAAGACGAGAGAAAGAGGAAGCGCTTACCAAGGCCAAAGAGCTACTTGAGCTTCGCATCGAACAGCGAGCGGCAGTCCTCACCCGCGTGAACGAGGAGCTGCGAACCGAGATCGCGGAGCGCGAACGTGTTGAAACTCAGCTTCGGATGTCTCGCGATGAGCTGCGCGCCCTCGCAGGCCGTCTCCAAACGGTGCGGGAAGAGGAGCGCACATCCATCTCACGCGAGATCCACGACGAACTCGGGCAGGCTTGTACCGCAATCAAGATGGATCTTGCGTTAATCGGCCGACGGCTGACTGAGAAACAGTCTCATTTGCAGACCAAGATCGCCTCCGCCATGGAACTCGTGGACAGCACCATTGCCACTTTGCGCAGGATAGCTTCTGAACTCCGGCCAAGAACCCTGGATGACCTCGGTTTAATAGCTGCGCTGGAGTCGCAGGCGCAGGAGTTCGAGAGTCGGACCGGGATTCGGTGCAATGTGGCGTTGCCGAAAGAGCCGCTCACGCTCGATGCGGACAGATCGACCGCCATCTTCCGCATTTTTCAGGAGTCTCTAACCAATGTGGCACGCCATGCTCACGCCACAAGTGTCGAGGCGCACTTCGAGAAGGATAATGACCGCCTCATTTTTCGAGTTTCTGACAACGGTATTGGCTTTGATCCCGCAAATGCTAAAGCTCAAAAATCACTTGGCGTTGTGGGTATGCAGGAACGAGCACTCATGTTTAACGGAGACGTCAAAATTGAAGGCGTGCCCGGTGTCGGAACCACCATGACCCTGACCATCCCCCTCCCGCGGCCGGTCAAGGAAGGGAAGATTCCTAATGAGGGTTCTGATTGCTGACGACCATGCTGTCTTTCGCCGGGGCCTGAAAGAGACTCTTGCGGAAGCGTTTTCCGCAGTTGTCTTTGGCGAAGCAAAGACGGCACAAGAGGCGCTAGACCACGTGCGCCGCCAGAACTGGGACGTGGTCATCCTGGATATCAGCATGCCTGGCAAGAGCGGGCTCGACATCTTGGATGAGTTAAAGCACCTGCGACCCAAATTGCCTATTCTTCTTCTTAGCATGCACCCCGAGCAGCAGTTTGCACGGAGAGCTCTCAAAGCGGGAGCCGCGGGTTACCTGACAAAAGATGGCGTGCCGGAGGAGCTTAAAGAAGCTATCAAGAAAATAGTAGGAGGCGGACGGTATGTGAGTGCGACGTTGGCCGAGAAGTTGGCCGTGGATTTGAGGGAGGGATCCGATTTACCTCTTCATGAACTGTTGTCCGACCGTGAGTTTCAGGTGTTGCGGATGATAGCTTCGGGGAAGACCGTCAAAGAAATAGCCGAGGAGCTTTCTCTTAGCGTGAAGACCGTAAGTACCTATCGTGCCCGGATTCTAGAGAAGACGGGCATGAAAACAAACGCGGAGTTGATTCGCTACGCCCTTCAAGCTCAACTTGTGGACTAGCACTGATACTTGCCATAAGGGACCGGCTGGAGTCGGCTTCTATTCTTGGGCCCACACCTTATCTTGTGGGACGCGCGCCGTCACCTGCATTCACATTGTCCTACACAGGATTGCGGTTTCAACCCGATATATTTTTGCGTCGCTCTGTCATCTCCTATAACTAGGACAGCGGTTCTCAAGGAGAAGTCGGATGAAGGTTTTTATCGCCGATGACTCTAGCGCCATCGTGGCCCGTTTGGCGGACCTCCTGCAAGAAGTACCTGGAGTGGAACTCGTAGGACGGGCAGGCAATGTCCTAGAAGCCGTACACGGCATCAACATCATGAATCCTGATGCCGTCATTCTCGACCTGCAAATGCCAGGGGGAAGTGGCCTCGACGTGCTCCGCGCGGTCCGTGTGGACCACCCGTATCTTCAAGTTCTGGTTTGCACGAACTACCCGTGTCGAAAATATCGTGAGGAATGTTTGAGCGCCGGGGCGAATTTCTTTCTTGATAAGGCCACGGAATTTGAAAAGATCCCCGAGATTCTCTGCGAGTTAGTCAAGAAAGAGACCAGGAGTTCTTCCGCCACTCGCTGACCAGGTACTAATGCGTCTTGGGGTCCCTCAAACAGCTGCTCGATTGTTGTCGATTCATCCACTCCTAAGTAAAAGACCTGCTTTCGAACTCTGGTAAACCCCCTTTACCGCAGGTCTCGAATACCCTCCGGGATTTCCAATTCCAGTTTTCCTGTGTCCACCCGATTGTTTATTGGCGACTTCCAGAGCATAGCTATAGTGCGAGCGAGGCATTTCGAATTGGTCGAGAGGAATTGGTCAAGAGCAGGAAGGGCGGATGAGTAAACCAAGTGTCCTCGCCACGCGAAAAGCATCGGTTAGGCTAAAGCGTGAGTGCTTGGCATAGAGGGCATTCGTGGTTGCTGGTTTTGCGGCGACACCCGGTCTGAAGCCATCGCCGAATTACAAGGAGACGGAGAACGAAGATGAGAAAGCTGGGTGTTTTGTCGATTCTGTGTTTCGTTTTAATCCTTCCCCCAACACTTCGGGCCCAGAACAACGCGGAGCTGAAGGGCGATTACGCATTCACCTTTAACGGCATGACCACTGGTGGTGGCAACGCGTCCACTCCATTCGCTGCGGTGGGAAGATTTACGGCGGATGGCGCAGGAAACATAACCAACGGTGAACTGGACACCAACGGAGCAGGTCCGCAAGAGAAGCTAATCGCGCAAGCGTTCACGGGAACCTATTCGATCGGCGCGGACCACAGAGGCGTGATGAACTTAAATATTCCCGGCGGCGGCACACTCGCGTTCGCCATGATGGCCGACGGCAATGCGAAGTTCGTCGAAGTTGATGCTTCGGGAGGCCACGGAACGGTGGGCTCGGGGAGCATGGAAAAAGTGGACACCGCCGCATTCAACACACCCAGAATAACTGGTGACTATGCGTTTGGCGCGGCGGGCTTGGACCAGTCGAATAATCGCACGGCGATTGCTGGCCGTTTTACTGCAAGCGGATCGGGCATGCTCAGCAACGGAGCTGCGGACGTCAACCAGGCAGGGACATTTACGACGCTAAACTTGTTCGCCGGGACTTACATGGTGACCGACACGGCGACAGGGCGAGGCGTAATGAACCTCCCTCCCTTGATCGGCGGAGCCTTGCAGAATCTTGACTTTGTCTTTTATGTCGTTAACGCCGGTAAGTTGTTTGCAATGGAGACGGATGCCGTCTCGTCTATGACCCCGCTGCTCAACGGCACGGTTCTCCAACAGCAGACTCCCGTGGGCGGATTCTCGAGTACCGCGTTGAATGGAAATACGGTGATGTACCTTACGGGTCGCACGATCTGTCCTGGAGGAGCAAACGCCGGGCCGAACGTGATCGCCGGCTTGCTCTCTACCAACGGCGTCGGCATCGCCAACCTCACTTATGACCAGAATTGTGGTGGCGGATCCAACTCAGTAACCGGATTGGCGGGGACATACGATGTTACAGGCGGCGGTCGAGCCGAATTCCGGCTCGGAGGGGCTTACGTTGCTGCTTACCTTGTCAGCTCCAATCAGGCGTTCTTCATCGTCCCGGACAACTCTGTCTTGTTCGGCTTCGGCGAGGCGCAAGCAGCGGAGGCGTTCACCAATACCGCTGTTGTGGGTAACTATGCCGGCTCGGCGACTACACCGGCAGCCCTTGGTGTTTCGATCTTCTCCGGCGAGTTTACTGCAAATGGCGCCATTCCGACCGGCAATATCACCGGCACAGAGGATATCGGCGCCCCCGGCGGGCCGACTTTGGGCGCATCAGTCAACGCTACCTACTCCATCTCCTCATCTCCAACAAATGGAAGGGGTTCGATAAGCGGGAGCATTGGAGGAAGTGGCATTGTCTATGTGATCTCCCCGTCGAAGTTTGTTGTGATCTCCTTGAGTGATCCCAATCCGGCGGTTCTGCTCTTTGAGCAATAGTTCTTTGCACTTGAAAATGATTCCGGAGACTACTAATACCTTGACTCAACAGACGAACGCGAAAAGAGGTAGACAACTGGGCACACAATGAGCATGCGCATTCAACCATGGCCTTGGTTTGCCATCCTGATTAGAAACCACAGCGAGAAGAGTGCCGCCTTGCTCTTGGAAAATGCGGGCTATGAGTGCTTCTTCCCCGTAAGTAGCTCCATGCGTCATTCGTCCGGCCAGCTAGAGAAACTCGAGGTGCCACTGTTTCCGGGATGTCTCTTCTGCCGGATGGACCCGACCTATCGTTTGCCCGTTCTCAGGACGCCCGGAGTAATCCAAATCGTAGGCGCCGACGAGGATCTCATTCCCGCGGATGAGGAAGAAATCGCGGCACTCCAACGCGTTGGAAAAGCGGGAGTCCCCACAATGCCATGGCCCTACATGCAAGTTGGGGCATTGGCAAGGCTTGCCGATGGACCTCTGCGTGGTCTTAGCGGATTCATGATCAAAGTCAAGTCGGGGCTGAAGCTCATACTATCCGTAAGCCTGTTACACCGGTCCGTGGCTGTTGAGGTGGAACGTAGCTGGCTAAGTTGCGCAAATCCGGCACAGAATGCTGAATTCCAAATGTCCCATAGCCGAGCCACGCTATTTCGTTCGCGTTGATGCAATTATTCCGGAGCTCCCGGCTCTCCTGTTGCACGCGCTTTAATCCACGTCCGTCAGCGGCTTCTTGGGCCAAGAGGCAGCTTGTACTTCGAACTGCAATCCAACGCCAAAGCGTCCTTCAGAAAGGTGCTGACAATAGACCACACGCGCGAACGTTCGCAAATCACCATCTAACGATTGTACTAGCAGCCGCTCATTCGGCCTCCGGGGTTTCCGCGTCACGATGCGTAAGCCGGCAGGACAGACGTTTTCTGTGGTTGACCGCTCCGACCCGGTCTCTAAGAGGCTGGAAATGCGCACGGGGACAGCCAATTGAGCCCGTTTCTCAAGTCGTCCAGACTTCAGCGGCATATCTGAAATGGCCTTTCCCGTTGGTTTCAGTTACGTCGCACTGGGCTGGACCGTGCGAGGAGAATAGGACCCGCAGGAACATCGGTCTCGATGGTTTAATGAACATCGTAATTGATCCCCCGCGGGTTTGATAATTAGTTCATGGAAGCAACGCCAGGTGTTGGTCCGCCGGCGTTTCTGCCTGTACAGGGCTTGGTCGGCCTTGACCGCCCATGCCCAGGATCCTGACATCAAGGAAGTCATTCACGGGTTGAAGACCTCCTGTCGTCTCCACTGAGGAGCTGGCGAACTTGATTGCGCTGATTGGCATGTGCGCATCTCTGCTCTTGCGTCTATCCATTTACGCGGACCGCCGCTGCATAGATTCAGTCCGCCTCCGTATCAGAACGATTCAGTAATCGGGTGGTTGAGGTGGACCCTGATCACGGAGGCTGCCCACTCCTCTCGTTGCAACATATCCTGTTGCCAAGTGATTTCAATCCGGTGAATCACCCA
>Ga0137379_10001511_pt1 | contig 21304 bp, 20 predicted proteins | sample SagtaG_18_FD_104812 | JGI IMG/M metagenome (GOLD analysis project Ga0137379, IMG submission 104812) | Vadose zone soil microbial communities from Sagehorn Ranch, Mendocino, California, USA - Sage2_L_80_16 metaG | ecosystem: Environmental > Terrestrial > Soil > Vadose zone | place: USA...
ATTCCCAAAAGGCTCGAATGGCTTCTGAGCAAGCGCAGCTCCGCGAATGGGATGCGGAACAGGCGACTGCCGAAGCCGACCTGCGCCGCGCCGACGCGATGCGCGCAAACCAGATCATCAGCCAGGAAAACTGGGAGCATGCGAAATACAGGGTCGACGCAACGATTGCGGAAGTCGCGCGTTTTCGCGAAGAGGCGGCCGCGGCCACTGCGGATCTGAGCACCGCCAACCTGCAGTTGGAACAATCGCGCATCGTCGCGCCGTTTTCCGGCGTCGTCGGACGCAGTTCTGTCCGCCCGGCGCAGGAAGTGAAACCGGGCGACGTCCTTTTCTGGATCACAGCGGAAGCTCCACTTCAGGTGTTGTTCACGGTGCCGGAGACCTCGATGGCGGCCTTTTCTGTGGGCAAGCCGCTTGAGCTTACAACTGCGGACTATCCCGGCCTTCGCCAGACCGGCCGCATCGCTCGCGTTAGCCCCGTCATTGACCCGGCGAGCGGCAGTGTCCAGGTGATTGGTGCGCTGGTTCATCCCTCTCCGCTGCTGAAGCCCGGAATGTCAATGCAGGTGCGACTGGCGCCATGAACCTGAGTGAAGCTCTCGATGCGGCACTTCCCGAGATACCCAGGGCGCAGCTGACACGCAGCCGGCCGCCCCGGCTCGATCCGGATCTCATCGTCCATGAAGATGTGCTCGACGGAGAGCCGATCATCGGCATACTTCAGCGCGATCGGTCGAATTACTTCCGCTTCCAGCCGTCACAGTGGCAACTTGCGCAACTCTTCGATGGCAACCGGTCCTACGCCGAAATTGTCGACGCCTTTGCAAGCCAGACCGGCCTGAGCATCGACCCGGAAGAGGTGCGATCCTTCGCCGAGCAGATGGATGCGTCCGATTTCTGGCACAAGACACATCAAGAGAAGAACCTCGCAATGAGCGAGAAACTCATCGCTCAACGCGGACGCCGCGGCAAATCAAAAGTTAATCTCGCGCACATTAGTTTTTCCGCCTGGGATCCTGACCGCTATTTGGGCTGGCTCAACCGGAAGGCTGGAGCTTTCATCTACAGCCCGTGGTGTGCGCTGGTCGCCGTCCTTCTATTTGTGTTCGAGACCGTCGTCGTTGTCGAGAACTGGCGAATTATCGTTCCGGACACTGCGTTGTTTTTCAATTTCACGCAGAAGAGCTTCTCTGACTTTGCGCAGTTCTGGTTGCTGATGCTGGTGATTGGCTTTTTGCATGAGTCGTCACACGGTCTCACCTGCAAGCACTTCGGCGGACAGGTTCACAGTATGGGGCTCATGTTCCTTTACCTCGCTCCGTGCTTCTTTGTCGACGTGACAGAAAGCTGGGTCTCGGCCACCAAGGTTCAGCGGTTGGCGACGATCATCGCTGGAATCTGGGTAGAGCTTATGATCTGCGGGATGGCGATGATCTTCTGGTTGAACACGCCGGTAGGCGGGTCGTTACACAATTTTATGTATGAGATCATCCTCCTTACCGGGATCGCCGCAGTGATCATCAACTTGAATCCGCTCATCAAGCTCGATGGCTACTACTTCCTCACAGAAGTGATTGAAATCCCGGAGCTCAAGGAACGATCCACCGCATTTCTGTCAGGTTGGTTCCAGGCCAAGATTCTGCGGCTGCCAGTTGAAGTCCCAATCGTGCCGCGCAGACGTGCCGCACTCTTCGTCATCTACGCTTTTCTATCCGGAGCCTACAGTTACATTCTGCTCTTTTTCGTGGTTCGCATCTCCTACAGGCTGGGGTCGAAGTGGTTTGCCGAGTTCGCTCTCATCCCTTCCGGAGTACTGGCCTTTGCCGTGTATCGCTCGCGTCTCCGATCTCTGCGCCGTGTGATTGCGCAGTTTTGGCAACAGAACTTCAGCGCGGGATTCCACGGGCGTCCGAGCTATATCCTCGCCGCGATTCTTGCTGTTGCTCTTCTGTTTCTCCCACTCTGGCGCGATCGTGAAGACGCGTTTTTCGTGATCGAACCAACACTGGAGCACTCGGTTTGTGCGAGCGTGCCCGGTAGAGTGAATGCAGTTCTGGTTGAGGAAGGCCAAAAGGTTCGCGCAGGTCAGCCGCTCCTTCGCATGAGCAGCTATCTGGCAGCGTCAATGGATTCCGCGGCTGTGGCCCAGACGCGAAGTGCTCGATTCCGTGCCTTCGATGCCCAGGTTCAGGGTCAGGGCATTGGGACCGCAGCCGCCGAGCAAAGCCAGGCCACGCGTATGACTGGCTTGGCCAAGGAGGCCCAATCCTCCCTGGAACTCACAGCTCCCGCGGATGGCACTGTTCTCACCGCCAATCCGGCGGTGCTGATAGATCAAGATGTCGCTTATGGCCAACCCTTGCTTGACTTGGCTGGGGGATCTCGGACGATTCGTGTTTTTATCCCCTCATCGGCGCTCAGCCGCATTCCAAAAAATGCCGCGGTTGAGCTCGCCATCCCTGGGCAATTCACGCATCTTGGCGTGACGCTTCCTCCACCATCGGGCGAGCAGGTCACGTTGCCGCCCGGGTTGATTCCCATTGAGAAGTTCCAGGGCATCAAGTTGCCGGTCTTCTATTCCGCGCGCATCTCATTGCCTCAGACGGCAGGAAATCCAATGTTCGGACTCTCCGGCCAGGCCAAGATCTTTGGCGTTCGGCGGAGTCTCGCCGGCCGCTTTCTAGCCATGATGACCGATCTGGTGAAAGCTCATGTCTGGTAAAGCAAAAAAACGGCGACCGAATCAACGGCCGCCGTTTTTCCTTCCAAGGGGGGAGCGAACCCCATCCGAGTTTGTTCAGTCAGCCAAGGCAGCTTGACCCCACCAACATCTGAAAACAGTCGGTATCAATGGCGTTGCGAGGGTTTCAGTACAGAATGCCTACTAGACAATCTTGGCGTTGATCATCTTGGCGTTGATCATCTGTGCGTTGATCAGCTTGGTCGCGACGAGTTTGCTGGCCGGGTTGGATGCTTTGGTCTTCGTGGTGGATTTCTTAGCCGGCTTGCTGCTGATCAGAGACTTTTTCGTAACCGCCATCGTAGTTTCCCCCATCAATTTGAGTTTGACTGCTTTACGCTGGATAGTAATGCACATCGAATGCCAAATATTGATGAGAAAGCAAAGATTCCTTCAAATAAATGATTTTAAATCGCTTAAACACAAAATTTCAGAACAGCAGTAAATCGCAAACCTCGCTGTTTGGGTGAAAAACTCACCTCTAGAGGATTAATTTTTCACCTCTCGGACTCTACAACGAGTACTTGCGACAGAGATACTTCATCCGTTGCACATCCACTCTTAGGAGCTTTGCAGCCGCACTCTTGCTGTCCTTGGTCCGCCGTAGGGCAGTCGACAGCAATGCCAATTCGAGTTGCCGAATCTGCTCGTCGAAATCTGTCCCTCCCTCCGGCAGAAGAATTGCCTCGCTGGCAGCTACGCTCTGCGCCACAACGCGCGGCGGCAAATCCTGCGGGCCAATCTCCTCGCGGCGGGTAGTCACGACGAGGCGCTGGATGAGGTTCTCCAGTTCGCGCACGTTCCCGGGCCATGAATGTTCTTCAAGTGCTGACAGAGTGTCGGCACCTATCTGCTTGATCGGAACTCCATTTGCCGAACAGTGGATCTGAAGAAAATACTCACAGAGCAAAGGTATATCGCCAATTCGATCACGAAGCGCGGGAAGGTGGATGGGGATGACGTGAATCCGGTAGTAAAGATCCTCGCGAAATCTTCCCGTCCGGGCCATCTCTTCCAGCGGCTCGTTGGTGGCACAAATCAGCCGAAAATCGATCTTGCGAAAAGTGCGCCCCCCCAATCTCTGAACGTGATGATCTTCGAGCACGCGCAGCAGCTTGGTTTGCAAAGGCAGGGTCAGGGTAGCGATCTCATCCAGAAACAGCGTTCCGCCGTCGGCCAGCTCAATGTGTCCCGGGCGCGATTCCGTGGCTCCCGTAAATGCGCCACGCTCGCTGCCGAAGAGCTCCGACTCGATGAGGTTTTCAGGCAGTGCCGCACAGTTTAGACGGATGAACGGCTTGGTTGCCCGGCGGCTCAGCGCCACAATCGCGCGCGCGGCAAGCTCCTTGCCGGTGCCGCTTTCGCCGCGGATGAGCACATTGATGTTGCTGGCCGCGATCTGCTGAATCGCATCATAGACAAGCCTCATGGGCTCACTTGCGCCAATGAAATCCTGAAAGCGGCTTGACTCGAGTGCCTGCTGGCGCGACAGCTCGCGCTCGGCTTCTTCGCTGCGGCGCCGGATCGTGTCCAGCAGCGTCATGCGCAATTCCGCAACGTCGACAGGGTTGCGGAAGTGCGCGTCGGCACCGGCGTTGAGTGCCTGCTTTTCCACGGAGCGCGCCCGCGCGCGACTCATCGAGATCAGCGTGAAGTCTCCGTTCAGCTTGCGCAGCTCATTCAGAACAGGCAGGCCGCCGTACGGATCCTCTCCCTGGGTGTCGATGTCGAGCACAACGGCCGAAACCCGCTGTTCACGGGTCCGGCGCGCAAGATCATCATATGTATCGCTCGCAACCACGCCGAACCAGGGCAGCAGCTCGGCCTTCAGCACCTCCAGGAATTCTTCGTCCAAGGTGACAACGCACACCGTCGGGAGCGGTGCAACCCCCGCCGGCGGAGACCCGCCGATTGCCACGTCAAGTCGCGAAGGCATACCGCATTTTACATAGGAAACTCAGTCATATGCGCAAGAGTTTGAGCCACAGAGGCGCATCGGTAGCCCTCGGACGCGAGAGCCACATATTGTGCGCAACCTTGCAATTGTGAACTTGCGCGGCATATTTGCAAGGTTGCCACCGCCAACCGAATTCGTTCGGAGTCGTGCCATTCGAGGTGTCTGCTCGAAGAACGCAAGGCCGAACTCGTCACAAAATGCGCGTGAAAGCCTCGTGCGAATTGTTGCCTGCATCGAGGGCGACGGACAATGTCTCTGGCGCCGTTTGATAGAGCCTTGCCGCTTCCGATAAGCGGCGGCCGCGCACGTATTCCATGACAGAACGACCGGTGGCCACGTTGAATGCCCGCGTGATGTGAAATCGCGATACACCCGCAGCCTGTGCAATGCCTGCGGCGCAAGGTGGTTTCCGAAATGGCTCTCAACAAATCAGAGCGCTTTCTCGGCTGAGTTCATCCCCAACCTCTCGCCAGCACAGTCTTAACTATGCTTATTGTCTCTTCTTGCGACTTGATCGAAATTGCGCCTCCGTGAACGCTGGGAGCCTAGACATTGGGCACTCATAATATGGGATTCGACTTCTTTTCGGTTCAAATAGCGCAAAAATCGCCAATGCACTCAATGAACCCGTGATACCGCTGAAGCTCTGAAAACCGTAACAGTTTCTATTTCGCTGGTGCCCCGGAGATAAGAAACTCTTCCCAACTGATGCTCTCGATTCCGTGTCTCTTTGCGGTTTCTTCATCGCCCGGCGCAGAGATGACGAGTGGTTTGAACGCCGGATTGCGGCGGCAGAACTCCAACAAACCGCGGAGCGCCTGGACATCGAATCGTCCGGTTTTCACTTCGACTGCCCATTTTCCCCAGCTCCCATCGAAAACCGCATCAACCTCCACCGGCTCTTCGCGCCAATACGTCACCTGCTGCCCCTGATTAATGGCAAATGCAAGACAGGCATTTTCTACCCAGAAGCCAAAACGCTCTGGTTCACGAGCGCGATCGGGCACGCCGTTGGGGTGCATGGCGGAAAGAAGTGCATTGTTCAGCACTACGAGCTTCGGTGGAGAGGCGCGACGTCTGTGAGCCTGTGACGAATATTTCTCCAGCGGCGCAATCAAGTACGCATCCTGGAGCAGCGCCAGATAATGCGCGACTGTTTCCAGAGCGCCCCCGTCCTGGAGCTGTCCCTGCATCTTCTGAAGCGAGACAATCTGCGCTGGCGAGCCTGTAGCAATCGCGAACACCTGCCGTAGCAGCGCCGGACGCCTTACCGCTCCCAGCGCGAGCACGTCGCGACCAATCGCTGGTTCGATGATGGCGTCGCGCACGTAGGCTCGCCAGCGGGCGAAATCCTTTTGGAATTCCACAGCGCCAGGATAGGAACCGAAACGAACGAGATCATGGACAGCTTCTCGCGGCGGTAGATGAAAAGCCTCGGCCAGTGAAGCGGCAGGCCAGTGGCTCAGGGTCAGCCGCTCGAAGCGGCCGGCCAGGCTCTCACGCGAGCCGGTTGCAACACGCAAGGCCGACGAGCCGGTGGCGACAACATGAATGGGAATGTGACGGCGGCGTGCTCGATCCCACTGGCTCTTGAGGCGTGCCGCCCAGTCGGAGAGTTGATGTACCTCGTCCAGCAGCAGAACCGCAGCGCCTCGCTTCGCGTGCTCTTCTGCCTCCGTCCAACGGCGTTCCCAGAAACCCGGAAGGCTGGCGTCCGGCTCGTCGCCAGCAGCATACACAGCTCTGTTGCCGAATTTCTTGGCGATTTCGAGGAGAAGCGTCGTCTTGCCGACCTGCCGCGGGCCGGTAAGGAGCTGAATGCGGCCAGGAGCTGCTTCCTTGAGACGGTCGAGCAGCACTTTGCGACAGTAGCCGAACGCATTGTGTATCTCAGCCATAGTCGAATAATTATTCGACTATGATATACAAGCTGTCAACTCACCGCTTCGCTTACTATCCATTCTTGTGAAAACGGCCAAAAAGTGATGACTTCGGTGCAATTTTGACAAAGATTGAAAAGGCGGAATCAAGCGAGTAAGTTGTTTAGTTCGAAGGTATTGTCTGGCTTGAAAGGACTTGTGGTCACTCGAAGGACATGAATCTCACGTCCTAATCCCTAGACGATAGCGCCACACTTAAAGGGGAATGGTCCGCCGCGGCGGACCACTCGTCTAACCTATCAAAAACCAACCTGCTGCCAAAGTTGCCGAAGGCCTTCCCTCGCCTCAGATTCCCAGCTTGCGCACTTCGTCGTTGTAGTACTTGCGGTAGAGAATCTCCCACTCCTGCGAGCCTTCGAGGATGATCTTCCGTTGCGAAGCAATCTTCGCCCGCGCCGCCGTATCGATCCCCGCTTCCTGAGTCAGCAGCGTTTCCAGCGCCTTGCGAGCTTCCTGGCGGATGGTATTGCGATCCTCATTGAAACCCACCTGGTCAATATCAGCCAGCGTATCGGCCACGGTGTGGGCCAGCTTGTTGAGCTTGTCGCGGCTGATCCTCATAGCACCGCCTTGTACTTCTTGGCCAGCTCGGTCTTCACCTTTTTGAACATCTCGGCGTATTGCGCACCGGATTTGCGCATCTCGTCGGAGTACGCGTCGAGAATGACGCGAACCTCTTCGTTGATGCGATCTTCGAGGGACAGCTCCTCGATCAAGCCTTCCGTCACGCGCGATTCGGTAGCTTTCAAATCGCTGGTGGTGATGAGTTTGGCGTCGATGAGGTGCTTGACCGTGCGGCGGGCCAGATACCCAATGTACTCACGAGAAAAAATCATGGGCTAAGTTATGAGAATACCGCATCGGGCCGCCCGGTGTACATTCGCATCCCGAATCATTTCAAGGGCACGCGGCGCGAATCCGATGACAGTCATTACCGCAAAATGACTGGCAATGCGTCCGCTTCCTATTGCCCCCGATGCGGACAGGTCTTTGTGTTTACGCATTCATCGGCAAGCCGCAGCCGCTCCACCGGCCTGCCGCCCACAAGGTGCTCTTCCACAATAGCCGCGGCGTCTTCCGGACGCACATGTCCGTACCACACCGCTTCGGGATAAACCACCACGGTTGGACCGTGTTCGCACTGATCGAGGCATCCCGACTTGTTGATACGCACCGTATTGCCGAGCCCAGCAGCTTTGGTGAGTTGTTGCAGCTGCGCGTGCAACTCGCTCTTTCCGTCGGCTGTGCAAGATGGCCGCGGAGCGCCTTCCGGGCGAACATTGTGACAGACAAAAACGTGGTGCTCAAATGGGGGCAATCTGTACTCCTCCTGCTTCCAGACTACAGGCCGCCCCGCGCACAAACTTTCCACATTGACGGGCCCGCCGGTCGAGTCCCATCTGAGAGAATGATTGCTTGACTATGAGTACGGACAATCTACTGTCGCTGAAAGATGACATGGTGGCTTTTATCGAGGGCCATGGCCTCGTTCGTCTTCCCGGATACGTCACGGAGGATATTCCGTCGATTGTATGGGAAGGCGAAGGAAACCCCGACGCATGGAAGGATTTTGTGGAGATGGCCAAACGCGTCGGCGCTCCCTTTGTCACATTCAGCGAGATGAAGTTAGAGCGGGAGGAACTTGACGCTCTCATCGAAGAAGCCGGCGAGATGAACTTCCCCGATGAAGAAGCGACGGAACTGGTCGAGGCGCAATGGCTGCGCAAGTATGCCGGAATGGTGGGTTACATTCAGCTCGGCTTTGTCTACCAGGGATTGGTTTTTCTGCATGAGACCACGACCGAGTGGTACGAGCGCTTCCAGTCTCTGCTTGAGGATATCGAGAGTTTTCACGACATCGTGATCGACGACCACGAACACGACGAAGAGGACGAGTAAACAGGTTGATCGCGACGGGCGCGATGCAGAACGGCCATGCTGCACCCCGCAGCTATCTTCGCCAGCGCTGGGTCGTTGCTGAAGCGCATCCGCGAGAGGCCGAGGCACTGGCCAAAGCGGCGCGGCTTCCGCTAGTGCTCGCAGAACTTCTCTTAGCGCGCGGCATCAACACGCCAGAAGAAGCTTTTGCATTTCTGAATCCTGAAATTTCACATCTCCACGATCCGTTTCTGATGCATGGAATGACCGCGGCCGTGGAGCGCCTTGAAGCCGCCATCTTTCGCAAGGAGCCTGTGCTGCTTTACGGCGATTACGACGTGGACGGCACGACCGCCGTGGTGCTGCTCAAGACAACCATCGAGATGCTGGGTGGCGTAGTTCGCTTCCACGTGCCTCATCGCCTTCGTGAAGGCTACGGACTGCAGTCGAGCGTGCTTGAAGCGGCATATGCGGAAGGCGTTCGCCTGGTAATCACAGTGGACACGGGAATGAGGGCATTTGCCGAAGCCGAGACTGCGCGACGTCTGGGGCTGGACCTCATCATCACCGACCACCATCTGCCATCCGCAGACGAGACCGCTCCCGACGCTCTTGCCATCCTCAATCCCAATCAGCCTTGCTGCGGTTATCCGGAGAAGTCCTTGTGCGGCGCTGCCATCGCCTTGAAACTGGCGCAGGCCGTGCTGGAACGGCACGACGGCGCGCGCACACGCGAAAAAATCCTCCCTAGCTTCCTCAAGATGGCGGCCATCGCCACCATCGCGGACGCTGTGCCTCTTCGCGGTGAGAATCGAGTGATTGCCGCCCTTGGCCTTCGCGAGCTGCGGCGTCCTGTGGGTGCGGGTTTGCGCGCGCTATTCGCAGCAGCCGAGCTGGATCCGGCGTCGAAACCGTTAACCGGCTTCGACGTCGCTTTCCGACTGGCTCCACGCATTAACGCGGCCGGCCGCATGGATGTGGCCTCGGAGATTGTTGAACTCTTCTGCACCCGCGATGTTGCCCGCGCACAAGAGCTGGCCGCCAAATTGGAAAGGCTCAACCGCGAGCGCCGCGACACTGAAGCTTTCGCGCTCACTGCAATTGAGACGCGGCTGGCCAAAGATCCGGACTTCGCTGCCGCACGTCTGCTTGTCATCGACGGCGACGGCTGGCATCGCGGCGTCATCGGCATCCTTGCCTCGCGCGTCGTGGAGCGCACGGCGAAACCTGCGCTTGTGATCAGCATTGAAGACGGCATCGCTCACGGCTCCGGCCGCTCTGTAGACGGGTTTCAACTGCTCGACGCGATCGAGACGTGCGCCGACCTCTTCACGCGTTTCGGCGGACACGCCTTTGCTGTGGGGTTTGCCTTGCCGGCCACGTCGATTCCTGAACTCAAGCGCCGTCTAAATCTCTGTGCCGAAGAACGCCTGGCCGCACGAGAGCCGGAACGCGTGCTGCGCATTCACGCCGAATTGCCATTGGATCGAATCACGCCTGTGCTCGCCGGGTGGCTGCGCAAGCTGGAACCGCTGGGCCATGGCAACCCTGAGCCGATTTTTGTGGCACGGAAAGTTCGCCTCGTTTCGCCACCGCGCTTCATGAAAGAACGTCACCTTCGCCTCGAGGTCATTCAGGAGCAATCGGACGGGGCAGCCTCTGTAGCGAGCAATGTTTTTCGCGCAGTGGGATGGGATATGGCTTCGCGGGCCCAAGCGCTCGGGCTTGCTCAGGGAACGCGCCTCGATGTTGCCTATCGCATCCGGGAGAATCTCCATCCCGAATACGGCGGCCTTGAAGTGGAAATCGCAGGCCTGGAGCTGGCGAACTCCTGACGCAAGAAGGCCCACGGCGAACCGCGGGCCTTCTGCGAAACACCGGTCTGCATTAGTGACCGTGGGGTTCCTTTTGATCGGGCCTTTGCTTCTCTTGCTGCCGATGTTCAGGAGCCGGACGCTCCTGTGGGGTGGAGCGTTGCGGAGCCTGCCGCGCCTCAGGTGCGGGGCGCGATTGCGGGTAGGAGCGTTCCGGTGCAGGACGTGCCTCTGGCCTCGATTGCGGGTAGGAGCGTTCCGGTGCAGGACGTGCCTCTGGCCTCGATTGGGGGTAAGAGCGTTCCGGTGCGGGTCGCGCCTCAGGTGCGGGCCGGGATTGCGGATAAGACCGGTCCTGACGCGACTCCGGCATGGGTCGCGATTGCTGCTGCGGACGCATTGTCGGCGCCGGGCGCGATTCCGGCATCGGTCGGGATTCCTGCTGCGGGCGCCCCTGGTTCATGTTCCGCGGTTGTTCGTTGGGAGTGCGCGATGCATTTCCAGGTTGCGAGTTCTGCCGATTCTGCATTCCCGGTGCAGGGCGAGTTTCCTGGCGATTGTTGCCGTTAAAGCCACCAGGCTGATTCCCCCTCATGTTCGGAGCAGCACCGTGCCCTCCACCGGACAGAGGCCTTTCCACCGCCAGAGTCTGCGGGTGGCCGCCGTTGTTCTTCACATACAAAGACCGATCCGATCGCGCAGCCTGAATGTGCTGCTGCTGGAATGAAGTGGGGGCACTATGCTGCTCGTGCAAAGCAACACGCTCTTCCGGCCTGGGATCATGGCGGATACCGCCAGGACCGCCGCTGTAGGCCACGTGATTGTTATTGATGATCGTTGTATTGTGTACGATCGTTTCATTCACGTAGGTGTTGTGAATAACCGTCCTGTTCACACGCACAACAGCGGTGTTATAGGCAAACTCGCGGCCATGCCACTCGCCGCCAACGAAGCCAATGCCCATATAGCCAAATCCGTAGTTCACGCCGCCGTAGTATCCCACGTGGGGTCCCCAGTAACCCGAATGGAAAATGTAAAGCCCACCCGACCAACCCCAGTAGGGTGGTGTCCAGAGGGCTCCCTCATATGGAGCAGGCACCCATGAGCCGGGAACCCAGTAATAGCCGTCATCGCCGTAGGCCCAGTACCCAGGCGTCCATAACCAGCCTGGCTCGGGGCACGGTGGTTGTTCATAAACCGGAAGGATCGGTGGCGCAAAACCGACACTGATAAACACGCCCGCGAATGAAGACGCGGGAACCAGAGAGAGCAGAAGCGCCAACAAAATCCAGCGAGAAGAGCGAAGCAATCGCATGGGTAAACCTCCTAGATTTTTCCCAGCCCGCCTTGCCGTGGAATCAAGTTCCCACCTGCCGGTTCAAGCTGGGTGACCTTGCTGCAATTGCCCGATGCATCTCCGCATGGCAGTCGCGCGGTCAGACTACTTCTGTTGGAACCCACCCTGCCACTAGAAGTTGCACTGGACCGAGAACTTTCGATTTGCCATCGGGCGCAGATGAAAGAAGATACGAGGTTTAGCCCGTACCTTCTGTGTGACGACTCCCGTTTAAATGTCTACGCCGGGATCGTCCCTCTGATCGCTAGTAGCGGTAGCTCGCGCCCATCCCGAGCACGTGGCGCGCCTCAAGATTCACCGGGATCACCACATATGGAGGATTGGCCAACCCGGTTGGCACTGCGGTGTAGCCGATCTGTCCCGCCACCTGGCCAATGCCGATATCGAAGGTGACGTGTGGATTCTCCCGCTGGGTGATGCGGACGGCGTAGTCCAGAGTAGTGGGAATATGCGCCTGGCTCCCCGGGGGAAATAGAATCCGGGTCAGGTTCACCACTTGCGGAGGTTGCTGTGAAAATCCCGCCGACGGAACAGCCGCCCACCCGTGTCCCAGCGGCAGCGGAATTCCCAGCCCGCCAAAGAAGCGCCCACTCTGTCGCGTTGACTGCCCGCCCAGCCCAAAGATCGACGCATTCGTGATCTTGAAACCGAAATTCAGCAGCAGAGGCAGCGGCGGCTTGAGCCATGTCTTGGTCCCCGCGACATATACGTCGTAGTTCCTGTACGCCTGGTCAACCCCGTAGATCTTCTTGTCCAATGCACCCGAGACAAAATGGTCATCCGTGCGCACCACAAAACCTGCTGCGATCCCAGGCATCATTTCGTTCCCGATGCCTTCCTTTAGTGCCACTACTTTCCCGTGAAAGACATTCATCCCGTCGTAATCCCACAGGCTGCTGAACGCCGCGCTATTGCCTTTCGTATGCATACTGCGCGTATAGCCGAATTCTACCCTGTTGTTGATTCCCTCGGTGAAGCTGAAGGTCTGCACATTGCCAATCACGTTCGCGGTATTCACAAAGTGGTAGCCGATCGCCGGATGAGAAAGTGTGTGGCCCTTTGCGGAGTACACGACGTATGCAGTCGGAGTGATGAAGCCGCCGGTTTGTCCCTCCAGCGTAAGGTTTTGGGCAATGAGCCGGTTGGCGGCAAAAGGAACGGCCGCAAGGCAGAGGCAGCAAACGACAAGTTGTCTGATATTGCAAGAGTTCACGATGAATACTCCATTGGAGTGCAGTCACCTGCTCCAAAGTCACCTGTTTCTAACACACCTGAGGCGGCATCGTCTCCGCCCATCATCACAGTGGTAGACTCAGCCCATGCCGCGCGGATTATTCATTACGCTTGAGGGCCTCGACGGCTCCGGCAAGACCACGCAAATCAAGCGTTTAGCCGCCTGGATGCAAAAGCGCAGGCTCAATCCGGTGATCACCCGGCAGCCCGGTGGAACCGCTACGGGCGACCGCATTCGTGCTCTTTTGCTCGATTCTGGGTCTGCGCCCATGGCCCCCATGACCGAGATGGCACTGATGTTTGCCGACCGCGCCCAGGCCATTGCCGAGGTCATTGAACCTGCCCTGGTCGATGGAAAAATTGTTCTCTGCGATCGCTTCACCGACTCCACCGAGGCATACCAGGGCGGCGGCCGTGAGCTGGGCTCGGCGACTGTGCTGGAGTTTCACCGGCTCGTCTGCGGCAACTTGCAGCCCGATCTGACCTTGCTGCTGCTGCCGTCGCTCGAATCAAGCCTGGTGCGCGCGCGCCACCGCAATGAACGCACGGCCGCGCAAACGGGCCAAGACGAGAACCGCTTCGAGCAGGAGCAAGAAGCTTTTTACCGGCGCGTCTGGGAGAAGTACAGCGAAATCGCAGCACGCGAGCCCAAACGCATCGTCCTCATTGAAGGCAACCTCACCATCGAAGAAGTGCACGAGCAAATCGTGGAAGCAGTGTCCGAGCGGCTCATCGCCAAGACAGGCCCCGCTTAAAGCGGAAGAGAATCCAATCAGCGCCTCTCCGCCGACTCGCCGACCTGCTGACTCGCTACTTCCACGCACCAAGCTGTCGTCGTACCAGCACCAGTTGCCCCAGGTGATACGCATTATGATCCGCTGCCAGCAAGGCTTCCCGCAGGATGGTCTGCCCGTCCCCGTGGGAAATCGTGGCAAATAGATCCGTAGACTCGTCGGTCACCAGTTCGCAAAACGCCTTCAAGTCCTGGCGAAAGGCGCGAACACTTTTGTCCCATTCCATCTCATCCGCGGGAGCCTTTGTACCCGGCCAGTAGCCATCCGGGAACTCCGGCGACTTGTAATTCGGATCGCGCGAAAACTCCAGAATGTCCCACTGGGCCAGGCGCATGTGCTCGAGCAATTCCCATGGGGAGTGTTCCGCGCCCTTCGGAGTTTTGCCGCGAAGTTCGACCGGCAAATTCTTGATCGCGTTCTCAAAATCCACATGCGCATGGCCGCTGGTGAGCAGGTTCACCAGGTGTTCGCGCAGAGATGCGTCGTTCTTCTTGTCCATAATTTCCTCTTCGTTTGAAGGATTCGACACTGCCGCGAAAAGATGCATCATTCCGCCAATCTTCCGAGCCAGCACTGGGCTCGAGTGTTGCAGGCATCCTCTTCGCTGTTGATGCTGCTCTGTGGCACAATATGACTTGGAAACCGCAGCACTGCGACAAGGGTTGAGCGATGGTTCAGATTCAGCAACGGCGAGGATGGTTCCTGATTGCGCTTATCGCAATTGGAGTTGCTTTGCTGCTGCTACTCGTTCCACCCGTTCATAGCGGGGACGGCGGGGCTTGGGCAGCGATTCTGCCAATTCTCTTCGTCGGAATCATTTCGCCCCTGAGCCTGCTGTCGCCGCTGGCCTTTATCTACCTTGGCCGCACCCCCGATGCACCCGTGCTTCCGGTTTCTTTCCAGCGTCCCCCGCCTTCCAGACTCGTTTAATTCCGTGACCACGTTCGAGGAACATGCAGCACTGTCTGCGATGAGCCTCTGAACCATTCGTATCGGAATTCAGACCCTGTCTGAAAGGGACTCTTAGATGAACACTCTTTTCTATGCTGCTGGTGAATTGGCCATGAGTGCGCCATTCGCAGCAATTCTCATCATCCTGCTTCACTACCATTTCCGACGCGCAAGGTGGAAGCGCGCCTTGCGCCAGGGAAGAAGGCCGACTGGGTTTTGCCCCTCGCCTTCGCTGGCAATGGCGTTCGATATTGTGCAAACGTTTTATCGACCCAGCGTGGCTTACGTCATCGAGGCAAAACTCGAAGAGGACGTGGAAGAAGACGACAACGGCGATCCCGAAACGCCTCGGAAGCACTTCCATCGCCAACTTCGGCGGATTCGCCGAGGCGATCCGATAGACATGCTCGTATTGCGGCTCTAGAACGGATGGGCCTCTGCCAATGCTCTGCATCGCTTGAGCGGGCCTCATCGCGCCCGTTCCGACCCTCGCCATTTACACTGATAAACGGAGACACCTGTGGTTTTAGATAAGGTATTAACCAAAGTTTTTGGCACCGCGAACGACCGCGTCCTTAAGAAGCTGTACCCCATAGTCGCGACCATGAGTGCTATGGAAGAGGAGACGCAAAAGCTCTCAGACGAAGGGCTGCGCGCCAAAACGGTTGAATTCCGCGCTCGCATCGCCGCGAAACTGGAAGGCATTACAGACCCTGAAGCCATTCGAGCGGCCGAGCGCGAGGCGCTGGACGAGATTCTTCCCGAGGCGTTTGCCGTGGTCCGCGAAGCGGGCTGGCGCGCAGTCCACATGCGTCACTTCGACGTGCAGCTTATTGGCGGCATGGTCCTGCACCAGGGCAAGATCAGCGAAATGAAGACGGGCGAGGGCAAAACCCTCGTCGCGACTCTGGCCTGTTATCTCAATGCCCTTGCCGGGCACGGTGTTCACGTAGTCACGGTGAACGACTACCTCGCAAAGCGCGACGCGGAGTGGATGGGCAAGATTTACGAGTTTCTGGGACTCAGCGTAGGCGTCATTGTCCACGACCTCGATGACAACGAGCGCCGCGCCGCTTATGCTGCCGACATCACCTACGGAACCAACAACGAATTCGGCTTCGACTACCTGCGCGACAATATGAAGTTCGAGATCAAGGACTGCGTGCAGCGCGGGCACTACTACGCCATCGTCGACGAAGTGGATTCGATCCTGATCGACGAAGCGCGTACTCCGCTGATCATCTCCGGACCGACCGACCAGACTACGGACAAGTACGCGCGCGTGCGCAAGATTATTCCCCAACTCGAGTTGGGCGAAGAAGTCGAAAGCCTCGAGGGGAAGACCTTCTCTGGCGACTACGTGGTGGACGAGAAACACCGCACCATCGGCGTCACAGACGAAGGCTGGGTCACGATCGAGAAGGCACTGGGCATCGACAATATCGCCAGCGCAGAAAACTGGGAACTCAAGCACTACGTTGAGACGGGGATCAAGGCCCACTCTCTCTACAAGCGCGATGTGGACTATGTGGTGAAGGATGGCGAGGTGATCATTGTCGACACCTTCACTGGCCGCCTGATGCCGGGCCGCCGCTGGTCTGACGGATTGCACCAGTCCATCGAGGCAAAGGAAGGCGTCAACATCCGCAAGGAAGACCAGACGCTGGCTACCATTACCTTCCAGAACTACTTCCGCCTCTACAAGAAGCTGAGCGGCATGACCGGCACGGCCGAGACCGAAGCCGCCGAATTCGAAAAGATTTACAAGCTCGAAATTGTTGTCATACCGACAAACAAGCCTCTGCTGCGTGTCGAGAATCCAGACGTTGTTTACAGGACCGAGAAGGAAAAATTCAACGCTGCGGCCGAAGATATAGCCCAGCTGCACGAGAACAAGCAGCCGGTACTGGTGGGCACCGTTTCCATCGAGAAATCTGAGCGGCTCTCCGGCATTCTGGCGCGCAAAGGCATACGCCATCTGGTACTGAACGCCAAGTTCCACGAGAAGGAAGCGGAGATCGTGGCGCAGGCCGGGCGACTGGGGATGGTGACGATCGCCACCAACATGGCCGGCCGCGGCACCGACATTTTGCTGGGCGGCAATGCGGACTTCATGACGCGCCAGGAATTGGTGAAGAAGGGCCGCGCGCGCGCCTTGAGTGTAGCCGAGGGTGCAATTAATCCCATGGCGCCTGCGGGCTTTTTGCGTTTCTACTACCAGGGGCAGGAATTTGAAATCGGCGAGCCCGAATGGGCTGAGGCCTTTGCGGTTCACAACGAAGATGTGCTGAAAGAACACGAAGAAGTGATCGCGACCGGTGGACTTTTCATCCTGGGCACCGAACGCCATGAGTCGCGGCGCATCGACAATCAGCTTCGCGGACGCGCCGGCCGTCAGGGCGATCCCGGCGAATCGCGCTTCTACCTTTCGCTCGAAGACGATTTGATGCGCATCTTCGCGAAGCAGTGGGTGAGCACGCTGCTGGAGCGGCTGGGCATGGAAGAAGGCGTGCCCATTGAATCGCGCATGATTTCAAACCGCATTGAAGCCGCGCAAAAAGCTGTAGAGTCGCAAAACTTCGAGTCGCGCAAACATCTGCTCGAGTACGACGACGTGATGAACAAGCAGCGCGAGGCAGTGTACGGCCTGCGGCGCCAACTGCTGGAGGGTGTCGAGCAGCGCGAACTGATTCTCGAAGACTACGTGGGCGGCATTCTCAGTGGAATGCTGGATGAGTTTGCGCCTGAAAATCTTCACCCCGATCAATGGAACATCAAAGGGCTGGAAGAGAAACTCATCGGCCAGTTTGGACAGAACTTTTCGGGGATGGGCATCAACGCGCGCGAGTTGTCACGCCACGAGTTGGGCGACGCCATCTTTGAAAAGCTGAAAGAAGATTACGAGTCGAAGGAAAAGATTTTGAGCCTCGACACCATGCGCTATCACGAGCGGATGGTGATGCTGAGCGTGATCGATGGGCTTTGGAAAGATCATCTGCTCTCGATGGATCACTTAAAGGAAGGCATCGGCCTGCGCGGTTATGCGCAGCAAGACCCGCTGGTGGCCTACAAGAGAGAGTCCTTCGATATGTTCGAGGCCATGATGGCCAAGTTCCAGGAGGACACGGTCCGGTTCCTTTTCCGGATGCAGATTCTTGGCCCCGACGGACAGCCGGTCCAGGCGGCTCCTGAACCACGGAGAGTTGTCCCGCCAGCGCCCCCGGTCGCCAGCGCCGCACAGCCTCTAACGATGGATGCAGCGCCTCGGGAGATTTCGATTGCGACTCGTCAGCCCTCCACGACCATCGATGCGTTGGAGAAGGAGTTTCATCGCAAGAAGCAGCGCGAATTGGAAGCAGCAACGCGGGCAGGATCGAATGATGGCAGCCAACCAACGCAGCGCCGAAGCGGTGAGAAGGTAGGGCGCAACGATCCTTGCCCTTGCGGTTCCGGCAAGAAATACAAGAAGTGTCACGGCGCGGAGAGCTAATGCTTGCTCATTAGTCGAAGCGTGGCCGGGCTGTGACATTCCTGCGTCCATAGGCAGCAGCTTTAGATGGCACTAGTACCGTGACCGCGCAGAACGTACAAACCCAGGTCTCAGAATCGAGACCTGGGGCACCCACATTCGTAAGCTAAATTACACAATCATAAGGTCAAGGTACTAGTGCGCCAACTCGAACTTGACGTCTACGTCGACCATTGATTGTTCGCTGCCTGGCACAAACTTCCATTTCCGCACTGCATCTTCCGCTGCGGGCGCCAGCGTGCGACTTCCGCTTAGCGTCCTCACATCGCTCACCTTGCCATCGGCGTCTACGGTAGCCTCGACCTTTATGACGCCGGTAATGTGCATGCGTTTCGCAAGCTCCGGATAAACAGGCGCCACTCGCGATTTGACGGCGCGTTCCTCCGCAGCCCTGCCTGGAACCGCAGGCGCCAAAACCAATAACAACGCAGCGACATGAAACAGCCCCACAGCCAGCGATCTTCCTGGACACTTCTCTCCAAACATCTTCATTGCCCTCCAACGGCCAACGACTTCTAGACGGTGTTATCGGCAGGCGCGATGGAGACTTTATGCTTGGTTCGTACGGCATTCACACTTCGAAATAAGGAGACTTCCGCTCATGAGCAGGCTCTGCTGGGTTGCACATCGGCTACAGCTTGCTGCCGGCAACTGCCACCGCGGAGAACGTCAGGTCGGTGGCAGTGGAATGATTCTGTTCCCGCCACTGATCGAAGAGCCGCCCATAGCTCAAGGTTATGTAATCGGCGCAAGCAACTCCAAGGCGAGCCGCGGTGCTGTCAATCCAGTCTGCCGCGCCCTCTAATTCTGCGAAATCGCCAATGGGCGTCTCATCGACAACGCAGTGGCCCTTGCCGTCGCTCCACTCGCTGCGCCATTTTTCGTATCGAAAAGCGGCAACGAGGCCCAACGAAAGAAACACCTCGGCGAGCGCGTCGCCATTGGAGACTTCCGTTTCAGTTTCGACGCGGTGCTTGTGCCGATCCTCGCCCAGTCCAGAATCAGGCAGGCGCTTGTGGGTCACTGTCCAGCGACCCGCGTAGTTGCGGATACGGAGTATTTCAGTGCGAGCGCGCATCTTTCGATCGGGGGTGTCATAGAGCACGTTGCTCTCGAAAGCGCGCGGCGTCTCCAGCTGAAAGCCCGCCTCCCTCAGCTGCAAGGCGAACTCGCCGACATCTGGGACCCGAAATTTAATCTCGGTCTCGATAGCCATCGTAAGCAGTGAGTATACGGCAGGTGGCGGCGCCGACCACAAACAGCGACAATGGAAGAGTGAAGACTCTGCGCCTGGCCGTAGACCCCGCCCACCTCGACTCGATTGAGGCGCAAGACGCCATTGGCCAGGCGGCTCGAATTCTGCGCGGCGGAGGCCTCGTTGCGCTGCCGACGGAGACTGTTTACGGCCTTGGCGCGAACGCTCTGGACGCCGCTGCCGTCGCCCGCATATACGAAGCCAAGCAGCGTCCCTCCTGGGACCCGATTATCGTCCACATCGCCGGGCCGGTCGTCGATAATCCCATGCTCAAGGGCCTGGTCACCAATATCCCCGAACCGGCGCAACGACTTATGGCAGCTTTCTGGCCTGGGCCACTTACGCTGCTTTTACCACGCTCGGGTGCTGTGCCGGATTTGGTCACAGCGGGGCGGATATTGGTTGGTATCCGCATGCCGGCTCATCCAGTGGCGTTTGAGTTGATTTGCCATGCTGGCGTGCCAGTGGCTGCTCCCAGCGCCAATATCTTTGGCCACATCAGCCCGACAACTGCCGCGCATGTTCTCGAAGATCTTGATGGCCGCATCGATGCGGTGCTGGATGCCGGGCAAACCCGCCATGGTGTCGAATCCACAGTTCTTGACCCCTGCCAGAGCCCCATGGTCATTTACCGACCGGGCGCAATCACCGCAGAGCAGATTCGGGAAATCGCGGGGCCGGTCCGAGTTTTTCAATCTATGGAATCGCTGCAAACGACCTCGAGGGAAGCAATGCCTTCTCCCGGCGTGGGACTCCGTCACTATGCGCCGCACGCGCGGTTGATTCTGGTCGATGCTCCCCTTGCAAAGCTTCCGGCCTGTCTGGCCGAAGCCGCCGCACCGTATGCAGAAGAACGCCTTGGATTGATGCTTCCAAAGGAGTTGGCAAACACAGAATTGAAAGTGCCTCTGCGCGCTGCCGCCGTGTTTGCGTGGGGATGTTGGAGCTCGCTCGAAGAATTAGCGGGCAGCCTCTACGCCGGTCTGCGAGCGCTGGATGCCCAAGGCTGCACAGTGATTCTATGCCCGCTGCCGATCGCGGATGGAATTGGCGAGGCGATCAGAGACCGCCTGTACAAAGCTGCCAATTCCGCAGGGAAACAGATTCACACTATTGGCCAGCATCCCCAAGCTTATACATGTACTTGATTGAGGATTTATAGATAAGGGTCTTCGAGCGGCCTCGAACCTTCAGCGCCCCACGGTCGTACCACTCAATGCAGCCTTCAATGTGTTCCCCGTCTTCCAAAACGACCACCATGGGAGTCTGCGATTGAATCTGCTTTTGCAGATAGAACAATTCGGCCTGACGATGAGCCGCACCTTCTTCTGCGTCGTATGTCGCAAATCGGAAAGGCGAGGAGGACGAGGAACTTCTGATTTTGCGCTGGCCTTGAAAAACTGGCACTGTTCGCCGATCACTATCGATCGCTGGCATAATCGTCTGATTATTCATAAGATATATCCCTCCGAGGAACCAATGTGGCTCTCAAACTGTACAAAAACGACGCATAACATTAACGACGGGTCGGTTTGCCGTTTCGCTTACGGCTGTGCCGCAGTTCGGCACGCTTCGAACATAGATCAGGGGAAAAGAAGCGGCATTACCGAAACCGCGACAGCTCTTGGTTTCAACGGGTAAGTGTACTGATTCTACTCGAAAAGATGCCCGCCACAAGGTCGGGGTTGCTTTATCTATCGACCGACGCAAAGCACAGCAGTTGCAGCCTGCCAGGCGCCTGTTGAACCTTCATGTCACAGTTTTTGTGGAAAAAGTCGAGGGGTTGATTCGCCGGATCAGCGCTCCCCGAGGCTAACCGCCATCGCATCCAGAGAGAGGGAGCGCAAGAGATTGCG
>Ga0137379_10001521_pt1 | contig 21256 bp, 23 predicted proteins | sample SagtaG_18_FD_104812 | JGI IMG/M metagenome (GOLD analysis project Ga0137379, IMG submission 104812) | Vadose zone soil microbial communities from Sagehorn Ranch, Mendocino, California, USA - Sage2_L_80_16 metaG | ecosystem: Environmental > Terrestrial > Soil > Vadose zone | place: USA...
CGTTCACCACCACCACGTCGGCCAAGGCCGCCTTGTCGTCGATGGGGAGCTGCGCCGCGAGGCGCGCGGCGGCCTCATCGGTGGAGAGCGCGTCGCGCGCCACGAGCCGGGCGAGCTGCATCCCTCGCGGCGCCCAGACCACCACCACCAGCTCCACCTCGCCCGCCAGGCCAGCCTCATAGAGGAGCGGCACGTCGTAGAACGCGACGGAATGGCCGTCGGCGGAGAGGCGGTCGCGCTCGGCGCGGAAGAGGGCCCGCACCGCGGGATGGACGATGGCCTCGAGCCGAGCCCGCTCCGCCGGGTCGGCGAAGACGCGCGCCCCCATCCGGCGCCGGTCGAGGTCGCCGGTCGCGGAGAGCACGTCCGGCCCGAACTCGGCCACCAGGGAGGCGAGGCCAGGCGATCCCTTCGCGACGGCGGCGCGCGCGAGCTGATCGGCGTCGAGGACGGGAGCCCCCGCCTGGCGCAGCGCGGCGGCGAAGGTGCTCTTCCCGGTAGCGATCCCGCCGGTGAGACCGATGAGCTGCAAGGACGGTTCCCCTCCAACGGCGGGGGATGAGCTCCCGCCGTACCAGACCTCGATGTCGACCGCGACCCCGACCTCGACCGCCCCTCACCCCAGCCCTCTCCCCCGCCGGGGGAGAGGGAGGAAGAGCCCGGCCTTACCCTACGGGCTCTCCGTGGCCTTCGCCGGAGCCGTGGCCTTCGCCGGCGCGGGCTTCCCCGCCTCCGGCGCCTTGAAGCTGATGGCGTCGACGGTGCCTTCCTTGCCGAAGTACACGGTGATCCCCGACGTCTTGAATATCCAGACGGTGCGGAAGTCGTCGGTGAACGCCTTCTGAGACGGCTTTCCGTAGGTGCCCTCCACGGTGTCCTTGTCGAGCTGATTCACCGGAAAGACCACCACCTCCACTACCACCCCGTCGTCGCGGGCGAAGAACTGGGCCTGGCGTGTGCCGGGGATGGCCTGCTCGCCCTTGTAGACGAGCGCGGTGCGGCCCGAGAGCTTGCCCTGGGTGGAGGGCGGACCAAACTTGGCGGCGACCTCACCCTCGGTGGTCGCGCCCGGCGTCACGCCCTGCCAGCCGCGCGCCCAGGCCGCGCCGGGAAAGGTGCCGGCGAGGGTGAACGCGAGCGCGAGGAGGAGGCGAAAGAGGTGCATGACGCATTATACTCCGCCGCCCGTGACCCGCCCCCTGGCCATCCTGGTGCTCCTGCCGGCGCTCGCCGCCGCCGCAGACCACATCAGCCCCGAGACGTGCAAGGCTTGCCACCCCCTCGCCTATGAGGCGTGGAAGGAGGGGCCGCACGCACGTGCGGTGGAGAGCCTGAGCGAGACCCAGCGCAAGGACGCGCGCTGCACCTCGTGCCATGCCCCGGACACGGAGAAAGGCGCCCGCGGCGTGACCTGCGAGACCTGCCACGGCGGCGGCCGCTTCTACGCGCACGCCTACGTGATGCGGGACCGGGAGCTGGCGCGCGCGGTCGGGCTCCTCGAGCAGAGCGAGAAGACCTGCCTCGGCTGTCACACCGAGTCGACGCCGAGCCTGACTCGGTTCGAGTACGCGAAGAAGCTGCCACTCATCGAGCACGGCGGCGACCGCGCGGCGCGGCACGCCGCCGAGGCGCGGCCCGGCCGCGAATAGGAGCGCGCTTGGCCGTCAAGGTCATCTCCGCCGAATTCCTGAAGACCGCCACGCAGCGTGCCGAGTGGCCGCCCGATCCGCTCCTCGAGATCGCCTTCGTCGGCCGGAGCAACGTGGGCAAGTCCTCGATGCTGAACGCGCTCGCCCGGCGCGAGGGTCTGGCCCGCGTCTCCTCGACGCCCGGCCGCACCCAGGCGCTGCAGTTCTTCAAGGTCCTCCGGCAGGACTCGCCGGCCGCGCGCCCGCGGGCCATCCGCTTCTGCGATCTCCCCGGCTACGGCTTCGCCAAGGTGCCCAAGGCGGAGCAGGACCGCTGGGCGGCCATGATCGAGGAGTACCTGCGCGGGCGCGATGGCCTCCTGGCGGTGGTGCTCATCGTGGATGCGCGGCACGAGCCGTCGCCGAGCGACCGCGATGCGCACGCCTTCCTCGCCGCCCAAGGCCGGCGGGTCCTCGTCGCGGCGACGAAGATGGACAAGCTCGGGAAGAGCCAGCGCTTCGGCGCGGCACAGGTGGCCGCGCGCACGCTCGGCGTCGCTCAGGACGAGGTGGTGCCGTTCTCGGCCGTCGAGGGCACCGGCACCGACGCCCTCTGGGCGCGCATCGCCGCGCTCGCCAAGGAGAAGGCCTCGCCCGCTGGCGAGGCCCCTTGAGTCCCCCGTCCCCCGCGCTACGAGATCCGGGTGTTGGTGACGGACGGCGCGCCCGGCATCGCGCTCGCCTGCGGCATCTCCTCGCCGCGGCCGGCTCGCTGCTTGATGGTGTCGGTGAGCCGGCTGCGGATCTCCGCGCCCGGCTTCGGCGCGAACATGACACCCAGCCCCGCCCCGATCAGCACGCCCACCGCGAAGACGCCCAGGCCGGTGAAGAAGTCGGCCTTCGGGGTGTGCTCCTCGAGCCCCAGTCGGTGCAGCACGTCCTCCCGATCCATACCCCTCACCGCCTTCTTGAGATCCCTCCAGCTCAGCTCCGACACATCGCTCCACTTCATGGCGTGCTCCCCTCTCCTCGAATGGCGCGCTAGGCCGCGCCGGTGGCCTCAGCGGGTGTCAGGTCGGCGACCAGGTCGCGCAGGTGGTCCCGGAAGCCCGGGACGAGGAGCGCTCCCATGGCGGCGCGCGCGAGCGGGCGCGTGAGCGGCGAGAACAGCCCACCGCCGAGGACGTAGCCGGCCATGATCCCGAGCGCGAGCATCGGGTACGGCTGCTCCTGCACCCGCCGCCCGAACGTGTCGAGCACGTCTCGCCACTCCGCACGCACCTCGTCCGCCATGCGCCCTCCCGACCGTGGCTCTCCGCTGCACGACAAGCTGCGCATCGGCCGCGATGCTTGCTAACGCAGCTCGGTCGTGACCCCCTGGGCGACGATGGGGCGCGCAAGCGGGGGGCGGCGGGCGGCCGGCGAGAGCTCGAGCTCCACCACCAGCGGGAGGTGATCGGAGGCCAGCCGGGCGAGCGTGGTGTCGTGGACCGAGCAGTCGATCACGCGCACGGCCGGTCCGACGTAGGCGCGATCGAGGCGCACCAGCGGAAACGCCGAGGGGAAGGTCGCGCGGCTGGTGTGCGTCGCCGCGGCGGCGTCGATGAGCTGGCGCCGGATCCAGCGCGGGACGGCGGAGCGGCTCGACCATGCGTTGAAGTCACCCACCAGCACGAGCGGGTAGGCGAGGGCGGTGTCGCGCAGGATGTCCGCCGACAGGAGCTGCGCGGCCTGCCGGCGGCGCTCGCGGCGATCGAGGCCGAGGTGCACGTTGAAGACGTGGAGCGCAGCGCCGCCGAGATCGACGTCGGCGCGAAGGCAACCGCGTTTCTCGCGGCCCGGCACCGACAGGTCGTAGCTGCGGCTGGCGGTGAGCGGAAAGCGCGAGAGGATGCAGTTCCCATAGGGGAACCCGCCGCGCAGCTCGGTGAGGCCATACGCCTGGGCGAGGCCGGTCAGCTCGGCGAGCGTCCCGCCCGGATCGAGCAGCTCCCCGGGTCCGCCGAGGGCGCCCACCTCCTGCAGCCCCGCCACGTCGACGCGCGCCTCCTCGATGACGAGCGCGACCCGCTCCGGATCGGCCTTGCCGTCGCGGCCCCGCATGCCGTGGATGTTCCACGACATGACCCTCACGCCCACCGCTGTGCCTCCCCGGACCGCCACGCCCGCCGCGGTGTCCGGTACGCGTCGTGGAGGAGCCGGTAGATCCCGTCGGGCCGGATGGCGTCGGAGAAGCGCAGCCCGCAGTCGGGCGGGTGGAGGACGAAGGCCTCCAGCTCCTCGGGCGAGACGCCGCCGTGCGAGCCGAACTCCCAGGCGTAGGCCACCGGCACCTCGTCGGTGCCGCGCCACCCGAGCACCACCAGGTCGCCGGAGTGCGGCATCGAGACGAGGTCGGAGAGGTAGGTGGCGACGAGCTCCGGCTCCGGGTGCGGGAGGCGCGCCACGTCCTGCGGCTCCTCCAGATCGAGCTCCTGCCCGCCCACGATCGCCACCCCGCGGCGGCCGTTCCGCACGACCACCATCCCGATCGCGCGCGACTCGCGCAACGCCGCCAGCACCCCCGGATGGCGCTGCTGCACGCGTTCGAAGTCGATGGGAGCCTCCTCGTCCGTGAAGTAGACGTGGGCGAGGTCGCCCGCCTCGGCCGTCACGACCGCGGCGCTCCGCACGAACCCGAGCGCGTGGCCGATGAGGCCGCGCTCGAGCCGGTCGAGCGCCGCTCCCAGGGGCTCGCGCAGGAACGGGGGCCAGGTGGAGAGCGTGGCCCGCAGCGAGCGCGTCTGCGCGAGGCGCACCGCCTCCCCGCCTGGGAGCCGCTGCGGCACCGACACCCCGCCGTCGGCGAACGACAGGTACTCGGGCAAGGCGAGCCCGGTGAAGGACTGGAAGGGCTTCGTCGCGACGTGCCCGTGGTCGGAGAAGACGAAGACGTCGTAGCCCAGCTCCGGGACCGCCTCCGTGGCGGCGAAGATCGCCGCCACCGCCTGGTCCATCGAGCGGAGGTGCGAGACCGCCTCGGGCGCATCGGGCCCACGCCGGTGGGCGAACTCGTCGTAGCCGAGCAGATCGCAGTAGACGATGGGCACGCCGCGGGCGACGTCGATGATGATGCCCTCCACCGCCAGCTCGCGCATGAGGGCGCCGACGAGGAGCCGGTGGAGGAGGAAGCGCGGCTCGTGCTTCCAGCGGCCGAGCGTGAGCGACCAGGCCGCCCCCTCCCATAGCCCCGCGCTGAGCTCATGAGCCATGCGGCCGGTGGTGCGGGCGGCGGTGACGGTGTGCACGAGCGCGCTCACCAGCATGTCCCAGCCCGTGAACCCGTCGGTGAGCGACTCCAGCTCGTAGTCGCCGGCGAGGCCGGAGAGGCAGAAGTGTGGCAGCGCCGCGCCGCCGCTGAAGATGGAGAAGTACGAGGTGCCGCCCTGGAGCAGGGGCGGGTTCCGCTCGGACAGGGCCGCCTCGATGGCGGCGGCGTCCGTGGCGCGGTCCATCCGCACCTCGCGGCCGTCGCGGCGGTCGTACCAGACGAACCCCGGCACGCTCGGCGAGACTCCGTACAGCAAGCCCGCCTGGAAGGCGGGCGTGGAGGCGGGCGCCCCGCTGTACGTCCGCTGCAGCCCGCTCTGGCCGCGGTCGAGGCGGCGGGCGAGGTAGGGCATGTGCCCCTCGCGCATTGCCCACTCGAGCCGCCGCTTCGACACGCCGTCGAGCTGCACCAAGATGACGCGCCGGCCGCCCTCGAGTGGCCCGGGCCTCAGATGGCCGCGACGCGCCAGCGGTCGGAGCACGTGGCGTACGGCGGGGCCGGTCGACCGCGCCAGCGCGTCGCGCACCCGGGCTCTCGTTTCGCGGATCATGCCCACCACAGGCTAGGGACGGAGTGGGCGAGGGGGCAGCCGCCGCCGCCACAAGGGTCACCGCCGGCTGAGCGGGCGGCCGGGAGCGGACCAAGCCACCTGGAGCACCGTGACCTCGGCGGCGCCGGAGGGGCGCTGCACGCGCGCCACGTCGCCCTCGGCCTTGCCGAGGAGCGCCCGCCCGAGCGGCGCCTCCACGCTGATGGCGCCGGCCGCGCCGTCCGTCTCGTCCGGTCCGACCAGGCGGTAGACGCGCTCCTCGCCGTCGTCACCCTCGACCGTGACCCAGGCGCCGAAGTAGGCCTTGCCGCTCGGGTGCGGCTGCGGCTCGACCACGGTCAGGTCGTCCATCAGGGTGGAGAGGAAGCGCAGCCGGCGGTCGAGCTCGCGCAGCTTCTTCTTGCCGTACACGTACTCGGCGTTCTCGCTGCGGTCGCCGAGCGCGGCAGCGGCCTCGACCTCGGCCACGATCCGCGGCCGAAGCTCGCCCCAGATGCGCCCGTGCTCGTCGGCGAGGCGCCGGAAGCCCTGGGGCGTGATGTAGCGGGGTCGCTTCGCGGTCGAGCTCATGCTGCTCCGATGGTAACCTGCCGCCCGTGAAGGTCACCGACATCCTGCGCTTCGCGCGCGAACGGGGCGAGCCCGTCTTCTCGTTCGAGTTCTTCCCGCCCAAGACCGACGACGGCGTGCGCCAGCTGTTCGAGGCGGTGGAGGCTCTCCGCCCGCTCGGGCCGGCCTTCGTCTCGGTCACCTACGGCGCCGGCGGCTCGACCCGCGCCCGCACCCTCGAGCTCGTCACCCGGCTCAAGCGCGAGACCGAGGTCGAGGCGGTGGCACACCTGACCTGCGTCGGCTCCTCGCGCGACGAGCTCGCCCAGGTGCTCGACGAGCTCCAGGCAGCCGGCGTGCAGAACGTGCTCGCGCTGCGCGGCGACCCGCCCCGCGGGCAGCGCACCTTCGAGGCGCACCCGGAGGGCTTCCGCTACGCGAGCGAGCTCATCGCCTTCATTCGCGGCGAGCGCGAGCGCTGGCGGTTCTGCGTCGGGGCCGCGGCCTATCCGGAGGGCCACGTCGAGTCACCCGACCTGGCGCAGGATCTCGCGAACGTGAGGAAGAAGGTCGAGGCCGGCGCCGACTTCCTCGTCACGCAGCTCTTCTTCCACAACGCGCACTACTTCCGCTTCGTGGAGCGGGCACGGGCGGCCGGCATCGCGGTGCCCATCCTGCCCGGCATCATGCCCTTCACCAACGTGGACCAGATCGAGCGCTTCACGGCCATGTGCGGGGCGCAGATCCCCCCTGCGCTGCGGGCGGCGATGGAGGTGCGGCGCGCCGACGCCGAGGGCTCGCTGCAGCTCGGGGTGGCCTATGCCAGCCTGCAGTGCGCCGATCTCCTCCGTCGCGGCGCGCCCGGCGTCCACTTCTACACGCTCAACCGTTCGCCCGCGACCCGCGCCATCGTGGCGGCGCTGCGCTCGATGGAGCCGTGGCGCGACGGGTAGCCGGCAGTGCCGCAGCGCGGCGCTCGCTTGCATCCAGCGTGGGCGCGCCGAAGCTTTGAAGCGAGCGTTGACGCTCGTCGCAGGGGGGAAACATGCACATCCGTCCCGCTGTCGTCCTCGTGTCCGTGCTGCTCGCGGCGCCCGCCCTCGCGGCCGAGCGCGCTCTGCAGGAGGAGACCGCCGCTGCGACGGAGGTGTCGGTACCCACGCACCTCGCCGCGCTGCCGACGCTGGCGCCGCTCCTCCGCGACGCGCAGGGCGCGACCGACGCCTCGGGCGGGGGCACCATCCTCGCGAGCGCGCTCTACGGCGGCCTCGCCGGCGCGGTCATCGGCGCAGGCATCGGTCTGCTGGAGGGCGGCAACTACGAGCGGGACATCGCGGTCGGGGCCGGGGCTGGGATCGTCGTCGGCGCCGCGCTCGGGGCGGCTCACGCCTTCGGCGACTCGCGGCCTCTGGCCAGGGACGGGCTCAACACGACGGAGCGCCACCCGATCATGATGGCCAGCGCCTTCGGCCTGTCCGGCCGGTTCTAGCGAGTGATCGAGCTCTCCCGCTCACGCGGCCGCGTCGCGCTGCGTCTCACGGCCGCGCGCCTGGGGGCAGACCTGGCCGTCACGCTCTCCGGGGGCGACCGCCCACACATCGGCGCGGTGGCAGTGAGCCAGCCTCGCCCGAGCTTGCGCGGCGGAGGGGAGACGAGCGCCACCACGTCGGTCATCGCCCTCCTCGGCCACAAGGAGGACGAGCTGGCGCGGCAGATGGCGGCGCGGGTGGCGGCGGCCACCGGGGGAACGGTCTGCGTCGCCTGCGGCATCCACCTCGACGCGATCGGCTCGGCCGAGCTGGAGGACGTGCGCGCCCTCTCGGACGAGCTTGCGACGGAGCTGCTCGCGCGGCTGGCGGCCGGCGGCGCCTGAGCACCCGGGGGCGTCACCCCTCGATCGCCACGTCCACCAGGGTTGGCTCGAGGACCTTCACCACGTCCGCCGGCGCCAGGCCGACCAGGAAGCCGCGCGACCCCCCGTTCACGTAGATCGTGGGGAGATCGAGGATCGACCGCTCCATGAGCACCGGCATCGCCTTGCGTGTGCCGAAGGGGCTCGTCCCGCCCACCTGATACCCCGAGTGACGGTTCGCCGCCTCGGGCTTGCACGGCTGGACCGACTTCCTGCCGAGGACGCGCGCCAGCGCCTTGGTGGACACCTCCCGGTCGCCGTGCATGAGGACGACGAGCGGCTCCTTGTCGTCACCCTCCATGACGAGCGTCTTCACCACCGCGTGCTCGTCGACCCCGAGCTCGCGCGCGGAGACGCGCGTCCCGCCCCGCTCCTCGTAGCGGTACGGGTGCTCGGTGTAGGGGACGCCCCGCTCGCGGAGAAGGCGGGTGGCGGGGGTGGAGGGGATCTTGCTCATGGAGGGATTCTGCCCCGCGAGGGCCATGCCGGTCGAGGAGCGGCGAGCTAGGCGACGCATGCACCTCGTGACGTCGTCTCCACGCGAGAGCTTTCGGAGGAGTCATGAAGACCCGCGCAGCGCTGGTCGTGATGGTGGTCGTCTTGACGGCCGCGGGGAGGGTGGTCCGCGCCGAGCCACTGAACGTGAAGCTGGGGACCTGGGAAACCACCACCGTGACGAACATGAGCGGCATGCACCTGCCGGAGGCTCAGCTCCAGCAGCTCTCCCCCGAGCAGCGCCAGCGCGTCGAGGCCGCCCTCGAGAAGCAGCAAGCGGGCGGCCCGAAGACGCACACCTCCCGCTCGTGCGTCACGCAGAAGGAGCTGGACACGTTCTTCGGGCACGACGAAGCGGACTGTAAGCGCACCTTCGTCGTGGCCACCGCGACCCGGCAGGAGGTCATCATGGAGTGCGCCGGCAAGATCCCTCGCAAGGGCGAGCTGCACATCGAGGCCTCCTCGCGCGAGCGCGTGAAAGGGAACATGAAGATGGCCTCGGAGGCGGGGAACGTCACGGCGGACTTCAACTCCAAGTGGATCTCATCCGTCTGCGAGAAGAAGCCCTGACGGGCGGCGCCGTCGTGCGGTAAGGCGCACCCGGAGTGCGTCCGGACGTCACCTTCCGCACGGCTTCGCCCCGCCATGGATCCCTGCGCTGGGGCCTCCGCCTACCCAAGGTGCGCCACGACCCGGCGCGCGGCCGTCACCCCGTCCCGAAATACCCGCGTACCGCTTAGCCCTGGGTACGGCCCCCCTGCGTGGCACGACAGGTGCTGAGCACCCAAGGCACGCCGATGTTCGCGCCGGCGCCAGGAGTCAAAGCAACCCATGTCCCGGGGAACCGCTGTGCGACGCACTCGGTGGGGGCACCCGCGCCGCTGCCGGACCCCCCGTCCCCGACTCATCACTGAAGTCTCGAAGGGAACTCCATGCTCGCTCGCCTCAAGCTCGGTACTGCCCTGTCGCTCGGTTTCGCCGCCGCGCTCGGAGTAGCGCTCCTCATCGCAGGGATCTCGTTTGTGGGGCTCCAGGGGGTCGAGAAAGGCGTGAACGAGCTCTCGGACCTCGCGCTTCCCAACACGCGCGCCCTCGCCAAGGTCGACGAGGCGCGGGCGACGATCCTTCGCAACCTGAACGCCCTCTTGCTGCGGCGACTGATCGCGGCGCAGCGGCAGGAGAACTGGGCACGTCTCGACCAGGCCACGAACCGCTTCCACGAAGGGCGCAAGGAGTTCGAGGCCATTCCGTGCTTCGCCGAGACCGACGCTGCCTGGAAAGCGATGGTCCAGGCCGCGGAACCCTGGGAGCGGCAGGTCCACACGACGCTCGAGGCGTTGAAGCAGCGTGAGACGCTTCTGGCCGGCGGTCTCGCTGAGGACAGCCCGCAGGTGAAGGAGGTCGAAGCCCAGTCCTGGGCCGGCTACGTCGAATCGCGGAAACTGGGCCGCTCGGTAGACGCCGAGTTCGTCAAGGTGCGGGCCGCCATGGAAAAGGAGGCCCACGTCCAGGCAGATCGAGCGCACGCGGCCGCCCGCCAGGCGCAGGTCACGCTGACGCTCGTCCTCCTCATCGGGGCGGCCCTCCTCGTCGCGCTCGCCATCGGGCTCACCCGCGGTATCTCCGGCATCGTCCAGGGCCTCGCTGCGGAGTCGAACAAGCTGTCCTCGGCGGTGCGGGCGGGGAAGCTGCAGATGCGCGCCGAAACCCAGACCGTGCACTTCCAGTTCAGGGGGGTGGTCGATGGCATGAACCAGACGATGGACGCCTTCGCGAACCCGATCCGGATGGCCTCGCAGAGCATGGAGCGGATCTCCCAGGGGGATATCCCTGAGCAGGTCACGGACAGCTACGAGGGCGACTTCGATCAGATCAAGCAGAGCGTCAACCGCTGCATCGGGGCGGTCGCGGCCGTGGTGCAGGACGGCAGGGCGCTCTCCACAGCGGCGGTGGAGGGGAAGCTCTCCGCCCGCAGCGACGCGAGCAGGCACCAGGGCGACTTCCGCAAGATCGTGGAGGGCTTCAACGGAACCCTCGACGCCGTGATGAAGCCCATCGGCGAGGCGACGCAGGTGCTGCAGCGCCTCGCCCAGCGCGATCTGCGGGCGCGGGTGAAGGGTAGCTACCAGGGCGACCACGCCAAGATCACCGACGCGCTCAACGCGACGGCTGAGGCGCTGCACGATGCGATGGCGCAGGTGGCGCAGGGAGTGGATCAGGTCTCGTCGGCGTCGGCCCAGATCGCCTCGTCGAGCCAGGCGGTGGCGAGCGGTGCCTCCGAGCAGGCCAGCTCGCTCGAGGAGACGGGCTCCAGCCTGGAGTCGATGTCGAGCATGACGAAGCAGGCGGCGGACAACGCCCAGCAGGCCTCGGCGCTCGCCACGACCGCGAAGGGCGCCGCGACCGAAGGCTCCGCCGCCATGGAGCAGATGACCGGTGCGATGGCGAAGATCAAGGCTTCTGCCGAGGGGACGTCGCAGATCATCAAGGACATCAACGAGATCGCGTTCCAGACGAACCTCCTCGCGCTCAACGCTGCGGTGGAGGCGGCGCGCGCCGGCGAGGCCGGCCGCGGCTTCGCGGTGGTGGCCGAGGAGGTGCGCTCGCTCGCGCTCCGCTCGAAGGAGGCTGCCAACAAGACCGAGGAGCTCATTCGCCAGTCGGTGAGGGAGGCGGGCGAGGGAGAGGTCACGGCCAAGCACGTCAACGGAAAGCTCTCCGAGATCGTCGCATCCGTCTCGAAGGTGACCGACATCGTGGCCGAGATCACTGCAACGGCCAAGGAGCAGGCGGTCGGGATCGAGCAGGTGAACAAGGCGATGACCCAGATGAACACGGTCACCCAGCAGAACGCGGCAAGCTCCGAGGAGTCGTCCTCGGCGGCGGCCGAGCTGTCAGGCCAGTCGGAGGAGCTCGCGGCGATGGTGGGTCTCTTCCAGCTGGACGGAGTGGCGGCGACGCGCAAGTCAGCTGCGACGAAGGCCGTCTCGTCGACCGTGAGGAAGGCGCCCAGAGCTCGCCAGAGCACGGCCGAGGCGTGACGGAGTGCGCCTCGCCCTGCCGCGTTCAGGGCAGCGCGAGGCGGCCACCGTCTGGATACGAGTCATCCACATGGGGCGCTGCGAGGACTCACGTCCGACCCAACCGAGCTCGTGACGCCTTCTGTGGTTACGGGCTCGCGATCTGTACTATCGGGATTGAGGCTCCGGTATCCGTCGTAAGACCTACGTGAGTTGGCGGTGGGGAACACTCCCGTGACGAATGGCCTGTTCGCCCGCGCGACCCGAAGGGTCTACTCGATCGGTATCTTCGCCGGTGACTCGCCGTTGACGCTGGGCCCCGGGCCCGGCTCTCAACCCGTTCTCACGCCGCTCGACGTGACCGACGCGTTCGCGATGGCAGTCGCCGACCCATTCATGATCCAGGTGGATGGGCTCTGGCACATGTTCTTCGAGGTCGTGACTTGGCGTGCGGGGGCGAGGAGAGGAGAGATCGCCCTCGCCACGAGCCGGGATGGCCGCTGCTGGAAGTACCAGCGGATCGTCCTCGCGGAGCCATTCCATCTCTCCTACCCGTACGTCTTCGAGTGGCGCTCCGAGCACTACATGGTCCCGGAGTCGCAGCAGGCAGGAGGGATCCGGCTGTACAGGGCCGAGCGGTTCCCCGACAGATGGGTGCTCGCCAAGGTCCTCGTGGAGGGGCCGGCGTTCCTCGACAGCTCGATCGTCCGTCATGACGAGCGCTGGTGGATGTTCACCGGTACCGCGCTCGGAAACGACACGCTACGGCTGCTGCACGCGCCCGAGCTCACCGGACCGTGGAGCGAGCATCCATCGAGCCCGATCGTGAGAGGCGATCGGCGCGCTTCTCGCCCGGCCGGGCGGGTCGTGGCGACGCGGGACCGCATCCTACGATTTGCGCAGGATTGCAGCACGACGTACGGCGAGAAGGTGCGGGCTTTCGACATCACGAGGCTGGCGCCACGCGAGTACGCCGAGCTGGAGGTCGCAGGCGGCGCCGTGCTGACGGGAGGTAGCTCCGCGTGGAACCGCAACGGCATGCATCACCTGGATCCACATCAGCTCGACGACGGGAGCTGGATCGCGTGCGTCGACGGGTGGAGGATCGGGCTCGTCACGCCCGGCGAGGCATTCCGGACGATGTTTCGCCCAACGTGACAGTGCTCGACGAGCTCCACGCCGATCTCGACCTGTTTCGCGAGCTGCGGTACGGAGGCACCCCGTCCTCCACGGGTCCGACGATCCGCGTTCTCCTGTCATCACGCGGATTCTTCGCGATGGCGGGTCACCGCATCACGCGGCGATACCTCGAGTGGCAGCCGTCGACGCGAGCGGGGCGTGCCCTGAGTGTCGTCGCAGCCGCAGGGGTCGAGCTTCTGAGCTATGCCTCGGCGGTGGTCGCGAAGGGTCAGATCGCCGATTACTGCGCCGTCGAGCCGGGCGTGTACTTCTCCGACCTGGGAAACATCATGCTGGGAGCGAGCAAGGTCGGGCGCGGCACCGTCATCCACCACGACGTGACGATAGGCGCCCGCGCCGGAGACCACGTCGCCGGCATGCCCTCGATCGGCCGAGATGTCTGGATCGGGCCCGGGTGTGTGCTCTACGGGCCGATCCGGGTGGGCGACGGCGTGACGATCCTGCCCGGTACCGTCGTGTCGAAGGACGTGCCCGACCGACACGTGGTGCAGGGCTATCCAGCGCGTGTCGTGTGCCGCGACTTCGACAATGCGGCGCTGCGCCGGACGCTCGCGACCGAGGTCCGTCTTCCTACCGGAACAGGGTGAGCTGGAGCGAGCGATGTTCGACGACGTCCGCGTGGATTGGCGCAGGTTCAAGAGGTCCATTCAAGAGGGTCGTGCAACACGGCTGCACGTCCTTCACAAGCTGCTGCACGGCTATGGCCAGCAGGCGCTGCTCGTGTACCGGCTGGAGCGCTGGGTGCGTCACATGAGGACGCATCCGCTGGTCTGGCCGGCGGCCATCGCGGCGACACCCACGGTGTGGCTCATGGCAGCGTACGTCCGGCGAGCCTACGGCATCCACCTCGACTCGTCGGCGACGATCGGACCGGGGCTCCTCATCGGACATCTGGGCGGCATCCACGTCAGGCAATGCAGGATAGGCGCACAGTGCGCGATCCAGCAGCGGGTCCGCCTCGAGCCAGCGCCAGGCGGATCGCAGGGACCACGGATTGGGGATCGCGTCTGGATCGGCGCTCATGCCCGAGTATCGGGGGCCTTCCGTATCGGAGATGGCGCGACGGTGGCTCCCGGTTCGGTCGTCCTTTGCGACGTCGAGCCTGGCTGGCTCATGGCCGGGAATCCGGCGCGCGCCGTGCGGTCCGGCGTCGACAACAGCGGAATTCTTTAGCGACGCGCGCTTCCGGTTGCCGACATCGGCTTCGCACGACGGTGTCCCCGCGTGGGTCGTAGCCCGTGGCACAGCGGCCGCGCAGACTGACGCTAGGTCGTCCTGTCGAGGGACGAATTCGCCGCTGCACCGCACCCCTGAACTCGCGTGCTAACGACCAAGACCGCAACGATCGTGCATGTCACGACCGTGCCTTTCGAGCTGCCGCTCTTTCTTTCGGGCCAGGCTGCTTTCATCCGGCGATCGGGCTTCGAGCTGCACGCCATCGCGTCGCCCGGGCCGGATCTCGTCGCGTTCGGCAAGAGGGAATCCGTCGAGGTGCACGGAATCCCGATGACGAGACGAATCACGCCGATCCAGGATCTGGCCGCGCTGTGGCGGCTGTGGCGGGTGTTGCGCGCCATCCGTCCCGATGTCGTGCACTCCCACTCGCCGAAGGGCGGTCTGCTCGGGATGCTGGCCGCGTGGCTGGCTCGGACGCCCGTGCGCATCTATCACATTCGTGGCCTACCGCTGATGACGGCCACCGGTCTCCGCCGCTTCCTCTCGCGGTCCAGCGAGCGGGTGTCGTGCGCGCTCGCTGGCCGCGTCCTCGCCGTGAGCCACTCGATGCGCAACATCGCGGTGGAGGAGGGCCTGTGCAGGGCCGACAAGATCAAGGTCCTCGTCGCAGGCAGCGGCAATGGCGTCGACGCGGACGTGCGGTTCAGGCCGGCGGCGGCCGGCGTCAAGGCGTCAGCGCGGGCGGAACGTCATCTGCCCGTGGATTCGGTCGTCATCGGGTTCGTGGGCCGGATCTGCCGTGACAAGGGGATCGTCGAGCTCGCGGCCGCCTGGCGCACGATCCGCGAGCGTGAGCCGCGCGCGCGCTTGCTCCTCGCAGGTACGGCGGAGAGCTCGGACGCCGTCGCCGCGGACATCGTCGCGGCGCTCCGTGGCGATCCGCGTGTTCACCTGGCGGGCGAGAGCCGGGACATGCCCCGGCTCTACGCGGCGATGGACGTCGTGGCGCTCCCGTCCTACCGCGAAGGATTTCCCAACGTGGTGCTCGAGGCGGCGGCGATGGCGCTGCCCGTCGTCACGACCCGTGTCCCGGGATGCGTCGACGCCGTCGCGGACGGAGCGACGGGCACGCTGGTCGATGCGCGCGACGCTCCGGCGCTGGCCGATGCACTGTCCCGGTACCTGGCCGATGAGAACCTCCGCGAGCAGCACGGCCGGGCCGGCCGGGAGCGCGTCCTGAAGACCTTTCGGCAGGAGGCGATCTGGCGCGCCGTGGTGGCGGAGTACGAGGCATTGCTCGCGGCAGCGAGCGTCCAGCGCGTCGAGCGATCCGCTCCGGAAGAGCCGGCCCCATGATCCGTGCGCTGATGGAGCGCCTCCGGGCAGCCGAGCACGGTTCTGTCCACCGAAGGATCGTGTCCGCGGCGGCTATCGTGGCGGTCTTCACGGTGGCTGCGAAGCTCGCTGGCGCTGGCAAGGAAATCGTCGTCGCCCAGCACTTCGGTACCTCCCGCGACGTCGACGCGTTCCTCATCGCCATGATCGTGCCGTCGTTCATGATCGCCATCATCGGCACAGCGCTGAACTTCGCCCTCATGCCAGCGTACGTCGCCGTGCGGCAGCGAGAGGGGCCCGGCCACGCTCAGCAGCTGCTCTCGACCGTCATGGCCCTGAGCCTTGCCGTGCTCGTCGGCACCGTGATCTTCGTGGCCGCGCTGACGCCCACGCTGCTGCCGCTGGTGTCCGAACGGTTCGCGGGCTCGGACGGGCAGCTCACGCGCGAGCTGTCGTACATGCTCATTCCGACGATCATCCTGGCCGGGACGACCACGATCTGGACCGCGGTGCTGAACGCGCATGGCCGCTTCGCAGGTCCCACGGCAGCCGGAGTGGCTCTGCCGCTCGTCACCGTAGCGGCACTCATGGTCTTCGGGCGGATCGTAGGAGTTCGCGCGCTCGCGTGGGGAACGCTCGGCGGGTACTTCCTCGAGACAGCGCTCGTGGGCGCAGCGCTGCACCGCGAGGGCCTCTCGCTCCGGCCGCGCTGGGGAGGAATGACTGCCGGCGTTCGCCAGGTCCTCGGGGAACTGGGACCGGCGGCGGCCGCGATGCTCTTCACCGCAGCGAACCCCGTCATCGACCAGGTGATCGCGGCCACCCTCGGTCCGGGGAGCGTCGCCTCGCTAGGCTATGGCAACAAGGTGGTGGCGTTCGCGGCGGGCATCGGGAGCGCCAGCCTGGGCTCCGCCGTCAGGCCGCACTTCTCGCGGCTCGCCGCGGCCGGAGACTGGCTGAGCTTCGACAAGATGATCAGGAGCTACAGCAGGATCGTCGTCGCGCTCTCACTGCTGGTCACCGCAGGCATCATCGGGCTCTCGATCCCGATCGTGCGGGTGCTCTTCGAGCGCGGTGCATTCACGCCGCAGGACTCGGTCGAGGTCGCCAGGATCCAGGCGTTCTATGCATTCCAGATCCCCTTCCGGATGATGAGCCTGCTGTTCGTCGGGTTCATGATCACGACGGCCCGTAATCGGGCGCTGATGGTCTTCAGCCTGGTCAATCTGTTCGTGAACGTCGTGGGCGACATCGTCCTCGCGCGGTATCTCGGCGTCGCCGGGATCGCGCTCTCGACATCGCTCGTGTGCGCGGTGTCCTGCGCGATGAACGTCTCCTACGGGACCCGTCGGCTCCGGGCGCATCTCCGCCCCGCCGCCCTCGAGCGCCCAGAGGCTGCATGAGCTCCGCTCGGACCCAGCGACTCAGCGTGACGGCCCCCGCCTTGGCCGCGCCAGTCCCGGTAGGGCGTCCGGTTCGCGTCGCCCTGGTCATCTCGGCGCTTTCCGACGGAGGCTCCGAGCGAGTCGTCTGCGCGCTGGCGGGGTATTGGTCGCGCGCTGGCCACGAGGTCAGCGTCGTCACCGTGAGCTCCCGTGAGACCGACCGCTACGAGCTCCCGGCAGGAGTCGCCCGGGCCTCGCTGGACCTGGCCCACGACTCCAGGAACATCGTCGAGGGCGTGCTCCGTGCGAGCCGGAGGGTGGCGGCGCTCCGTCGAGCACTGCGAAGGTTCCAGCCCGAAGTGGTCGTGAGCTTTCTGGCGCGCACCAACGTGCTGTCGCTCGTCGCGACCCGCGGCATGGGAATCCCGGTGTTTGCGTGTGAGCGCAGCGATCCGCGCCGAGAGCCCGTCGGTGCACCCTGGGCCGCGCTCCGCCGCGTCCTGTATCCGCGCGCGACCGGCGTGGTGGTCCAGACCGATCGCGTGGCGACGTGGGCGCGCGCCTTCTGTCCGCGCGTGCACGTCATTCCAAACTTCGTGGAACGGCCGGCGATGGTGGCCAAGCCGGGGCAGGGCGCTGGCCCCAAGCAACTCCTGGCGATGGGTCGGCTCGCGCCCGAGAAGGGGTTCGATCTTCTCCTCCAAGCGTTCGCGCTCGCCGCGCCGGCGCGCCCGGACTGGTCCCTCGTCATCGTGGGCGAGGGCGCCGAGCGGTCGAGCCTGGAGGCGCTGGTGGCGCGCCTCCGACTGCAAGGACGCGTGAAGCTGCCCGGGAGAACATCGGATCCCGCCTCGTACCTCGCGGCATCACACCTGTTCGCTCTTCCGTCACGCTACGAAGGATTTCCCAACGCGTTGCTGGAAGCGATGGCCTCCGGCCTTCCGGTGGTCGCGTTCGACTGCGACAGCGGCCCAGCCGAAATCGTCGCGCACGATCAGAATGGGCTCCTCGTGTCGGCCGCCGACGTGGCGGGGCTCGCCACCGCCCTCGGACGGCTCATGGACAGCCCGGAGGAGCGCGTGAAGCTCGGGCTCGGAGCGCGCGAGATAACGACCACGCTCGGAGCCGACCGCATCCTCGATCTATGGTCCACCATCCTTTCGGCGGCGGGGGCCTAGCGCATGGCGAGCGACGTCCCGACGCCGCTGCACCTCGTCGATGCGCCCAGGTGCGCCGTTGCCGTCGGGGCAGTGCTCTTCTTCTGTACCGGGTTCGATCTGTACGGCTACCGCGTCCATTCGATGCCGAGCCCCTCGGTCGGCATCCTCGGGGTCCTTGCATGTGCGGTGCTGGTGGTGACTCTCACGCCGCATCGACCGAGAGCGCTGTTTCGATCGCCGCTGCTGATCTGGGCGGCCGCCTTGCTCACCGTCTCGACCGTGTGGGCGTGTTGGAGCTCGAGCCCGAGGGCAGTCGAGCTCCTCGTCAATCGATACAAGGCGGCGGCGCTCCTGGTCGCGATGATGGTGATCTTCGACGACGACCGCGCGCGCCGCGCCGGCGCGCTGGCGATGGGGGCTGCGGTCGTCATCATGTCCGCCCTCAATGTCGCGGAGACCTTCGGCGTCATCGGCTTCTTGGACGTCGACCAGCACCGCATCGTCGGCAGATCGGCTGGATTCTTCTTCAACCCCAACGAGTCCGCGAGGGCCATCGTCCTCGCGCTCGCTGCGTCCGTGGTGTTGCTACCGAGCAGACTGCGTGTGCCGCTCCTCATCGTCGCCGGCGTCGGGACGGCGGCGACGTTGTCGCGCGGCGCGTGGATCGGCTTCGGCATCGTCGTCCTGTGGCTGTTCTGGCAAAGAGCCCTGCGCTTCTCGGCCCTCGGCGTGAGTGTCGCCGCGGCGCTCGCCGCCGTCGTCTTGTGGTTCGGCCATTCCGCCGAGAGGTTGTTCGATTCCACGGGGGCGCTCAACGAGAACACCATCCTGCGGCTGCACTTCGGCCTCTACAACGAGAGCACCACGGACCGGCTCCACCTCGCCGGCAAGGCCTGGGACCTGTTCGCGAGCTCGCCTCTCGTCGGCCACGGCCTCGGTGCGTCAATCGATTGGAATGAGGCCCTCTCGTCGCACAACTCGTACCTGAACCTCGCGGCGGACCATGGCTTGCTCGGTCTCCTGCTGTTCCCGATGCTCTGCGTCGCGCTCGCCGTCGCGAATCGCCGTGTGCTTCCGGCGACACTGGTGCTCGCGCTGAGCGGTTTCTTCTCCCACAACCTCATCGACGAGCGGTACGTCGTGACGGCGATCGCCCTGGCCGCCGTCACGCGCGTCGGCGCGTTCGAGCTCGCACGTGACGCGGAGTCCGCGTACGGCGGTCAGGGAGCGGTGGGCGCGCCGGGTGAAGCGAGCTCCCGCGCATGAGCTCCATGCGCGTCCTCCAGGCGATTCCCACGCTCTGCGTCGGGGGCGCCGAGCGCATGATGGCGAACCTGACGCGCCAGCTGCGCCGCCGTGGATACGAGGTCGAGGTCGTGTCGATGTACGATCCGCTCGGAACGTGGATCGAAGCCGGCCTCCGCGCCGAGGGCGTCCCGCTTCATTTCCTGGGGAAGCGCCCGGGCGTCGACCTTCGCATGCTTCCGCGGATCGCGAGCGTGCTCCGTCGTTTCCGCCCGGACGTCCTGCACTCCCACATGTACGCGCTGAAGTACGCTCTACCCGCCCTGGGCGCGCATCGGAGCTGTCGCGTGGTCCACACCGTGCATACCGTGGCCGAGGTCGAGGCCGGATGGGCGAGCCAGATCGTGAGCTCCGTCGCGTTCAGGACCTGCGTCGCCTCGGTCGCGATCGGCGATGCGGTGGCCGAGTCGGTACGGAAGGTGTACGGGATCGCTCCGCGTCGGACCATCGCCAATGGGATCCCCGTCGGCGATTACGTCGCGCGTCCGGGTGAGCGCGAAGCCATCCGGGCGGAGCTCGCGATCCCGACTGAAGCCCCGACGTTCGTCACGGTAGCGCAGTTCGTGACCGCGAAGAACCATGCGGGACTCCTCGACGCCTTCGCGTCCGAGCGCCTGCGCTCGATCGGCGCTCATCTCCTCCTCGCGGGGGACGGAGAGCTTCGCCGGGACGCGGAGCGGAAGGCAGATACCCTCGGGCTGCGAGACCGAGTCCGTTTTCTGGGCGTGCGCTCCGACATCCCGCGCGTCCTGGCTGCCGCCGACATCTTCGTGCTCGCCTCGCGACGCGAGGGGAACCCGCTCTCGGTCATGGAGGCCATGGCCGCCGGGAAACCCGTGGTGGCCACCGCGGTCGGGTGCGTGCCGGAGCTCGTGACGGACGGCACCGGTGAGGTCGTTCCGCCTGGCGACAGCGGCGCGCTCGCCGCCGCCATGTACCGCCTCGGGAGCGATCTCTCTCGCGCCCGCGGGTATGGCCTGATCGCTGCGCGCCTGGCGCGCGAGCGCTTCGACGATGCCGCGATGGTCACGGCATACGAACAGCTGTATCGAGAGACGATCACATGACCGACTCTCCCGCCTTCGAAGACCTCAAGCGTGACCTCGAGCGACGTCCCCGGAGATGGCTCGTCACCGGCGCCGCCGGATTCATCGGATCGCACCTGGTCGAGTGGCTTCTACGCCACGACCAGTCGGTGGTCGGGCTCGACAACTTCGCGACCGGCCACCGGAGCAACCTGGAGGCGGTTCTCGACCAGGTGTCGCATGACCAGGCGCAACGCTTCCGCCTCGTCGAAGGTGACATCCGGGACCCCGACACGTGCGAGCGCGCCTGCACCGGCGTCGATCGGGTGTTGCACCAGGCGGCGCTAGGATCCGTCCCTCGGTCCATCAAGGACCCGCTCCAGTCGCATGACGTCAACGTGACGGGCTTCCTTCGGATGCTCGTGGCGGCGCGGGCGGCGGGCATCCGGCGCGTCGTCTACGCGAGCTCCAGCTCTGTATACGGAGACCATCCGGCGCTGCCGAAGGTGGAGGCCGTCGTGGGTGGGCCGCTGTCGCCGTACGCCGCGACCAAGTACGCCGACGAGCTGTACGCCAGCGCGTTCGGCCGCTGCTACGGGCTCGAGCTCATCGGTCTTCGGTACTTCAACGTGTTCGGACCACGCCAGGATCCGAACGGGCCCTACGCGGCCGTCATCCCACTCTGGTTCGCCGGGCTGCTGCGCGGCTCGGAGGTCGTGATCAACGGCGATGGCGAGACGAGCCGCGACTTCTGTTACGTGGAGAACGTGGTGCAGGCGAACCTGCTCGCCGCGTCGACGTCACGTCACGAGGCGATCGGCCAAGTGTTCAACGTGGCATACGGCGGCCGGACGACGTTGAACGAGCTGTTTCTCATGATCCGCGATCGTGTCGCCCGTGTGGACGCGGCGGCAACGGTGCGAGAGCCCATGCACCGTGAGTTCCGTTCCGGAGACGTCCGGCACTCGCTGGCGGACATCTCGAAGGCCCAAACCCTCTTGGGGTACCGGCCCACACACTCGGTCGGCGCGGGCCTCGACTGCGCGGCGCCCTGGTACGCGAGCTCCTTCAGGGCCACGGCAGGCTAAGGGCTCGCGGGGGAATTATCGATCGGAACGAGGTTCACCTGGGGCAATGAGGTAACTCCACTCGCCCCGGAGGCGAGCAGGCTGGAGATTGACGGCGGCCATCTCGTCGTCGGTGACC
>Ga0137379_10001535_pt1 | contig 21195 bp, 15 predicted proteins | sample SagtaG_18_FD_104812 | JGI IMG/M metagenome (GOLD analysis project Ga0137379, IMG submission 104812) | Vadose zone soil microbial communities from Sagehorn Ranch, Mendocino, California, USA - Sage2_L_80_16 metaG | ecosystem: Environmental > Terrestrial > Soil > Vadose zone | place: USA...
GAAGCGCGTTGAAGACCTTCTCAGGCTCGTCGGCTTGAATCCCGACATTGCTTCGCGGTATCCGCATCAACTTTCTGGTGGGCAGCGACAGCGTGTTGGAGTAGCGCGCGCACTCGCCGCCGATCCGCCGATTCTCTTGATGGATGAGCCTTTTGGTGCCCTCGATCCGCTTACTCGCACCGATCTTCAACGCGAATTTCTCTCACTTCAACAGAAATTGCAGAAAACTGTCGTGTTCGTTACCCATGATCTTCACGAGGCAATGCTGCTAGGAACCAGGATTGCGTTGCTCGAAGAAGGCAGGCTGGTTGCGATCAATACTCCCGACGAGTTTCTCAAATCACCCGAGCCTCTCATTGCGAAATATGTGCAAGCGTTTGGTTCGTTCGAACAAGTACGAGGCACTCGATGAACTTCTGGACGTTCGCTGCGCAGAACCGAACTGAAATTGCCGACCTTACAATCGAGCATCTATGGATCGTAGGCATTTCCACGCTGCTCGCAGTTGCAGTTGGAATTCCGCTCGGCATCCTAATCACCCGAAAGCCCGCGCTGCAGAAACCGGTGATCGCCGCGGCGAACATAGTCCAAACCATTCCCAGCCTGGCCCTGTTTGGATTCCTGCTACCCGCGCCCTGGATCGGCGACCGTGCGGGACGTCTCGCGATTCTGGCCCTGACTCTTTATGCCCTACTTCCACTGATTCGCAATACTTACGCTGGCATCAAAGGCGTTGACAACGCCGTCGTTGAAGCTGCGCGTGGCATGGGCCTGACCGACTGGCAGCTTCTCCTTCAAGTTGAATTGCCGCTTGCGGCTAGCGTGATCCTTGCCGGAGTTCGCGTTGCCCTGGTCACTTCCATCGGCTTGGCAACTATTGCCGCCGCAATCGGCGCCGGCGGACTTGGCGAACTCATCTTCCGCGGGCTGGCGATGGTCAACAATGCGGTGATTCTAGCGGGAGCCGTGCCCGCGGCGCTGATGGCCTTAGCTGCCGATACGCTGCTGGGCTGGCTGGAGAAGCGGCTCTCGCCACAACGGGCGGCATGATTTTGATGGATCCCAATCCCGAGGGTGCCCCGTCCTTGTCTCGCCGCTCTTTTGCGAGACAGGGCGGGGTCTTTGACGTTCTCGTCATTCTCGTCGGAATTCTTCTTCTTACCAGTTGTGAGCGCCGCCCCCGCATCGTCGTCGGATGCAAGAACTTCACCGAGCAAATTATCCTCGGCGAACTCATCGCGCAGCAGATCGAAAACAAAACTCATCTCCCCGTCGAACGCCGTTTCTATCTTGGCGGCACTTACATAGCGCATCAAAGCATCCTCGCCGGACGGATTGACATTTATCCCGAATACACGGGCACCGCCCTGACCGCGGTTCTTAAGCAACCACCCGCCTCAGATCGAAAAGCAGTTTACGGTCGCGTCAAATCGGAATACGAGCAGCGTTTCCACCTAACGCTCGGACCACCCCTCGGCTTCAACGACACATTCGCCATTGAAATTCGAGGCGAAGACGCCCGCCGCCTGCATCTGCAAACACTCTCTCAATCCGCCGCGTACACTCCGCAATGGCGTGCCGGTTTCGGCTACGAGTTCATGGAACGTCCTGACGGCTACAAAGGCCTGGTCTCAACCTACGCCCTGCGTTTCGCCGCACCACCGCGCATTATGGACCTCGGCCTCCTCACCCGCGCCCTCAAAGACCATCAGGTTGATGTGATCGCCGGCAACATTACCGACGGCCTCATCCCCTCCCTCGACCTATTCGTGCTCGATGATGACAAACACTACTTCCCGCCCTACGAGGCAGTGCCGGTGATTCGCCAGCAGACGCTGAACGAGCATCCCGAGGTGAAGCAGACTTTAGACCAACTCGCAGGCAAAATTTCTGACGCCGAAATGCGCCAGCTCAACTACGCGGTGGACGGCAAGAAGCGGGATGTGAAGGAAGTGGTGAGAGAGTTCCTGCGAAGCAAGGGATTGCTGTGATCTCGTAGAAAATGGCCAACCCAACAATGTGGACCCAGGATGCGCGTTCTTTGTTACGATTCCCGAGCCCCGCTCTGGCTGAGTGCGATGCTAACCACACTTGCCATTTCGAACTATCGCTCTCTGCGTGATCTGATCGTCCCGCTGGGCAGGTTGAATGTAATTACTGGTCCGAACGGAAGCGGGAAATCGAGCCTTTATCGAGCGCTACGCCTTCTTGCGGATACGGCACAAGGCCGGGTCGTCCCCTCGTTGGCGCGAGAGGGCGGCTTGCAGTCCACGCTTTGGGCTGGACCCGAATCTATTTCTCGGGCAGTGCGCCGGGGTGATTATCCGGTTCAGGGCACGAGGCGAAAACACCCGGTTAGCCTTCGTCTCGGTTTTGCAGGCGACGAGTTTGGATACCTGATCGACATGGGGCTTCCGAAGCCCGATAGTACCTCTGCGTTCAGCTTAGATCCGGAGATCAAGCACGAGACCATCTCGCATGGGGCAGCGCTGCGCCCGTCAACCATGCTGGTGGACAGACGCGGCCCGGTCGTGCGCATTCGGAGCACCAGTGATGAATGGAACATAGTTGCCGACAACCTTTCCACCTACGACAGCATGATGACGCAGCTTGCTGATCCGCGAAATGCGCCGGAGATGCTGCGATTACGAGAATCCATTCGCGCTTGGCACTTTTACGATCACTTCAGAACGGATACGGATTCGCCGGCACGACTGCCTCAGATCGGCACTCGAACTCTGATCCTGGGCAACGACGGCGCTGACCTCGCCGCCGTGATCCAGACTATTCGTGAAATCGGCGACCCAAAGGCACTTGAGGCGGCAGTCTCCGACGCTTTCCCAGGCAGTCGGCTATCGGTCGTCACTAACTCAGGACGCTTTGCGCTCGCGATGGAACAGCGCGGTATGCTCCGGTCTCTCGATGCAGCCGAACTCTCGGATGGGACCCGGCGATATTTGCTTTGGATTGCCGCGCTCCTGACTCCCAGACCACCTGAGCTAATGGTACTGAATGAACCAGAGACGAGCCTTCATCCTGACCTACTCGGCGCTCTTGCACGCCTTATCGCAAGAGCCGCCGAACGCTCCCAGGTCATCGTCGTAACGCACGCCCAGAAGCTCATCGCTGCACTATCAGAGCAGCAGGGCTATCATTCGATCATGCTGGAGAAGACATTCGGCGAAACCTCGATTGTCGGCATGAAAGAGCTGGGCGCCCCCGCCTGGCATTGGCCATCACGTTAAGGGCTGCCGGCTAAGCCGAGGCTCGAACTGAACTCTTAAACGCTTTTTGGATCAGCGTATATCGGGCCGCCCCAATAATCCCCGAATTATCATTCAGCACAATCTTTACAGGTATATCGGCGAGAAGAGACCGCATCCGGCCCTTGTTGAGAAACGAGTTCATGAAAATCGGGTCTTGCATCCGGGAAACGATTTTGGCCGCGATGTTTCCACCGATGAACACACCACCGGTGGCGAGGAAATTCAAAGCGCAGTTTCCTGTCTCCGATCCATAGACTCCGACGAAAATGTTCAGTGCCTGATCGCAAATTGCTGCCTTCTTTTCAAGCGCAAGCTTTGAGATAAGCGCGGGAGCATCGGGCGCTTCGCTCATTTGCTTCTGCAACCACGCGGGTTCTTCAGCTTTCCCTGCGTCACGAAGAAAATCGTAGATGTTCTTGATGCCGGGGCCGGAAAGGATTCTCTCGCAACTCACATGCTCATATTTCTTGCGCAGATACTGCGCCAGCTCAGCTTCAAGGTCGTTCTTGGGAGCGAAATCAGCATGACCGCCTTCGCAAGGAAACGGATGGTGGCGGAATCCGTCCCAGTAGAGGCCGGCCACTCCTAACCCGGTACGCGCGGCGATCACAACGCGATTGCCTTCGGCGTCCTCGACACCTTCGCTCAAAGTAACGAAGTCTTTGGATTCGAGGGCGTCGATTCCATAGGCATAAGCTTCAAGATCGTTGATCAGGCCAACCGAACCGAGTTTCAGTTGAGCAGCCAGTTCGCGCGAATCAATCGTCCAGGGAAGATTGGAAATTTTGCTTCGTCCCGCGCGGACCGGGCCAGCCACACCAAAGCAGGCGCTGTGGACCGGAATTCCCTCAGTCTTCACGAACGCACTGATGATTTCCTGCAAGCCGCCATGGTCCTGGCTTTTGAAGGTCTTCTCCACCACCAGCTCCAGCTTGCTGCCTTCGGTTTGAAAGGCGGCCAGCCGGGTACGCGTTGCTCCAATATCGCCGGCGAGAATCATTCGATTGTCCTCCACACCCGCTCATCGCGTTTCAGCAGTTCATCAGATTCTTTCGGACCCCAGGTGCCGGCCGCGTAGTTGGGGAATTTGCGCGGTGGAAGCGCTTTCCACACGTCCAACACCGGGTCCACCACGTTCCATCCGGCCTCAACCATGTCGGCGCGCTGGAACAATGTGGCATCTCCAATCATGCAGTCGTAAAGCAGGACCTCGTAACCGGTGTAGGCGTCGGCGCCAAAATATTTGGAGTACTCAAAGCTCATATCCACCGATCCCACGCGCAGGATAGGGCCAGGAATCTTCGCGCCAAAGCTGAGCGAGATTCCCTCCACCGGCTGGATCTGGATGACCAGTTGATTGGAATGCTTGTGCACCGGCGTATTGCGGAAGAGCTCGAATGGGGTCCTCTTGAATTGAATCGTGATCTCGGTATGGCGTTTGGCCAGCCGTTTCCCCGTCCTTAAATAGAATGGCACCCCCACCCATCGCCAATTATCGATGTTCAGTTTGAGCGCGACGAAAGTTTCCGTCCTCGATTCCGGCGAAACTCCTGGCTCGGTGCGATAACCGGGGACTCGCTCGTCTCCGACAAGCCCTTCCCCATATTGCCCGCGCACGCTGTATTGCAGGACGTCCTCCGAGAGTAGCGGCTGCATGGCATTCAAAACTTTAGCCTGTTCGCTGCGAACAGCATCCGCATGAAAGGAAACCGGCGATTCCATTGCGGTCAGGCTGAGTAGCTGCATCACGTGGTTGGGAACCATATCGCGTAGAGTGCCCGCCGTGTCGAAGTATCCGCCGCGCTGTTCCACGCCTACCGTTTCCGCATTGGTGATTTGCACGTGGTCAATGTAGCGGCGGTTCCAGATCGGCTCAAAGATGGCGTTGTCAAAGCGAAAGACCAAGATATTCTGCACCGTCTCTTTGCCCAGGTAGTGGTCGATGCGATAAATCTGGTTTTCCCCCAGCACCGCCTTGATCTGGTTATTTAAGGCCCGAGCTGAATCGTAGTCGTTGCCAAACGGCTTCTCGATAATCACTCGCCGCCAGCGGCCATTCTCCTGACGGGAGAGTCCCATCCCGCCCAAACTTTCGACGATCGCCGCAAAGAATTTCGGCGAGGTCGCGAGATAAAAAAGATAGTTGCCCTCAGTATTGTGCTGTTGATCGATCTGCCCAAGCCTTGCGCCAACCGTGGAGTACGTTGCGGGATCGCCGAAGTCGCCGCTCTGATAATAGAGTCGCTGCTGAAACCAATCCCAAGCTTGTGTACCGCGGTCCTCGGCCGGCAAGAAGGAAGTCACTTGGCTGCGGAATTGTTCTTCGTTGAGCTGGTCAACGGCAACTCCCAGGATGGCGAAGTTCTTGGGAAGCAGCGAAGCCTTGACCAGATTGAAGAGCGCGGGAACCAGCTTCCTCTTGGTGAGATCACCCGACGCGCCAAAGAGCACCATAGCGCACGGGCCCGCTGCTTGGCCGAAATGGGGTGTTTGCTGGTCCTGTATGGTGGTTATGGCAGTTGCCATGGCTGGGATTCGGGCTGCCGCAATATTTTAGGCCCGTGGCGGGGCGAATGCCGGAAAAATGTTTAGTGCTTGAACCATTGCTTTTGTGTTTTGAAGGGCACCGCCTTCAGCAGTGCCGTAATACGCTACGCACTGCTCGATCATCTACCTGAGCTAATTTGTTGTTCGCGGCGAGCGAGATCGCAGTCGAAGGACCACGCGAGACTTGGCTCAGGATGAACGTGCAGGTAAAGCTGGCTGCTCTACTTTGGTCCTTCGTAAAAACACCTGGAGTTAGGAAACGTAAGGGCATGAGGATGTGAAGTTACAGCGTTTAACTGAACCTCTGCTCCCTCTGGGGTAAGCCGCAGGTCGGGTTTTGTTGCGATACGGAAATCCTCCAGCTTGACAATTTTCCGGCTGTAACTCCATCGTCGGCCCACAACTTCGAGTATTTCACCGTTCACGAGCTGGTGACGTTGATCGTAAGTTCCGTCGGCATGCAACACGAGGTGGGATAACTTTAGTTCATGACTAGGGCAGTCGTCCGCAGGCAACAGGGCGTACGGACCGACCATCTTTCGCGATTTATTGCAACCTACGCCAAACCATAGGAGCAAAGCTATAGCTGCAGTAGCAGAGAACCATTGTCGATTCACTCGATATTGGCGGCACATCATTGATCAAGAATAACGGGGGACGGTCCTTGTGTCTCCAGGCGAAGCGCAGGCGCCTACGTCCCCTACATCAGCCACAACGCATCCACATCTACAATCACATTCGTTCGCGGGATTTTTTCCTTCTCTGCTTGACCCAACATCGCCCTCAATGCCTCATTCAGCTTCTGCCTACTTGGAGACTTCAGAATAAAGTGATGGCGGTAATCGCGCTTCAGCCGCTCGATGGGCGCGGCGGCCGGACCGAGCACCCGCACTCCTTCGTGACGCCTCTTTTCGAACCAGCGGCCTAGTGCGCCCGCCCAGCGAAGTGTGTCATCGAGTTTCGCGCTGCGGACCATCACATTGGCCAGTGAACTATAAGGCGGATAGTGCATCCAGCTTCGAAAGCGGAGTTCTTTTTCGTAGAAGCCTGCGAAATCGTGTTGCGCAGCGTATTGCACCGCGTAGTGCTCGGGAAAGTAAGTTTGCAGAACGACTTTGCCTGGGACTTCTCCGCGCCCGGCGCGGCCGGCCACTTGGGTGAGCAACTGAAATGTTCGCTCAGCAGCCCTAAAGTCTGGCATCCCCAGTGCCATGTCCGCCCCCACCACGCCCACGAGCGTCACCCCATGAATATCGTGCCCTTTGGCAATCATCTGAGTGCCGACCAGCAGATCAAGTTCGCCAGCGTCCAGCGCGTTCAAAGCGCGCTCGAAATCGGCATGGCTGCGGACGGTATCGCGATCAAGCCGCGCAATTCGAGCTTGCGGAAAAGTTCCGTGCAGCAACTCTTCCAACTTTTCTGACCCAGTGCCAATAAAATAGACGTACTCGCTCCCGCACGAAGCGCAGTTCTTCGGCACTGGCGCCATGAAACCGCAGTAATGGCATTCCATTCGGCGTTTGAGCTTGTGATGGGTGAGCGCAATGGCGCAGTTCTTGCATTCGAGCTTCTTGCCGCAAGTCCGGCACAAGACCACGGGAGAATATCCGCGGCGATTCAGCAGCACCATCGCCTGTTCTTTGCGCTCCAGGCGCAGTCGGATTTCCTCGATCAGCTTGCGCGAGATCACCTGCTCCTTCCCGGTCTCCTGAAATTCCTGCCGCATGTCCACGAGTTCGACATCCGGAAGCGGGCGCTTCTCCACGCGATCGGGCATCTCGAGCAGCGCGTAGCGATTCTTTTTCGCGTTGAAGTATGACTCCAGCGATGGAGTCGCCGACCCCAGCACCACGACGGCCTCAGAGAATTTCGCCCGCATTACCGCGACGTCGCGCGCATGGTAACGCGGCGTTTCCTCCTGCTTGTAAGAAGAGTCTTGCTCTTCGTCCACGATGATCAGCGCCAAATTCGATACCGGAGCGAATACTGCCGAGCGCGTCCCCACCACCACTCTCGCCTCGCCCCTCCGGATTCGGTGCCAGTGTTCAGCGCGTTCCTTATCATTTAACCCGGAGTGCAAAATTGCGACTTCGTCGCCAAACACTTCGTGAACGTCCGCCGCCATAGCCGGAGTAAGTCCAATCTCTGGCACCAGCAGAATTGACGAGCGTCGCGCCTCCAGCACGGACTTCATCGCTGCGAGGTAAACAGCAGTCTTTCCAGATCCTGTCACTCCGTGCAGCAGAATTCCGGCGAAGCCGCGCGTATTCACGGCACTGCGAATCCGGTCCAAGGCAGACTGCTGTGCGGGGTTGAAGTCAAAGGCCGCAGGAAGTCCGCGAGTTCCTACGCCGGAACGCGGAAGCTCGAGCGGCTGTTCGACAATCTCGATCAGCCCACGTTTGACCAATGTGCTCAGCGTGCTCCGTGGAACTTGCAGCTCGCGCAAATTCTCAACCGCAACCCGCCCACCCGCCGCAGCCAGGGTTTCCACCAGCAAGCGCTGGTTCGCATTCAACTTTCCTTCCGCGTGCTCCAGGACTGCAAATTCTTTCGTTCGCGAAGCATCCATGGCATGCGATACATCTTCGCGTTGGATCCATTTCTTCCGCAACATCCCGTCTAACAATGCTCGTGAAACTCGCGCCGCACTCCTCAGTGTTGCTTCCCTCGCAGGATCGCGCGATGAAAGATAATCCAACACCCGGTATTCGGCGTCTTGATCCTCTGGTGTGCGCTTCGATCTCGCCGACGATCCGGCACTGCCCGCAAGATGCAAAGCCATGTGTCCCTCGTCGGTGATGCGGTACACTGTCGCCCGCCGGAATTCCGCGCTCAGCGGCAGCATGCTACGAAATACTTCTCCGATTGGCGCGAGATAGTATTCGCCGATCCACTTTCCTAGGCGCACCAACTCTTCGGTCAGGGCGGGCGCTTCCTCGTGATCCAGCGTTTCGATCAGACTTTTAGCGGAAACTTGGGGAGGACGGTCGTGAAGCTCAGTAACTACGCCCACCAATCGTTGCTGCCGGAAAGGAACCAAGACGCGGCAACCCGTAGTCGGCCGCAGCCCATCGGGCGAACGGTACGTAAACACCATGTCAAGGGGCACGGGTAGTGCCACATCGCAATATTCAGCCATGAAAGTGGAAGTTGAGAGGAATCCTAACACTGGTAGCCGAGCTTCTACTTGTCCCCGAGCCGGGCCTAAGGTTAGTACAGCCTCTCCGCTGCGTCGTTTCGCCGAGCCCATAAGGTGGTGAATCTTGTCCATGGCCCAAAAGTGTAATTAGTTCCGGAAGATGCACTGGAAGAAGAAAATTTGACCTAAGGTGTTTTCCCTAAGAAACCTAAGATTGCACAGGCAGGCTGTTCAGTGGGATTCTCGTCAGTTCAACCTGTGGTTTAAGCAATCCCCCTTAGCCGGATCTTCGGGAAACGCAAATTGTGGTTGCCAGGTAGCCACACAGCCCCGTTCACATTCATTTTGCAGGACTTTAATCGGGTGAGCGACCGCCGCGGGGTGTTCTCCCCGAGACGTGTTTAGCGCGGTTCGCTTGCGCTGGGAATTCAGCACCTGAGAACGGCTCTGTGGAAATCAACTTGGTGCTTTCTCCTGAAATTCCGGCATCTTGGCACGTCAGATGCAAACAATTTCACCTGATACCCCTATTTGTGTGTCTTTTTGGGGGCCAGTAAGGTTGGCCGGTTACCAGCGCTATTCCAGCAAGAGGTGAGTTGTTATGGAGGAAAGATCGTTGAGACCACGGGAGCGGCAGGTAGTTGAACTGCTCCTACAAGGCTGCGATAACGATGAAATTTCCAAACAGTTAAACATGGCGCGGCGGACGGTGAAGGCCCACTTCAATCGGCTGTTCATGCGCTTTGGCATCACTGGCGGAGTCAAACGAGTCAAGCTTGCGACACTTTTATATAGGAGGCAGCTATGTTCCGAGGGGGAAACGGCAGAACCACTCCAAACGAGCGCGAGCAACGGGTCATCGAACTCGTCGCTCAAGGACTCAAAAACAAAGAAGTTGCTGACGAAATCGGAACTACCGAACACGTCATCAAAAACTATCTCCGAACCATCTACGACAAATTGGGGCTCTGGAACCGCGTAGAACTCGCGTTATGGTATGAGGCTCGCAGGCACGAAGGCTTAGTACTCGCGCAAACCCACTGACCTTACTCTTAAGTCCTGCGAGACTCGACGCAAAGAAAAAAGACGGTTGGCGTGTCGCTGCGAAACAGGGCTTACTCGCATGCGACACGTGTGGCCGGCTCAAACTTGTCTTGCTGTGCCGCCCTTTGAGAGCTAAAGCGCCCGCCTGGAGTCTTTCCATACAGGTCCGATCCAGGACAGTAGTAGAGTGCGGTGTGAACGTCCACCCACACTCGAACATCAGGACCGCCCAAGTGAGAAGGCGCTCTCGCCGGGACCTCCGCCAATCCCAGTTCGACCAGCAACGACTCGAACCAAGTGAGCTGGGAAGATGATTGTGACGGCCAAAAGCCCCACAGAGTTAGCACAAAGGCCAAACCAATCCCGCCAGCCATCAATAGCGTAGCGCGACGTTTGACGCGGAAGCGCAGAATGCCAGCTTGCAGTAGTTTCCAGAAACTGCCATGTGTAATGCCCTGTTTCCGGTTGGCGGAACTCTCGGCAGAAGCATCGCCTTCTAACCGCCGTCCGTGCGTCCCCGCTGTATTCCGCGTGGGGTTAACCGTTCTGTCAATTGTGGCTAAAGGCCCCGCCTTCTCGACGTGTGCGACTTCTTCTTCTGGCCATTCCTCGTCGAATGCGGTCTTCCGCTCGGACTCCCCACGATTGCTCTCAGAGACGCGCCCCGTGAAAACCGGATGAACATCCGTGAGACTCTTCTCTTCTAGCGTGTCGTGTGCCTGCTGCATGAACCACATCGAGGCCCACTTGCTTTGCAAATCATCGGCTGGAGCGGCAGCCACTCGCGGCATGCTGCAGTGTCCGCAAAATTCTTCGGCGGGGGCAAATGACCGTCCACAAACCCGGCACTTCGCGGCAATATCTTCCGCCGTACTCCCTTCCGTCACAAGCTCGTCTTTGGGTGGGAATTCATGGCCGCTCGGTTCCGGGGGCGAAACTTGGCGAGATCGTTGCGAATTGCCGTTCACTGCTTTCTTCTTGTTTTCCCGTTCGAGCAGTTCCGCGACCAGCCCGGCCATCAATTGGCAGGTGCGAATGTCGCATTCGTAAAAGGCATCGGGCTTGCTCCACCGAACTTCCACCAGCCCCAGGGGTCCCTGGGAGCGCGGAATCGGCGCAGTCAGCAGGGAACCTACTCCGAGTTCACGGCAGAGGGCGACGTCCAGACGAACATCCCTTTGCGCATCCGCAGACTGAAATTGTTTTCCTTCGCGCAGCCGCTCGGCAGGAACCAATGAGTTCGCGGCGATACAGCCCCCCGGAATCTCTGCACGTAAACCCGATTCCGCGATGCACTCCAGGAAACCATTTTCCGAAAGGGCAATGCTCACGCCGGCCGCGTCTGTCATTTTCTGTAGCCGGTCCGCGATCAGGAGGGCCGTTGCCTCGCGATCCATCTCCCCGGCGCGCACCAACGACTGGATTTCAGCAATCTGGGAGAGGATGGTCGCGCTATCCAGACGAGGGTCTTTCGCCCGCACGCTGTCCTTGTGCTGCTGCAGAACGTAGGCCGCCGCCAGCAGTTCCTGGAACCCGCTCTCATCTAAGATGGGTTTCGATCTTGCGCTTGTGGAAGGAAACGTCAAGGCTGGAACTCCGTTGAGGAGTATTGTAAAGCAGTTTTGGGCCTTATAACGAAATCCGAGAGCCTTCGGGTTACGCGATCAAATGCTCACAGGAATCCCGCTGCTGGTGCTCAATCCACCAAGGGCAACCTTCTTGGCCGCGGATTGCTCTTGCACCATTGCCGCCAAGCCGCAGCCAGCCGATGCCTTTGTTCCGGATCAATCGTTACGCTGCCGTCGGCACCGATTTCTACAGCAAGATGGTTCCAGGCGGGGAATGCCGTATATTCGACACCGGAGACTCGGGTTAACAGCACATGCGCGACGACAAACAACTCTCGATCAGAAAGAGCCTCAATCAAATCAGGTATTGCACCCTCATTAAGAGAACTGATCGCCTCCGATTGTCCAGTCACTAGCTCAGGCATCAGCCCAACGTCTGTTCCTTCCCACCTAACCTCCGTGTTCGCAACAGTCAACGACACTGGGTTCATAGGCCCTTGATTATGCGCCGAGAGGTCAACAGAAAAACGCACTGGAAGGCAAAGTAATCGCTGTTACCAGGAGTCGCGGTTTGTCTGAGCCTAAGGTCGCAGCTTCCTTCTCACGTTTGTTACGTTCCCGTTCACTACATCCCAGGTTACGTCAACCACTCGTCCGTCAGGGTAGGTGTAAGGAACCGAGAATTCGATGGTCGTTGAATTTACTTGGCGCTGGGTCATAGTGCCTCGGACTCCACCGACCGCCAGCGACTCTGCCGCTTCCCCTTGCGGATGCGCCACCGGAAAGGCTTCCCCATGAACTTGTTTTCGATATTGCTCGGTAATCTCATGGGACAGCAGCGCGCCCGCAGTCCGACCTTGACCCACCCCAACACTGCCTTGCGTACCGAATGCGCCTATGTCGTCTAAATCAATCTTGCTCTGCGGATACGACCCCACCATCACCCTGGCATCGCTCGGTCGTGTCGAGGTCGTCCCGTGAATGAATTCGATCGTGGTCGTCTTGCTATCGTTTATCACTGTCTGAAGAACACTTATCAGTTCCTGCGCTTCAGGGGTGGGAGGCCCCTGGATGTTTGTGTCCCAGAGGAAGATTAGTCCAGGCGGGGACAGTACGACTTGCTTCTGAACAGCGATGACGGAGTTGGCCAGCGCCACGAAACCACCAGGATCGCCCCAAGCCATCAGCGCTCGTTGAATGCCCGGTGATGGAACCCTGGAAAGCGAGCCGGCAAAACCCTGAGACCGCGACGGCGCGCGGGACTGCTGGACCACGTGTGCCAACTCGTGCGCCAGCAGCCAGCGGCCAGAGCTGCTGGTGGGCGAGTATTCGCCTTTGCCGAAGACGATATGGTCGCCTGTCGTGAAAGCCCGAGCATTCAGGCCCCTGGCTGAACCTGCCGCGTTACTGTCCGCGTGAACACGAACATTCGCGAAATCACTACCAAACTGTGATTCCATAGACTCACGCGTCATCTCGTCAAGCGGCTGACCCGGTTCCTTAACCGCATCACCAGCCACCGTTGCACTTGGCTCGCCCTGCGCCATTGGCCCAGATTGCGCACTTCCCACTCCAGAACCCGCCTCGGGCATCCGCATTACGTGCTCGGCGGCACGGTCGGCTTCCTGTTCCAAGGCGCCTTCGGAAGCATCTACACCCTTGTCCCGCAGCAGGCGCTGAACGGCGTGATTTCCCATCATCCGCTGCAGCCGAAGCATCGGATGTTCCGACTGGGAGTTTCCCAAATCTACAACTTTGGGGGACTTGATAGGGAGCGCCGCTACGGGCTGAAATTCATTCTCTCGCTCAACAAAGATGTCCACTGCGCCCCCTTTTGGAATCCACATTATTGGAACCTGGGACCCGCCTTCGCGCAGAGTATATCGCTCGAAGAGGAGCTCCACAACATCGCCGGCCCTCTGTTCGGAATTTGGAACAAGCCCGATTCGCCTGCACACCAGAGCTCGTTATTCTGAACTCCGTCCCTCAGCTCAAGTAGAAATGGATGACAGGCCTCGAGATCGATGAGGGCACCTGCCCCTACATAACCAGTGTCGGCGCTTCTGAAAGCGTTATACTCCTGTGGAAAACGGCCAGCGCCCCAACAAAACTGGAGAAACTTTTGAACATGCCTGCTACGAAGCGAATCCTCTTGAGCCCATGGCTGATTGCTGCGCTGGTGCTGTCATCCACTGTCGCTTCCGAAAGTGATTCTGCTTTGGCCGAACGGCGCGCCGGGTTCTGCAGGCAAAACTGCCGAAGAAAAGGTCCGCATGAGTCCGGAGGGTGACCGTGTAGTCTCGAGCGTTCATCATCCGTCAATCACGGTGTATCTGCCCTCAAAGGATAACGCCACAGGTGCAGCGGTCGTCGTTGTACCCGGCGGTGGTCATCGTGAGCTGTGGATGGACCATGAAGGCTATCGCATCGGGCAATGGCTCAGTGATCGCGGCGTCGCTGGCTTTGTGGTTAAGTACCGGCTGGCAAAGGAGCCGGGATCAACCTACACCATCGAGGGGCATTCTTTCGCAGACGTGCAACCTGCGATCCGTCTGGTGCGCAGTCGCGCGACGGAATGGGGCATCGACCCACAGCGCATCGGGATCATGGGCTTCTCCGCCGGTGGGGAACTGGCGGCGCTAGCAAGCACGCGCTATGACTCCGGCGGCGCGAGTACGGCCGATCCGATTGATCGCGAGAGTTCCAAGCCGTCGTTCCAGGCGCTGATCTATCCTGGCATTCCGCAAGATGAGAACGCGAAACTCTCCAAAGACACGCCGCCCGCATTTCTTCTTTGCGGCGAAGATGACCGTATTGACATTTCTCAAGGCCTGCCGGAATTGTACTTGGCCTTCAAGCGCGCGGGAGTATCCGCGGAATTGCACATCTTTGCCGAAGTAGGGCACGGGTTCGGCCTGCGTGACAGCAATCACGGGCCGACGGCAGCGTGGTTGCAATTGTTTTATGGATGGCTGGGACAGAAGGGGTACTTGGCGAAGAAACAAATTTAACCAAGCACTAGTTCACTGGCGTCTCTTCGCGCACCGCTTGAAGCGCTCCTGCCTCGTGGCTCAAATAGAAGTGCACCGCGGGCGTAATGATCAGCGACAGGACCATCGAAATCAGGATTCCTCCAATGACCGCGATTGCCAACGGCTGCAGCATCTGTGAGCCAGCGCCCAGCGCAAATGCCAACGGCAACATGCCGGCCATTGTGGCCAGCGCGGTCATCACAATCGGACGCAGCCGCCTGCGGCTGGCTTGCAGCATAGCTTCTTCGGCGGAAGATCCAGTGGCCCGGATCTTCTGGTCGGCATCCAGCAGCAGTATGCCGTTCTTTGCCACGATCCCAACCACCATGATCATGCCCATAAACGAAGAAACGTTGAAGGTCGTGCGCGTGATGAGAAGCGCGATGAAGACACCCGATGTCGAAAGCAACGCCGAAGCCAGAATCGCGATCGGAGCCGCGAATGTCCGGAATTCAAACAGCAGCACAATGAAGACCAGGACGATGGCGAGCATCAGGACAAATACCAGATCACGAAACGATTTCTGTTCTTCTTTGTACGTGCCGCCATAGACCACGCGAATGCTCGGCGGAAGGTGAAGGCGGCTCACCGTTTTCTGCACGGCATCTATGGCGCTGCCCAGGTCAGTCCCTTCTAGCCGCCCTGTAACCATGATTTGACGTAAGAGGTTTGCGCGCCGAATTTCGGTCTGTCCGGGAAGTTCGGCGATCGTCGCCAGCGATCCCAGCGTGGCGGTGTGGCCGCCGCTGCTGGTAAGCAGCGTATCCCGAATGGTCTCGATGGAAGCGCGATTCTTTTTGGGGAAACGCACACGGACGGTATAAACCCGGTCATTCGAGATTACCGGCATCGCCGCCGGTTCCCCCTCTACCAGTGCCGCCACGTCAATGGCGACCTCCTCCGGTGTAAAGCCCGCGCGTGCGGCAACCGTTGGATCAACCTGGAATGACAATGCAGGCCCGCTGACTGTGTTTTCGATTCCATCCAACACGTCCACCACGCCGGGAATTTTGCGGATCGCCTCTGCGACTTTGGGCGCCCACTGTTCAGTAACCGCGGGGTCCTGGGAAAACAGTTCAATCTGGATCGGCTCCCGTTCGCCTGTGAGATCTCCAATCATGTCCTGCAAAATCTGCACGAACTCGATCTTCACCCCGGGCTCCCGCTCGACTACCTGTGAGCGGACATCTTCGATCACATCGTCAATGCTGCGCTTGCGGTCCTTCTTCAGCTTGACCAGGATGTCCCCGCGATTGGCCTCGGTGACCGCCGCCGGTCCAAGCTCGGCGCCAGTGCGCCGGGAACTGCTCTCCACTTCCGGCACCGTTTTGATGATCTGCTCGATGTGCAGGACCATGCGGTTGGTTTCCGAAAGCGAACTCCCCGCGGGCGTCCAATAGTCGAGAGTGAAGTCGCCTTCGTCCATTTCTGGCAGCAAGTCAGTTCCCGAGAAGCGGTAGCACACGTAGGAACTGGCAACGAGCGCCAAGCTCAGCCCAATCAGCCACACAGGTTTTTCCAGGGCGCGGCGCAACCAGCGCTGATGAAAGTCAACGATTTTTCGAAAGCGGCTGCCTAGCGACGCTTCTTCCGCGGCCAGCAACTGGGCCACGGACTCTTCCTGGTGCTCCTCCTGCTCCTCGACCTCCGCGGATTCTGAGGAATGCTTCCTGATGAAATAGCTGCTGAGAGTCGGTGTCCAGCTCAACGCTAGCGCGAGTGACGTGAACAGGGAAACTCCCAGAGTCACCGCCAGCGCGCGAAAAAACGTTCCAGTAACTCCAGTGATCGCGATCAGAGGAAGAAACACAACCACAGGAGTCACGGTTGAGCCAATCAATGGAACTGTAATCTCACGCAACGCGTTGCGAATTGCCGAGAGACGTCCTTGTCCGGCATCGCGATGGAGCACGATGTTTTCAACTACTACAATTGCATCGTCAATTACCAAACCAACTGCAGCTGCAAGCCCGCCCAGCGTCATCAGGTTGAAGCTCTCGCCGATAAGCTTCAGAACAACGAATGTCAACAGGATGGTCACCGGGATCACCAGCCCGGCAACCACCGAAGTCCCCCAATCATGCAAGAAGACCACGAGGATTATCGAAGCAAGCACAACTCCCAACAAAATCGCGTCCCGCACGCTCTTGATGGATTCGCTGACAATGATGGACTGGTCGTAAAAAGGCTTGATCTCGATTCCCGGGGGCAACGACTGGCGAATCTTATCCAGTTCCTGGTGCGCTTCGTCGGCAACTTCCATGGTGTTACTGTCCGGCTGCCGATTGATGTTGAGCAGCACCGCCGGCTTGCCGTTAGCGCTCACAATGGTGTAAACCGGCTTCACTTCCGGGACCACCTCTCCTAAGTCCCCGATCCGCACCGGAATGCCAGTGGCCGTGGTCTTCACCACGACCTTTGCGATCTCATCCGGATTCCGCACCTGGCCGGAGATCAAGCCAAGTACGAGTTGATGGTTCCGCTCGAACAGTCCGGGCGAATCAATCAGGTTAGTGCGCTTCATCGCATCCAGAATGTCGGTCACGGTCACGCCGGCGGTCAGCAGCTTTGCGGGATCGGGTTCGATGTGGAACTCGGGTTGCTGCCCGCCTTGAACGATCACGCTGGAAACTCCGTTCAGCCGGTTCAGTCGTGGCTTCAGTTCGTAGGTTGCCATCTCCCAGAGCTGAGTCTGCGGAACGGTGTCGGACGTGAGACTGTAGCCGATGATTGGAAAGCTGGCGAATGTCATCCGCCGCGTGTCTATGGTTGCAGTTGTGGGAAGTTCAGGCTGGACCCGTGAGATCGCCGCATTCACGTACTGCAGCGTCTGGAACATGTCCACGCCCCAGTTGAAAAAAAGATCGATTTCCGCCGATCCCCGGCTGGTCGTGGACCGGACTTCTTCGAGTCCGGGTACGCTGTTCACCGCTTCCTCAACCGGGCGCGTGACCGTGACCATCATCTGATCAATCGGCATAACACCGTTATCAACGGCGAGAACGATCCGCGGAAAATTGGTGGTAGGAAAAACAGAAACCGGAATATTGAATGCCAGAAAACCGCCCAGCGCCGCGACCGTCAGGATCAGAAAGATCAGTGGCTTGGAGTGGCGCGCAAACCAGTACGAGGATTCCGGACGGTTCAACTTGTTTCTCCCGTCGCGTTACTCCTTCTCATCTTTCCCCTCTGGCTTGGCCTCGGCGCTGGTGATCTTGCTGTCATCCGGCAATCCATAAGCGCCGGAAGCGACGACGCGGTCGCCCGCTTTGAGGCCTTCGATGACCTGGATCCGGTCTTCATCGCGAATTCCAGTCTTGACCGGTTTTTGATGAGCGCACTGGTCAGTCGCGGTCTTGCTTTTCGGACAACTCCCCACAACCATTACCGCGCTCGTTCCATCCGGCACAGGCACGAGAGCGGCCGCGGGAATAGTCAGCGCGTCCGGTACCGCGCGCGCGATCATCGAAACTTGCACGCTGGTTCCCGGCTTTAAGTGTCCACCTAGATTCTTGGCCTGCACCCAAACTTCGACCGTGGTGCTATTCGGATCGAGCGCAGGACTCACCAGCGAAACCTTGCCAGGAATGGGTTTTTCCATTCCCGCTTCGATGAGATCGGCTTTATCTCCAGTCTTCAGCAGCGCCGCGCTCTGTTGGGGAATGTGCACCCGGGCGATGACTTGAGAAATGTCCATCACCGTAAGTAGAGGCGTGCCCGCCGCCGCCATTTCTCCGGGATAGAGGGGCCGCTCGGTTACGACTCCGTCGATTGGACTCCGAATCTCTGAGTAGCTGAACTGCGCGCTCGCGCCTTCATATTTTCCTTGCGCCGACTCAAGCTGTCCCTTCGCCGACTTCAGAGTCTGCTGTTTGCCGATCGCATTCAGCGAATCCAAGTGTTTCTGTGCGATCTCGAACTGATTGCGCGCATTGGTGAGGTCCACACCGGCCTGGTCCAGTTCTTTGCGTGGAAGGGCGCCTTGCTGGAACAACTCTTGACGGCTATCGAAGACTTTCTGCTGCGCGTCTAATTGCTGCTTGGCAGCTTGCGCTTCCAACTGCGCTTTCTGTAATTCCTGCGGCAGGTCTGCGCCGGTCGTCGTCGTGTACGTTGCCTGGGCTTGATCGTAAGCGCCTTTGTTCTCCTGCGCGGCTGCGGCAAGATCGCGGTTCTCGAGCACGGCAAGCAACTGTCCTGCCCGCACGTGGCTGCCGCGATTCACCAGAAATTTCTTCACCGGCGCGCTGATCTTTGGGACGATGGCCGATTGCGCGATGGGAAACAACACCGCATCGGCGGTGATCTTCTGTTCTACAGCCGCCTTCTCCACGGCGACAATCTGCACCGGAATGGTGGGTTGGGCCTCCTTTGTTTCGCCTGAACACGCGACCATGCTGGCGAGTGCAATTAAAACCAGCAACTCCGTTGCGGGGAACTGGCGAACCAGCCGCAACGCGGCGACAGAATGCAGTCCAGGGCGTAAGCCCTGGGTAGCTCGGCAAAAATGAGCAAGCCCTGAAAGGGCGAAAGAACGTCCTTCCCGCGCGTAGTTCTTCGACGATAGGTTGCCACGAAGGAATCCCACTCAGAAGTTTCCTGTCAGAGTTTGAAGATTGGCGACTGCCACCCGGAACCGCACCTGCCCATCGCCCAACGCATTCTGCGCCAGTGTAAGCGTGTTTTGCGCGTCCACAACTTCCAGCACCGACGCCTCGCCTGCCTGATATCTCAAAGTAGTCAACCGCAGGCTCTCAGCTGCGAGATCAGCAGATAGCCGTAGCGACTCCAACTCCGATCGCGCCGTCTGGGACTCCGCATAAAGCGTTTTCAGATCGGCAGCCATTTTCCGCTGGGCAAAGCTCAATTCCACTTTGGCCTGGTCGCGTTCAAGACCTGCGCTCTTGACCTTGCTTCGTCCCGCCCCCCAATTCCAGATCGGGAACTGAAGGGTCGCGGTGGCCGCATATCCCAAGTTGCGCACGTTCGCTTGGGAGGCGGTATCGAATCCGTTCACCGCGAAATGTTTCGCATCAATGCCATAGAAGTAGTCTAGAGTCAGCGACGGCAAAAAGCTGTTCCAGGCCACCGCGACTTCCTGGTTGGCCGCCTTCAACGATGCTAGCGCCACTCGCAACTGGGGGTTGTTGTTCCCCGCTTGCGTCTCGACTTCCTGGAATGAGGGCAACGGCCCGATGTTTTCCAAGTCGTCCACAGTAGTGAAGTTTTCGTTAAAATTCGGAAAAATCAGCACTGCCAACTCCAAGCGGCTTCGCTCCATCTCGAGTTCCGCATCCTGCAACGCGCGCTGCTGTTGTTGCTGCTGGAGCTGGGCCTTGATGGTGTCGGCGTGCGCGACCTCGCCCCCGCGCTCGAGTTTCTGTGTGATATCGAAGAAGTGCTGCGCCTCAGCGGCGGCGCGCTGGGCAGTGGAGTACTTGCGCTGAGCGACCACCGATCCGTAGTATGCCTGGACCACGGTGACCACAAGACCACGTGTCGCGATTTCAGACTTCGCTTTGGCCAACGCCTCCAGCGCGCGCGCGCGGCGGTATTCGGCTACGTCCTGCAGCGATAGCGCCTGGTGCGCGTTGCCCTCGCTGACATATTCATGCACGCCGTTCGCGCCGATAAAACGCCCGGGGGCGGTGCCGTTTCCCTGCGTATAGAGGAACTCCGCATTGTAGTTGACGTTGGGCAGTAAAGCGGCACGGCTCTGTACCCGGTTCTCGCGGGCCACGCCGTACTGCGTCAGCGCCGAGCGATATTGCGGCTCGTTGACGCGGGCTCGAGTGAGCGCATCTTGCAGCGTGATCGTCAAGGGCGCGGCAGTGCTGGGCGTATTGGCTACTTGGTTGGTTTCCTGCGCGAGTAGCTGCCCTGCTAACGGAAGTGACATCGCTAATCCTGCAAGAATCGCACTCACCGAGAAACTACGCACTGACCGACGCGAACGTCGCGTGCATTGCGCTCGTCGGTTGCTGGACACCTCAAACTGGCGCACGGCTTTCATCGTCCACTCCAATTGCCTAAGCGTTTAATAATCTTTTCAGTAAAGAACCCGGCTGTCATTTCATAAAGCCGGGTTTTCATTGTGGCACAACTCCTCCCGTAAAGGGCTTGGCACAAAAGTGTCATGGCAAAGGGATGCTCGCGGACGCGGCCCGAAGTGCTGCATCCACAGGTCTTTGTCCTCTCGTCGTCCTCTCGTCCTCCGTGGCGAAGGTTTGGCGAAACACGTGCTTATTGTCTATGTGACCCGCACATCGCAATCAGGGCCGCAAAACAGGAGGCAGCATGTTGAATCTTGACCAAATCAAAATCACTCGCCGCGACCAGCAAGTCTTAAACTTGCTGGTCCAGGGCTGCAGCAACAAAGAAATCGCGGTGGAGCTCAACATCAGCCCGCGCACCGTCAAGCAGCACTTGCGCACGCTGTTCCTTCGCGCCGGAATCAAGCAAGGACGCAAGCGGGTTATCTTAGCCCCCGCACTTTTTGAAAAGGAGCAAATGCATCATGTCGCCTTGTGAACAGTTAAGCCCTCGGGAAGTCAGAGTCGCAACCATGGTTTGGGAAGGCAAGACCAATCCCCAGA
>Ga0137379_10001536_pt1 | contig 21193 bp, 21 predicted proteins | sample SagtaG_18_FD_104812 | JGI IMG/M metagenome (GOLD analysis project Ga0137379, IMG submission 104812) | Vadose zone soil microbial communities from Sagehorn Ranch, Mendocino, California, USA - Sage2_L_80_16 metaG | ecosystem: Environmental > Terrestrial > Soil > Vadose zone | place: USA...
AGACAGTTTCACCTCCTGACAGAGTCGAGACTGTCTTTATTTTGAGAAATCTTTCACTTTTTTGCAAATCCTGTGCCTACCCCTTAAATCTCTAGCCTCGAAAATCTGCAGGTGGTTCAGCCGAACGCTCTGTTGACTTACAAAAAGCAGCTGAGATAAAATATGGCAAAATTCCGGAACTTGAGAAAAAATTGCAGGAAGTTGATGAAGTATGGAAGAAAATTCCGTCCGATGAACGGGTTCTTCGTGAGGAAGTTGATGAGGATGATATTGCACGGGTTGTTTCCCGCTGGACCGGGATTCCTGCGACCCGGATTCTTTCAACAGAAACTGAGCGACTTCTCCGTCTGGAAGATGAGCTAAAAAAATATGTTGTTGGTCAGAATGAAGCAGTTCCTGTTGTCGCGCGGGCTATCAGGCGCTCGCGATCCGGTTTGGGAAGGAAAGACAAGCCAATCGGCTCATTTCTTTTTTTGGGACCAACAGGTGTTGGTAAAACAGAAACCGCCAAAGCACTCGCCCGCATACTCTTTAGTGACGAGCATGCAATGACGCGGATTGATATGAGCGAATATATGGAATCCCATGCGGTAGCCCGACTTATCGGCGCACCTCCCGGGTATATCGGGTATGACGAAGGCGGACAGTTGACGGAAGCGGTTAAGCGGCGTCCCTACTCTGTTATTTTATTTGATGAAATTGAGAAAGCACATCCGCAGGTATTTAATATATTTCTTCAGATTTTTGATGATGGAAGGCTTACAGATAGTAAAGGTGTGACGGTTGATTTTCGCAATACGATTATTATTATGACGAGCAATTTGGGTGGAGACGTAATTCGAGATGCCAAAGATAAGAAATCTACGGAGAAAGATGTGTGGGAATTGTTACACGCGCATTTCAAACCGGAATTTCTCAATCGTCTTGATTCAGTTGTGATTTACAATCCCCTCTCTCCTAAGGATTTATTTCGCATTGCTGAGCAGCAATTGGAGCTGGTCAAAGAACGAATGGCTGAGAATGGTATTTCACTCAAAGTTGACGATGATTTGGCAATGTATTTTGCAGAAGTCGGCTTTGATCCAATCTTTGGCGCAAGACCACTCCGTCGAGCAATCGAGGAGAAGCTGGTTGATGAAGTCGCAATGCGGATCATCGAAGGAATGGTCAAACCGGGAGATACGATCGATCCGAAGGTGAAGGATGGGAAGATAATGATATGAGCACTGGCATAAAAGTAACAGGTGGAGGAAATAATACACTTGAATGGAATGTTTCAATTGGTTCTGATATTGGAATTGATGTTGAAGATAGCTGGAATAATTTCCTAAAGGGGAATATTCATATAAGCAATGAAGCACTCCAAATATATGGAAAGGATTTTATAGATGTTATTAATGCAGTACAAAAGAGTCGAGATACTGAAGCATTATTAGCACTTGGGAATATTGTAAATACTAAACCAGAAAACGCAATTGCTGCTTGGGAGATCCTAATTAAGAAATTTGGTACCCAAATTGGAAATTTCTCTGTCTCTGTCCTTGCTGGAGTCATCTCAATCCCTGCTTATGACATGCTAAGGCTTGCTCTTTCCTCTCATGGTATAACTTTACCTTGAAATTATCCACAATGCTATAATATGACAATTATGGAAGAAAAGAGAACCTGTCGAAATTGTGGAACAAAGTTGATTATAAAGCAAACCAAGCGTACTACTGAACAGTTGAAAAAGCCCTACTATTATACTGCGTATTATTATTGTCCCAAATGCAACAAGTTGTACCATGATGAGAAGTTTAAAGTAACAAATGCGCAGACTACTCCCCTATTTACAGGTTTGAGTAAACCTCACCCTGGCCCTCTCCTAAAAGGAGAGGGAATTAGTAGCGGCTATGATGTGGAGATTTGGACTGATGGTGCCTGTGTTTATAATGGTACGCCTCGTGCCAAAGCAGCATGGGCATTTGTTGCTGGCAAAGTTGAAATTGGCGGACAAGTGGAAGGAAAGCAAACGAACAATGTTGCCGAAGGCTTGGCAATTCTTCATGCGTTGTCGTGGGCAGCAGAAAAAGGATACAAAAAAATTCAGCTCCACACTGACAGCCAGATTTCCTTGTTTAATCTCAAAAAACCTGCAAGTAAAGTAATTGCGAACAGAGAAATTTTTGAAGATATTGAAAAGGTAATTGCAACAAATGGTTTGGAAGTTACTTATAAAAAAGTTCTCGGGCATTCAGGCGATCCGAATAATGAACGGGCGGATGCGCTGGCAAATGGTTTGGCTGCAAGTAAATAATTATAAATCTTCCATCATTTTCTTCGCGGTTTTCTTCAGTGACTCCTCTACTTCCTTTTGGTATTCTTGGTACAAAAAGTAGATACAATAGACACAAATAAAAAGAAATGTATAAGAAAAAAGAAAAAGGAGTGCATCATACAAACTTCTGCTTAACCCCTCCCCCGTTGTTGTCAGTGAATAGAGAAAAAAACCAATCACCGCAAAAGGGAGCAACAGGATATACGCGTGGACCCAATCATTTTTGCTGTGATGGCGATAGCGTACGGGGACGTGTCTGAAAATTCTGGTAAATTCTTTTGGCGCATAGAGCGTGTAGATAATAAATCCAAGAAAAAAAAGTAACCCAAGGAAGATATTGAGTAATGCAGACAGCAACCCGTTTACAAAAAAGCTCCAGAGAAAAATAAAGCTCAGCAGTATCACTCCGTAGGCAATAATAATAGCGCGCAGCTCTTTTTTGGCAAGTGATCGTGTCTTGGGAACAAATGATTTGTGCAGCCACCGCTTTGCCTCTGCTTCTTCTTGCATATACCGGATGCCTTGTTTGAGATTCTCTTCATTATCTCTTTTGATCTCTTTATACAAATACCAACTGATCACAAGAGTCAGCAGCAGGATAGGGAATAAGAACAAAAAGGGAGGGTTACTTTGCAGTGTCAGTAAGACAAGCGCAATGAAGATAAAAACAACTGCCAAAAGACGTTCTTTGTTAAATGCGAACATAGTTCTATCGTACCATACATTTTACTCTTACTGAATTATGACTTGCAATCCATCAGTGGAAACGGTATTATTTTGTGTATGAAAGTAATTTCATTTCTCTCCAAGATCCTTCCAACACAGATAGCATACGCGCATTGTGACCTCCCCTGCGGTGTCTATGATCCTGCACAGGCCAGAATAGAGGCTGAAAGTGTCATGAAGATCATGGAGAAATACGTAGGCTTTCACGAAGAAGAACAAAAGTGGCGGGCAATTTTTATCAAAGAACAGCGTGCAGACCTCATCAAGCATCATTTATGGGTGCTCTGGACTGATTATTTCAAGCCGGAACATCTGGAAAAGTTCCCCAATTTGCATGACCTTTTTTGGCGCGCGACCAAAGCAGCGGGGGAAACAAAAAAGTCTGTTGACCCGGCGGTTGGGCAGAAATTGCTTGATTTAATTGATGAGATTGCAGACATTTTTAATAAAACAAAAGCTGCAAAATAGTGTTTACATTTTTTAAAAAAATTGCACTTCTCTCCCCTCTCTATAAATACAAAATTTTTGGAAACAGCATGACGCCTACCGTAGCGGCGGGTGAGTATGTTTTGGTAAATAGAGCAGCATACTTGTTTAAAAAACCATTGAAAGGAGATATTGTCGCACTTCACGATCCGCGTGATGGAAAAATTTTAATCAAACGAATTAGGGAGATAAAGGGACAGGAGTATTTTGTCCAGGGGGACAATAAAAACTCAAGCACAGATAGCAGGGTTTTTGGTATGATAGAAAGACACGATCTGATTGGAAAAGTATGGTTGTCTTAGCTCTTTGTCTCTTTATCATCATTATTTTGTTGTTTCTTCTCTCGATGCTTTGGCCGCCGGATAGTCCCTGGTCGCCATGGTGGCGGACAACTACGCGGCTTGCACGCATTGAATGCAAACTTGCAAAAGTAACAAAAGGTGATGTGATTTATGACTTGGGTTGCGGTGAAGGGACGGCTTTAGTTATCGCTGCAAAAGAATTTGGTGCGACGGGTGTGGGTATAGAAATCGATCCATTTCGAGTTTGGATTTCAAAAATAAAAGTGAATTTTTTTGGTCTTTCAGACAAGATAGAGATCAGGCGTGATAGCTTTTGGAATCAGGATATTTCGGATGCATCGGTAATATTTATCTATCTGATTCCCAAGACACTTATCAAGCTCCGACCCAAATTCCTTAAAGAACTTAAGCCGGGAACCCGAGTTGTCACATTTGTCTACCAAATGGACTTACCGCTTTTTGCGAAGGACGAAAAAGCAGAGCTTTATTGCTACGAGATACCGAAGAAGTCCAATAGATAAGTCTAGAATCGTAGCCCGGTAATAATTGCTTTATTTTTTCTTGTAAACCAATTAACATGCTGTATTTGGTAAGAAATAGTAAGCTGATCCAACTTTTCTTTTAAGTGTTTTGTAAAATACTTTTCAGGTTTTGTACGATAATCAGCACCAAAACCAATTCCATGGATTTTATTATCGTAGTGAAAGTCACAAAAGACTTTTCCATCAAGAAGCATGTATAAGATATGATATCGTCCTTTTGGAACAGTGCTCATAGCGGAAAAATGATTTTTCTTCCATTTTATGGTGAAGTTTTGTTTCTTTACAAGATTTTCAAAGTTCTCAATGGTTGTCGTTACATAAATATCCATTATTTTTTCATGCGTAGATACAGCCACCGTAATTTATCAGCCACTTTGTATGTCTGATACATCGCGGGGTTGATGACAAGATCATAACTCCCGATGAATTCGACATGCTCGGGGCCGAATTTCCTTTTGAAATCATGAAAGCCAAACCACGGGTCTTTCCTATCCGGTTCCTGACCGAGTGCTCCCCACATATCAAATTTTGTAAGACCCAATTTTTTTCCAAACCTTATTCCCTCCCACATTGCGAGACTGGAATGCATGACGTTGCGATGTTCATCGCTTGATGAGCCGTACGGATAATAAAGCGTATCCTGGAAAACAAAAAAGAGAAGTGCTGTGAGTACTTTTCCATCATAGCTGGCTGTGAAGAGATGCGAGGTGAGTTTATTTGAATCATTATCATGAGAGAAAGTGTGCCATTGGAGTTCGTGATAGTGCTTAGTATGCGCATAGAATTTCTGCCGTTTGGTAGTTTCTTCAATGAGACGCCAATAGTGTTCAAACGCTTTTTCGGAATTATCCTCCGCGACTTCCACAGTATGTTTTTTTGCTATTTTGATATTGTAACGGGCTTTGGGGTGCATGGAAGCCATAAGTTCATCTTCGGATTTGGTTAAATCTAAAACAAACGTATATTTTGTAAATAAAGGATGCGCAGCTTTTCGTAGGTTGTCGTTAGAAGTTAGTAGTTGGGGATTAGTTGGCGATTTTATTACATTTGGTTCTACCTGAATGAAGATGCAGTTTTCCTGTTTGCCTAGTTGTTTTAATTCATCAATAAGTTCTTGTGTTGGCATCTCCCCTTTCGGAAGATAACCGATGGTAAAATTTGTCCGTGGTATTTTGTGGATGGTGAGTTGAAAGCCGGAAGTAAGTGTATCTCCATTAAAAAAACCTTTGCGTATTACTTTGATTCCTTCTTTCTCACGAAATTCTCCCCATTCATAACTTTGCAAAGGGTGAGTGACACGATTGTTATAGTCATCTTTTTCTTTGAGCGTTATTGATACTACTTTCATATCTCTATATTACCAGATGTACTTGTTTTTATACAGAAAGTACGATATAAAGGTACAGTGAAGAGTTCAGGGAATAATGGAGACAAACAAACAGCGACCTGGGAAGTAAAAAAAGGTCTTGCTCAGATGCTTAAAGGCGGCGTCATTATGGATGTTGTCACTGTTGACCATGCAAAAATTGCCGAGGAAGCAGGTGCATGTGCGGTGATGGCACTTGAGCGAGTACCCGCTGATATACGCCTTGCAGGTGGTGTTGCTCGTATGTCAGATCCTGAAATGATTGAAAAAATTATGAAAGTTGTTTCGATTCCAGTGATGGCCAAATGTAGAATTGGACATTTCGTTGAAGCACAGGTTCTTGAAGCGCTGGGAGTGGATTATATTGATGAGTCAGAAGTCCTTACTCCTGCAGATGAAGAGGATCATGTGGACAAGCATCCATTTAAAGTTCCGTTTGTTTGTGGGTGTCGCAACCTGGGAGAAGCACTTCGAAGAATTCACGAGGGTGCAGCGATGATTAGAACCAAAGGAGAAGCAGGAACAGGCAACATCGTTGAGGCAGTTCGTCACCAAAAAGCAGTCACAGGTGAAATTGCAACACTGAAGAAAATGAGTAAAAAACAGCGGGAAGAAAAAGCAGTTGCATATCGTGTCCCTATTGAACTAGTTGAAGAGGTAACGAAGCTGGGGAGACTTCCTGTTGTCAATTTTGCCGCTGGTGGTATCGCTACTCCGGCGGATGCAGCTCTTATGATGCAGCTTGGCAGTGATGGCGTTTTTGTTGGATCAGGTATTTTTAAAGCAAGTGATCCACTCAAACGCGCAAAAGCAATCGTTGTCGCGACAACACAATATAATAATCCGGAAATAATTGCCAAGGTATCCAAAGGGTTAGGCGAAGCAATGCAAAGTATTGATGTGCGCACATTGCCGCAAGATCAGCTACTCGCAAAAAGGGGATGGTGAAAAAGATTACCGTTGGCGTTCTTGCGTTACAAGGAGATTTTCTTGAGCATCTCAAAGTTTTTGATCTTCTCGGTGTCACTACAAAGGAAATAAGACTCACTAAAGATTTGGAAGCAATTGATGGAATCATTTTTCCCGGCGGTGAGAGTACGACAATGGCTCATCTACTTGCTGTTTTTTCTCTAAGAGATCCACTGATTCACCTGATAAAAAATGGTTTACCAGTATGGGGAACGTGCGCCGGGATGATTCTTCTTGCAAAAAAATTGAAACAAGATCGTCCCCTACCTTTAGGACTTATGGATATTGTTGTAGACCGTAACGCTTTTGGCAGACAAGTTGATAGTTTTACTGCTTCGTTACCAATAAAACCTTTGGGAGAAAAACCCATAGAAGCAACATTTATCAGAGCGCCTATTATCGTAAAAGCAGGTCCGGGAGTTACTGTTTTATCCAAACTTGCAAGTGGTGAAATCGTTGCTGCTCAACAAAAAAATATGCTTGCAACAGCATTTCATCCTGAATTAACTGAAGATACAAGGTTGCACGAGTACTTTCTTTCGATGATTTAAATTATACCTCCGCTTTCTCCGAATTTTTCTAACACGTCGACCACTTCGTCAGGGGAAAGTTTGGCAATATCAATTTCTTCTGCTTTGGCAACAAGAGCTCCTTTAAGGATATTTTTTGCTCTGATAGCATCAGAGCGGTGGAGATTGGGAATTCTGATATTAACCGGTTCATTCATGCCGGGCGTATTTGATTGGGGCATGTAGCGTATCATAAGTGTGCCGAGAAAAAGTACTGTTTGTATATTCACATCGGACAAATCTTTGAGTGGAATGGTCGCAATATACTCTGTAGCAAAGAGCTGTTTTCTGGCAATAGTAACTTTGGTAGTATCAATGACAAGCGTATCAGGAAATAACGTAAAAGGAAAAACCGATTTGGCTCGCAATATTTCAATATCCTGGCGGGCAGTAATTGTTTTGAAGCGTTGTTTGTTTTCTTCTTGTTCTTTCGCGTGAAGGCGTACAGCCTCTTCTTTTCCTTTTAATTTAATAGCTTTATCTGATTCTTTTTCTTCCTTTTTTGCATGTTCTTTGCGTGCGTCTTCTCGCCCTTCGTGATAGGCATCTTTTATTATTTGCCGATATTCATCCCGCGACAAACTGATCGAGCTCGTTTTTTCTTCTGATTTGTTCTCGTCAGAAAAGATAACCGCGCCTTTTACCATAGACTAAAGCATAGCAGCTTCAAGAAAGAAAGAAGAGGTAAAAGAGTAAGAAAAAAATAAGAAAATGGGAAAATGCTATACTTGGCTTCTGATGGCAGTTTTTTTAATCCATACGCTCTTCTTGGTTTTGGGAGGTGTTAAACCTTGTCGCAACGATACTTGAGACTTTTGCCTTCTGTCATGTGAACGCTGTCGCAGGAGTTTGGTCATATATCCGGTTTGGAGAGGATTAAAAATAGCGGTCGTTTTCTGAGATTCGATGAAGGATAAGATGCTCGGGAAGCTCTGTTACAAATCGTGAGACGACATTGGTTGTGCGTTGCCCAAAAAAGAGCCGGCGTCTTGCATACGTTAGAAATAATTTATCTTTTGCGCGTGTCATACCGACATAACAAAGCCTTCTTTCTTCTTCCAACTCTCCCCTATCCATAAGCGACCTTGAGTGAGGGAACAAGCCTTCTTCCATACCGATGATAAAGACAATAGGGAATTCAAGTCCTTTTGCCGCATGTAATGTCATCAGTGTAATGGCATTTTTCTTCTCGCCGTTTTCTTGCTTGTCGGAATGATACTCTTGCTCAACCAGTGCGACATTTTCCAGAAAATCCGTCAGATTGGAAAATTCGATAGCAACGGAGCGTAATTCTTTAATATTTTCAAGTCGTGCCCGGTCTTCTTCAATTTTCTCATCATAGAGATCCAGATAATTAGTTGCGCGGATAATGCCATCTAAATAATCAATCGTTTTGACGTCTTTTTTTTCTTTGAGCGTTTCCTGATATTCTAAAAACCTCTGCAGTCTTCCCTTTCCGAGTTTTTCTACTCTTTTATTAGAGATACTGTCTTTAGGATTGTTTATGACACGAAGATAGGAAAGCACATCTTTTATTTCTTTGCGTTCATAAAATCTTGTACCACCGATCAGCAGATAGGGCAAGCCATGATGGAGAAGCGCTTCCTCAATGACACGGGATTGTGCGTTGGTTCGATAGAGAACTGCGACCTGATTGAGGCGTTTGAGTCCCATATTGGCAACTGTTCTGATGATAAAATCAGCTTCGTCTTGCTCATTGTCTGCTTCATAAAGCTCAATTTCCTCACCATCCGGATTTTGGGTCCATAGTTGCAATACGGGATGACTGGTATTTTTTGAAATTACCGTTGATGCACCATCAAGAATTTTTTGCGTTGATCTATAATTTTGCGAAAGAGAAAAGGTTTTTGTGCCAAGAAAATCATCTTTAAAACGGCTCAGGTTACGATAATCTGCGCCACGCCAGCTATAAATACTTTGGGAAAAATCACCCACTACGCAGATATTGTTCCATTTGGCGGTCAAGAGTTTGGTCAACACATATTGTGCGCGGTTGGTGTCCTGGTATTCATCAACCAGAATATATTTGAATGTATCCTGATAGCGCTTGAGAACTTGCTCATTCTCGCGAAAAAGCCGGATTGTGTGTAAGATCAGATCATCAAAATCCAGCGCATCATTTTCTTTGAGAATATTTTGATAGACCGGATATATTTTGGCAACGATTTCTTGAAAATAGCCCCGGGCAAAGTTTTTATACTCAGTTGCGGTGATAATTTCATTTTTTGCTTGGGAAATGGTGGCATGGACAGAGTGAGGTTTAAAATCTCTGGTTGAGATATCAAGCCTTTGCATTGCCAATTTTATCGCATCGAGTTGATCTGCAGAATCATAAATTATAAAATTATGGGAAAAGCCAAGAAAGTGACTTTCCCGCCTTAGTATTTTTGCGCACATTGCGTGGAATGTAGCAATCCATGGAAGCGGTTTGTCCGGCAAAAATTTCCTCATCCGCTCTTTCATCTCGGCAGCGGCTTTGTTGGTAAAGGTTATCATGAGGATTGATTCGGGTCCCAGCTGTTTTTCAAGCATAAGATACATGACTTTGTAGATGAGTACACGAGTTTTTCCCGAACCGGCTCCGGCCAGAATAATCATGGGGCCATCGGTAGCAGCAACTGCTTTTTGTTGCTGCGTATTTAAATCCTTGAGTAAGTCGTCTTTCATAGAGTATAATGATATAATTAAATCGAGGTTCTGCCTTGTTCTTTTTACTTTTTTTCGAGCAAAAAGACAAGGGCACTCTTGATTGTAGCATATGAAAAAACTCTTTATCGTTGGGAATTGGAAATCCTACAAAACCCTGAAAGACGCAAAGGCATGGCTTGAAAAATTTAAAGAACTCTCTGTACAATTCTCCCCTGATGAGAAAGAAGTGATTATCTGCCCTCCTTTTCCCTTTCTTTCTGAAATGAAAGCTTTTATTGATGAAAATAACTTGCCGCTCAAACTCGGAACGCAAGACATCTCCCCTTTTGATGAAGGTGCGTACACCGGTGCTATTTTTGCCAGGCAGGCAAAAGACTTTGTGACACATGCACTTGTCGGGCATTCGGAGAGACGCAAATATTTCCATGAAACAGACGAAGATGTTTTGACAAAAGTAAAACAGTTGCTCACACACGACATGACGCCGATTTTGTGCATAAGTGACATGAAACAACTTGCGTATTATCTCAAAGAAGATGCCGTTCTTATCACCAATGCAGAGAAGATTATTTTTGTGTACGAGCCGCCAAGTGCCATCAGTGGTGGAGGTGCATTTCATGCAGTTGATCAACAAGATATTAATAAGAATACGGCTGAGGTAGGAAAAATGATTGGAAAAGACGTTATTACGCTTTATGGGGGAAGTGTTAATCCCGATAATGCAGCAGCAATTTTCGGGTTGGAAAATGTCTCAGGAGGGCTTCCCGGGCAGGCAAGCCTGGATGCTGAGAAATTTGTGCAAATAATTAAGAGCATAACTCATGGATAACGCATATAGACCGCAATCGCGATTGCAAACACGAAGACGTCGACCTGTGCGCAAACGCGTCATTATCGCTTTTCTCGTGGCCATAGTCCTCATTTTCGGTGTACTTTTTTGGAAAAGTAGTGCCTTGCTTGGTCTGTTATGGAATACGAGTGTTAACCAAATAACACATTTGAACGCGCCACCTCCAAAACCGGTTAATTTACTTCTTCTGGGGATTGGCGGCGGAACACATGATGGGCCGGATCTGACTGACACAATTATTTTTATGCATGTCGATCCTGTTCACAAAAAAGTAACGCTCGTTTCCCTCCCCCGCGACCTGTGGACTCCTGATCTTAACGCAAAAATTAACGCAACGTACACCTTTGCCTCGGAGAAAAATCCAGGCAGCGGTTTAGCAGTCACCAAATCAGCAGTTGGTAAGATACTCGGCCAGCATATTGATTACGGGGTTAAAATTGATTTTAGCGGTTTTGTCAAAGCAGTAGATATCTTAGGAGGGCTTGATATCACTGTAGATCGGGCCTTTGATGATTATGCTTATCCAATTGAAGGACAGGAAGATGCGACGTGTGGATTAACCAATGACCAAATTGCCAGTGATTCCGCATCAATTGCATCCGGAAGTGCAACGGAGCTTGACTCATTCCCTTGTCGTTATAAACACTTACATTTTGATAAAGGAGTAACGCATATGGATGGGCAGACAGCGCTTGAATATGTCCGCTCACGTCATGCGCTTGGTCAGGAAGGATCTGATTTTGCCAGGTCCAAACGCCAGGAAAAAGTGATTAGTGCCTTTAAAGCAAAGATTTTCTCAGTCGGCACGCTTCTCAATCCGGTGAAAGTGGTTGATCTCATCAATACCTTGTCTGGAAGCTTGGAAACTGATATCAAGCAGAGTCAATATAGTGACTTTATCAGTTTGGCTCAGGTCATGAAAGGTGCAAAGATAACCAGTTCCGTTCTTGATACAGGTGATTCGGAAAATGATCGGTATGGTTTGCTCGTTAATCCACCAATTAGTGCGGATTATGGTAGTGCTTGGGTATTGGCTCCCCGAGCGGGCGCAACTGATTACTCGGAGATCCAAGCATATGTTACGTGCCAGATTAACGGCGGGAATTGTCTTGTCGGGCAATATGGCATTGTGACACCAACTCCAAAACCTACACAGGCTGTTGAGAAACAGTCACAATAAAAAATAAAGAGGATGTTTATTGATTAATTTTATAGATCCTCACTGTTCCGTGTTGGTAGATGATGTGGCCGAGCTGCTGGAATTTCGCTTCGTTCAGATTTGGATATTTTTGGAATTCAAGTGTACCAACATAGACGTATTGGACACTATATTTTTTCTCTAGTACTTTGGCAGTTGGCAGATCGCCCGTTTCATACAGAGTTTTCACTTCAGCGATTCTGGGTGCGGGGATATCGTAGGTTCCTCGCCACAACCATTCATGGACTGTCCATCCCAGAACCGTTGGGAGACCGGTGTTTGCCGAAATTCGTGCGTAATCAGTGTACGAGTCACCTTGTGCCTCAAGCATTACTGGTTGGCCTTTGACATTTTCATTCAACCATTGGATGGCAAGGTAGTCATCGGGATAGAGCGTCTTTAAGTACTTGATTCCATTAAGTCCTTGATAGGTTTTAAGATTATTGTAATACGCGCTGACCGCAAGATAGGGATACGTCATTACGAGACACACAAGAATCGCTGCTACCACGAGAAAGCAAAACGTAATAATCCGCTGTTTCATGCGTTGATAAGGTATAAGAACAACCATACGGATTAGGACATAGGCGCTGGTGAGTGAAAGCATAATAAATGCCTGGAAAACGAGTTTGAACATCGTATTGGCGCGATAATAGGTGGGATAAATATCCTTCAGATAGAAAAATTCCGGGACGAAAATAAGAAATGTTGAAAGAATAATTAATAATACAGCAAAGACATCAGTTTGGGCATAGCGTTTAGTACGCAGAAGAAATATACCAAAACCAATAACAAAAAAATAGAAAAAGCCATACAGTGTCAGAAGCTCCCACCAGTAGGAACGTTCGCAATGGTTTGCTTCAAAAAGAAACGGGCCAATCTTACCGATTTTGGTTAAAAAGTCAGGTGCACAGATAACGCCAATTCCCGATGCGAACGGCTTAAAATGGATATTATACGGAGTTGAGAAAAGTAAGAGCGCAGCAGTTATGACAAGAATTGATAAAGAGAAATCTCTCCCCCACGCGATTTTCCACGCCGTTAGTTTGGGAAAATGAAACCCTTGCCTCTTATTTTGCTTAATAATCGTTACCAGCTCTTCATTTTTCAGCACTTTTCTATAGAGTGGAAACTTTTGAGCGTGAATCACAACAATTGTCATTGCGGTAAGCAGCCAATAAATTGCGCCGTCCCAGGCGTTGGTCATATACATAGCGGCAAGTAGGAGGCCGATAAAAAGCAGTTTGAAGGGGGAGATTTGGAATGTTTGAGCTATTGTTGGTTTTTCATTGCTCGTGTTTTCATCATTATTCGTGATTAGCAACGAGAAAGAAAACGCGATTGCCAAAAGAACAAAAGGAATATCCAGTACATGGCCATGCAAATCGGCAACAGTCCAGGAATAAATAGGGAATTCATGAATTGTGTGATAAATAAAGCGCGTCGCGTTGGGATACCAATAACCATTTGGGAAGGAAAGTGGTTTGATGGCCAATTGCCACATTGGTACCGGATTATCCGTATTATATTGTTTGAAAAAAGCGTAAAGAATATGGAGACTGCCTGCAAAGGTTGTAAGACACGCAGTAAGTATTCCGGCAAGAATAACTTTTAGTTTGGTGACTTTTTCTTGTTTAACAAGGTAATAATAGAGATTGGCACCCAAAGAAAATGTCATCGTAAAACAAAAAGCAACGATGGTTGAAAGCATGAGATTAAAGCTAATATAGGAAGGCAAGCCGGAAAGTTTGGTGAGAAGTGCTGTTAGCAAATGTCCGAAGTAATAATAATTTATGCTAAACGGTGTGAACCACATGTCGCGCGGTGGAAAATAATCAGAGCGAAGAAATGAATTGACAAAACCAAAATCCATATATTTCTCAAGCCCATGGATATCAGGAGCAAATGAATGAATATATGCCCAGATAAAGAGCATTATGAGAAAAAGGAGTTCCTCAAGAGCGAACATAAGCCAACTATCCAAGAAGTGATACCAGAATTTCCAGTTGAGCTTAAGCAAGAAAAACGATCCAACGATAAGGACAATGGCAGCTGCAACTATTGTGTAACTAGTAAATGGCGCGATATGAAATATGCCCAGGACAAAGACAGCATACCCAACAAGCAGTAATCCAATGAGCTTGGAAAAAAGATAGCCTTTATCAAAAAATGGCGAGAATAATCGAAAAGTTACCGGCGCAAAACCAACACCCAAAAGAAAGAGCACCAGCCACCATTGTAAAACGGCATAGATATCGGATGGATTCATAAAAAGTTTATTTAAAGATTTGTTCTATTTTAGCAATCGCTTTAATATTATTTCCCAATTTGGCAGGTTTTGTACGATCATCAAGCCAGAAAAATTTTGTTTTTGGATTATCGTTGGCAACGTAGCGGACAAGCGAGAGATCATCATCAACAAACATATCAAGTTTCAGTTTTTGCAGTACCTCATTTTTAAATTCATGCGGCTGTTTATTTTCATAATTAAAATAGAGCTCATCAAATATTGTATCAAGTCCATATTTTTTAACAAGGCGATTTGTTTCGGGCTCTAAAAATTTAAAGCGGCTTGAGATAAGATAGAGGTGGTTATTTTTGTCTTTTGCCAGATCTTTTAGGAACGAAAAGTTTTGTTGTATCGGTTGGCGGAGGATGGGGAGATGTGATGGCTTTCGGAGTAATAGTTGTTCTGTCCGTGAAGGAATACGATACAGCAAAACGCCGTTGTCCCGTGCTTTATAGAATTTATTAATGACAACAAGGGGAAGAAATGGTGGTGTATTAATAAAAATTTTGTCTAAATCAAAACCTATTCTCATAGTTTAGTCCCTTTTATTATATAATATTACTTAACCATGACAAAGCAAGAAAAGCAAATACGGCTCCTGTTGGTGACTGATTTTTTTTATCCGCATTGGACGGGAATCGCAAAATCAGTTTTTTCGTTGACAAAGTCACTGCAGGACACGTTTGCAATTACTGTCCTCACCGTTCGTTTTGACAATAAGTTGCCTCGGCACGAGATATTAGACAACATCACGATTATCCGAAGTAATTTTCTCTTTACGATAAGCAGGTCAAAATATTCATTGGCAATTATCGGTGATTTTTTGCGGAGGTTGGGTTCAACTGACTGCGTCCTCATTAATTCACCAAGCGCAAATATTGTATTTTTTTCTTTGCTGGCAAAAATGTTTGGCAAGAAATTACTTATTTTTCATCAAGGTGATTTGATCCTTCCTCCAGGTTTGCCAAACAAAATTATTGAAAAAGTATTTGATCTTTCCTGTTTTATCTCATTCTCGCTTGCCGATAAAGTCAGCACTTACACGACCGATTATGCCAAGCACTCGCGTGTACTGCATCCATTTTTAAAGAAATTTATTCCGGTTCTTTTGCCGGTTGTTTTACAATCTAAAGAAGATAATGAGAGTCCACTCGAAACAATTGAAAGCTTACAAAAACAAAAAAAGATTATTTTTGGATTTGCCGGAAGATTTGTTGAGGAAAAAGGATTTGATATTTTGTTTCAGGCAATTCCCCACGTTTTAGAACAGTTGCCAAACGCACATTTTGTCATCGCGGGAGCGGAGATGTCGTATGAAGATTTTTTTGGCAAAAATAAAGCACTATTTGATCAGGTAAAAAAGCACATAACAATGCTTGGGTTGCTTGACGATTCGGGTTTGCAAACATTTTATCGGGGGATTGATTGTATTCTTGTTCCCTCACGCTCAGATTGTTTCAACCTCGTCCAGGCAGAAGCAATGCTGTGTGGGACACCGGCAATAGTGAGTGATATTCCGGGTTTGCGTTATCTTGTAAAAGAATCAGGATTTGGGATGACATTTAAGTCCGAATTGCCTGACGTGCTGGTAGAAGCGATTATTACTTTTGAAAAAAATAAGCAGGAAATTAGGAAAAATGAAAAAAAACTGCGAGAAATATTGGATTTACAAAAAATTATTGAGAGAGCGGAAGCGTTTATTCTGGATTAAGTGCCCGTTTTTAACTGATGAATTGTCAACGTATAGTTGTTACAATAGTGACATACTAGTTCTAACAGCCGCATGGATATAAGTTTAGCCACCTTACTTGTTTACGTTTTTTTCCTCGTTTTTCCTTTGGTCTATTTTTTTATCATGCAGACAAATCCTTCAGTATTATATACAGCTCAGCTTATTTATCCGATCTTTTTTTTCGTGGCAGTTATTTTTTCTCTCTATATCGAGAAGAAGTTCAGGCATACAATGCATGTTCAGTCAAAGCAGTTATTACTCAAAACAGCTACTTTTTGTATAGTCTTATACACTATTTATTTACTGTTTATAACGTGGTATATGTACGCTAATTTTTTTTCCCAGGGAACAGATCTTGAATATTTTCATCAGACAATCTGGCAGTTATCAGAATTTAAAATACCGTATATTTGGGGACTTAATACACCCTTTTATCCAGTATGGTCCCAGCACTTCTCTCCGTTTCTTGCAATTCTTGTGCCGTTTTTTTGGATTTCCCACAGCGCAGGTTTACTGTTGATGGAACAAGCACTTGCTGTTATAACTGGCGCAATTCCTATTTATTTCATTGCCAAACGCTTTCTCCACTCCCGAGGTATGGGATTGGCATTGGCTTTTGCCTATTTATCATTCGGTGGTTTGCAGTTCGGTATGGAATATGGCTTTCATGAAATTATGTTTTTCCCGGCACTTTTTTTATGGGCGTATTACTTTTATCTTTCCAAAAAAATAAAACTGTATTTCCTGTTTATCCTGCTTTCATTATTTGTCAAAGAAGAAGTTGCTTTTATTGTCTTTTTTTGGGGAATGTATCTTTTGATTTTCAGAAAAGACAGGATATGGGGAAGTATTACAGCTGCTTTGGGAGTACTTTGGTATGTCGTTTGTTTTAATATCATTTTCCCGTATTTTAATCAGGGGAAAGGCTTTGGCTATTGGGGACAATATGCTCAGAGTGGGAGCTCAGGTATTAGTGGTATTTTACAAGCAATACTATTAAAACCACTCAGTTTTTTTCAAACATTAGTCACACCAGGTATTAAAATCGAAATGATGCTAGATACGTTTGGGCAGTTTTCTTTTTTACTTTTACTATTTCCACCGGCATTTCTTATTATCTTCCCATCTCTTATGGAAAAATTACTCAGTTCAAATGTTGCTATGGGAAATGGAGCACATTATAGTGCTGCTATTTGTGCCGTAACAGTTGTGGCAACTATTGAAGCACTACCTCACATCTATAAATATAAATTTATCAATAAATATATACATAACAAGAATATTTTTTTTACCACACTTATTTTTTATTCGGCTTTCTCTTCAAGTACTTTTTTCTGCTTTCCTGCTTATTCACTGATTCCGTTTCACCCGAATTATATGTTGGATTTCACTATTACAGCAGACAATGAGTCGCTTCTTACTCAAATAATGAAAACAATTCCACAGGACGCAACCGTATCTGCCAATGCTCCATTACCTCCTCATTTCAACAAGTATTATAAAGCCATTACTGTCTGGCCGGGTATGACAGTAAAAGAAGATTTTGTTATTATCGACACACAATTCCATCCGGTGTATGGGTTTACCGGAAAAGAATATAATGACGCGCTTAATAGGTTAAATACAAATAAAAACTATCAGATTGCTTTTGCTAATGACGGCATTTTGGTTTATCGAAGAAAATCATATAACCTCAATACTGTTCAACAGTGACTCCTCTACTGAACACCCTCAATAATATATGCAACATCCCAGCCGTTACTAGTGAGCAGATAGGATTGTGTTTTTTTTAAACATAAATTTGCTGCTTTCAATGCATTTTGATACGCAGGGTCACTTGCAATAAGAATCGGCATTCCTCTTTCCGGCGTTTGACACAGTGCTTGTTGGGTTTGTACAACAGTTTGTTCAAACAACTCCGGGTGGACTGTCTTTTGTACCATTGGAATTCCTGCGACTTCCGGTTGTACATATTGTCCCCAGCCTGATCCGACAATAATTATTTTGGTTGCCGGATTTGATGCGTCAATTCTCTCTGCGATTAACTTCCCGTAGGGCGTATTGCCATTGGGAAGCGTTTTGGGATAAATATAAAAGTAATTATAAAAATTAAGCATAAAAATAAGAACCAAAAATCCGTAATAAACAAAAAATGAAATGAGTTTTTTTGCGGAATTCGTGTGCACTTTTGAGGTGAGGAATTCGTTTAGTTTGAAAATTGCATACGCGATACTCATGTAGACAAAAGGAATAACCCCAATCATCCTGCTGATATTTGGCTGCGAAAAATAATTGTGGATATCAAGGAATGATGGAATCTGGATAAAGAAAAAAGGAAGGATAAAGTAGAGAAGAAATGGTTTCTGTTTTTTCTTAATGCTGTGATACAGAATGAGCAAAAAGCCGATGACAAAAAGTATACCGCTGATGAAGTCAAGGTGGGGATGAGAGGGAATATTCATCCGGAAGATTTTATCGCCACGAAAATTGAAGGAAAGCAGATTTGCTTGAATATTGTAGGAAATGGCGTAGAATATTTCAGAGAGCGGTGTGTGGACGGCAAGTTTTTCTCCAAAGTAGGAGTGTCCGGATATAAAACTGACAGGAGTATACATAAAAGCATAGACTAATGGTATTGTCAGAACGATTCCAATAAGTAACGTTCTAAAATTCCGCCAGTAGGTAAAAATCATTCCCCAAAAACTTGCTTGTGTGTACATGCCAAGTCCCAAGAGTATACCGGCGATGCTATGCTTTTTTTTCAGAGTATAAATAAGCGTCAGACAGATAAAAAGCGGTACAAGAATCCGCGCATGCGGCTGTCTCGCAAAAACAATTGTCCAGAATGATATTGCGCTTATTGCGGCTGAAAGAAGCGCTATTTCTTTTTCTTTAAAAAATTCTTTGGCGAGAAAATACATGGAGAGAACAAAAAAGAACCCGATACCTACTGCTGTCAATTTTAAACTAAAAAAAGATAAGGGTGTAAAGAGCGCAACGAATACCGCAAGATACGTAAATATCGGGCCGTCCCCGCCGAATTCGTAATCATAAAAGAGATGACCATGCAATACTTTTTGCGCCAGTTGATAATGGGAAATTGCATCTCCCCAGATCTCACCGGGTAGTGAATAAAGTTTGTATAAGGCAACAAAAAGATACACGAGGAGTATGCTAAATAAGAGCCAATTATTTTTGGAAAACACTTTCATTATTTATTTTCGTTTTTGAAGATCATAACTTTTGGATGGTCATAGACAGTGAATGCTTCTTCCGCATTGTCATCGGGAAGAGAAAGCGGAATATCCAAATAAGCAAGTGACGGATACGAAGTAAATTCTGCAATTTTTTTGTATGAAGTTTTTCCTGCAAAAAGATTCTGATAAAATTTTTTCATCAGCGGAAACCGCTCGGGGACTGTTGGGATACTCCCCCATCCGCGATTGGAAGACAGGATGAGATAGTTTCCTTGTTTCAAAAGAGCGTCCATTTTTTGCCATTTTTCTGAAGTATCAGGATCAAAGACCGGCAGCTGTTCGGGTTTGTAATTTCTTGAAGACATATCAAAAATCGGAAGCGGCAATCCATCATCCCAACTTTCTGTCAGGAGAATACTGTTTGCCGGGATATTTCGATAAATCCAATCAGATGCGCTGTATCGGGTGATTGGTTTGGTATAAATTGAAAAGAAAAGCATCGGCCAGACAAGGACAATGAGTAAGAGAATTGCCTGTACATATTTGGGTGTTTGTTTTGCGAAATATGCAAAGCCGATTCCGGCAAAAAGAGCAAGAAACGGATACAGCATAATAAAATAGCGCATGGTTTGGACAGACTGCAGTGATTGATACAAGAAAAATAAAATTATCCATGTAAGGATAAGATACAGTTCCCAATTTTTTATTTTTTTGAAAAGATACCAGATACCCAGCGCACTGCAGAGTGCATAGCCAATGCCGATACCATAGAGTACAATATTTTTCAGTGCAAAAATAATTGGCGTCTTATGTATCCATTGGACTCCGGGCGGGTACCATGCTTTGGGATCAGTCCACCCCTTGAGATCTTTTAAATTTTGCAGGAAGAGTTTGCTTGGTGTTAGATCAAAGAAGTTTCCATTTTGGAATAGATACGGATCGGTAATGCGCAATGACAGATACGTAGTAACCCCAAAAAGTACGAGATCAACTGCTAAGGCAAGCAGATTATTTTTCTCGATTTTTCTTTTTTCGGAATAGGCGTTGATGAAAAAATAGAGAAGCAAAGGGAAAATGAAAATAGCCGTTACTTTGGAAGCAATCGCAAGTCCGAGAAAAAGTCCGCTCAGAAGAAGCCAATGAACACGTTTGCCCAGTGAAAAACTAAGAGCTGCATAAAACGAGAGGAAAACAAAAGCGCTTAGGAAACTATCAACAGTAAAAAAGTGTGCAAGCTGGATAGGAAGCACAGCGATTGCATAAAAAAACGCTGCCCAATATTTAACATTTTTCTGTATTTTATATCTTTTTTCAAAGAGCTCAGCTGTTTTGTAGACAATAATCACCATCAGCAGATCAACAAAGGCACTGATCAATCTTCCCAATAAGGTAAAGTTATCGTACGTATCCGCGCCTGAATAAATGGCAAGTAACTTATTAAAAATAACAGGAAAGGTGCCATAGACATAAAAAGAATGGCCGATATTGGCGGGATTCATGGAGGAGAGTTGTGGGGTAAGATAGGTCGCCAAATTGTGCGGTACTTTCATGTCGGTACCAACCATAGTCAGAAAGCGTTCATCAGGGTGAAGGTGCTGCCCCTGGTCCCAGTTGATGTCATGAAATCGGAAAAAAGCCCCAAAAAGTACAATTAGGATGAGCAGTATCTTACTTTGGTTTACAAATTTTTTCAGCATTCTTATATTGTAGCATGAGGAGTGATTAAATTTGCTTATTTATACGGTTCTTCTATTTCCGCAACAACTCGAACAGGGGAGCCGTCGAGGTCAAGTTTGAGAGGGAATGCATACACAGTGAATTGTTTGTCTTGGAGTGTTTCCAGATTGATGAGATTTTCAATAATCAGAATATCATTCCGGAGAAACAGTTTATGTGCCGCAAATTCCTCATGATCTACACTACAAGTATCAATGCCAACAATTTTAATTTTTTCTGCAATCAGATATTGTGCGATATCT
>Ga0137379_10001539_pt1 | contig 21184 bp, 13 predicted proteins | sample SagtaG_18_FD_104812 | JGI IMG/M metagenome (GOLD analysis project Ga0137379, IMG submission 104812) | Vadose zone soil microbial communities from Sagehorn Ranch, Mendocino, California, USA - Sage2_L_80_16 metaG | ecosystem: Environmental > Terrestrial > Soil > Vadose zone | place: USA...
GACTGCTGAGCTCTGCAACCAGCGTAGCGGGCCCAAAAGATCCGTCAGCCTGTTGCGCGCTGGTGTAAACGTCAATTGACCCGGGACCGCCGGGCCGCGCGCTGCCGAAGTAGAGAAGCGGGGTGCCGCCATCCTCGTTCTCGAAATAACTCACACCGCCATCGAAAAACGCGGAGTTCACACCAATCCCGCATTGATCGCCTGGACCGAGATTGATGGGCGCCTGCCAGCCGAAGTCATCGTGGGTGTTGACGCGGAAAGACGCCCAAATATCGACGCCTCCACAACCCCCGGCTCGGTCGCTATTGAAAAAGAGCCAATGCTCATCACGGGATAGCGCGGGCACCTGTTCGAGCGCGGCAGTATTGACGGCCGGGCCTAGGTTCTGCGGTGTTCCCCACGGAGAGTCAACCGTCGGGCGTTGTGCAATCCAAATGTCCTGACTGCCGAAACCTCCAATGCGGTCCGAGCTGAAGTAGAGAGTGAGGCCGTCTTTGGAGATGGCTGGCCCTGCGTCGAGAGACGCAGTGTTCACCGTTGGGCCAAGATTGATCGGCGTGGACCAGTCCGAAAACTTTTGCGTATCTGCTCCGACCATTGAAGCCAACACGACGACCAGTGCGAACAGCAGACTTCCTATCACTACATTTCTGTCAAATCTTCTCTTCATATTCCCTCCACTCAATGCGGGCCAAGGAGTTCAACCCCCGAAGACTGATTGGACTGTTGCTCCGCGAGCTTTTGCTCGATGATTCGGCGGAACACTTCCAGAGTTTGAGCACCTCGGATGGGCGTGCCGTCCACGATGTCGTTCCCCTTCGTCTTTCCCACTACGAAGCTGGGTGTGCCCTGGGCACCGACGACCGCGCCCTCTGCAAGGCCTCGCTGGACCATTGCCGCGTAGCGGCCTGATGAGAGACAGTCATCGAACTTTGCCTTGTTCAAGCCCACGACTCGCGCTTGCTCGTCAAGCTGGGAAGGAGCTGGCGCCTTCTGGTTCTGGAACAACACGTCGTGCATCTCCCAATACTTGCCGTTCTCTCCGGCGCAGTGTGCAGCTTCGGCAAGCTTCCGTGCCTGCGGATGTATCTGATCAAGCGGAAAATCGCGGAACACGTAGCGCACCTTGCCCGTGTCAACGTAATCTCTCTTCAAGGCGGGGAAAGTCATCGCGAAAAATCGCTGGCAGAACGGGCACTCATAGTCGGAGAACTCGACGAGCGTCACCGGCGCGTCGGCCCGCCCCAGCATCGGCGCATCGGCCACACTCATATGCACGGGCGCGCTCGCGCCGACGCCGCCTTGCACTGGACGCTGGCTCAACAGGCGCAGCACCTGACTGAGTTGGCTCTTGACAGACTCCAGATCGCCCTTAATGCGCTCGAGGTCGGCCTTGATCGTCGTGAGATCAGGCGGCGTCTCCTGGGGCGCTTGCGCCCAGGCCGAGGAAGCCAAGGCGCAGATGATCAGTGTCGGAAATAGATTTCGTCTCATGGTTTGCCTCTCTCATGGTTGGCAGACATTGTTGACGCAACTGAGCGAGGCGCAGTCCCAGTTGTACCAACAGTGCTGGTCGGTTTGGCACCTGTTGCAATAACTCCCACCGCAATCGACATCGCTTTCATCACCGTCCCAATAGCTGTCGCCACAGTATGGAAAGCAGGTACTATCGGTATTGCAGAAGAATCCCGGGGGGCATTCGTCGAAGCTGCATGAGATTCCGCCGGTGCGGACAGAGAGCCAAGCCGGACTGAAGCCGCTCGTGATTTCCGCGAGGTCCGTCCCGTTTGTCCTCACGACCTGGATTACGGAAGAGCAAGTGGTGCTGCAGGAGGTTGCCACGAACGCGACCTTCCGGCCGTCGGGATACCAGGCCGCATGGCTATGACGCTCACTGTTCCCGGCCATACTTGTAAGCTGCGTGGTGCCTGACCCGTCGGCATTCACAGTAAAAATGACTTGGATGATGCCGAGTGGGTCAGACTTCGCGCGCGAGAATGCGAGTATCGCTCCATCCGGTGACCAAGCTGGCTCGCTGTCTCCATATTCGGGGTTCGTCAACTTGGTTACGCCCGAGCCGTCTTGGTTCATGACGTGAATCGCGGGGTAGCCGTCGCGATTGCTTTGAAAGGCAATCTTAGTGCCGTCGGGCGACCAGGCAGGATCGCCGTCATCAGCAGTGTGGTTCGTAAGGTTGACAAGACCTCCGGTGCCATCGGCATTCATCACGTAGATTTCGCCATTTCCGTCCCGCTTGCTCGTGAACGCGATTTTCGTACCGTCGGGCGACCAAGCCGGGCGAAAGTTTCCGCCAGCAGCAACCGTGAGCCGCACCGGGTTGGTGCCATCGGAGTTCATTACGTAGATCTCGCCGCTGCCGTCGCGGTCGCTTTGAAAGGCGATCTTTGTGCCGTCCGGCGACCAGGTGGGATCGATATCCGAGGCCGGGTGAGTCGTGAGGCGCGTGCCGCCGGTGCCGTTGGAGTTTATGACGTAGATCTCGGGGTTGCCGTCTACGGTGCTCACGAAAGCAAGCTGCGTGACCGACGCGCAGGTGATGTCGAATTGTACAGCGCTCCCGGGGCCTGCCGGAGAGCCGAGGGTGACGGTCTGCGGGTTGGGGCCGCTTAAGTCGCAATTCACCGCCACGCGGCTGAGTCCCACTTGGTAGTCGCCGGAAGCAAGCCCGGTAATCGTCACCGTTCCATTGGCAGGGAGACTCGCGCCAGTGACATGGATGCGGCTCGCCCCAGAGCCTTGCCACACGTCTAACGAATATCCGTCCGCATCGAGATCGACTCCAGTAGTCGCCGCTGTTACGTGCAGCCCTGGAGGCGGCAAGGTCGTCGCGCAAGCGGTGTTCGAGAAGCCAGAGTAAGTCGTAACGTTGTTCGCTGTAATGAAGGCCCGGACGTTGTAGCAATACTGCGTCGATGAGTTGAGCCCCGTGTCGACCCGGCTAGTGACACCGGCGGTGGTCATGGCTATGGGAGTGAACGTCCCGCTTGGTCCATTTGTGGAGCGATATACCTCAAAGCCAGTCTCGTTGGGCGAGTTGTCCTGCCAGGACACGGCGATCTGGCTATCGGACGCGGCGACCGCGCCGGTGTTCGATGGAGGGTTAGGTGCCGGAGGCGGTAGCGTCGTCGCGCAGGCTGTGTTCGAGAAGTTGGAGTAGGTCGTATGTCCATCTGCCTTCTTGAACGCGCGGACCTTATAGCAGTACTGCGTCGATGGATTGAGCCCCGCGTCGGCCCGGCTAGTGACACCGGCGGCTGTCGTGGCCATGAGAGTGAACGTCCCGCTTGGTCCATTTGTGGAGCGATGTATCTCGAAACCAGTCTCGTTGGGCGAGTTGTCCTGCCAGGAGACGTTGACCTGACTGTCAGACACTGCGACCGCATTCGTGTTCGATGGCGCATTCGGCTGCGCCGCTGCCGATGCGGTGATTGTCGTGCCGCTGACCAAGGCAACAATCATTAAGAGAAACGCGATGGACGAGAGAATCAAAAGAAGTGGGCGCATGCGGCTCATGATCGTTTCAGCTTTCATAAATCATCTCTCCTTCTCTAACGCTCTCCGGATCCGGGCCGCTAGCCTTTGTGTGAGCAGCCAATCACTGTGCGAATCTACTGAGGGTGGAATCGTCCCGTCGCTTTCCTTTTCAATTCATCTCATCTAATTGCTGGCCTTGCAGTCCTTGCCGAATCGAAGCGTAAGGTGATACTCGCTCCCGGAATCGGGAGGATCCAGACTTTTTAATGAACCGCCCCCACAGATGCCTTCTAACTCGCCCGTGCCGGTGCCCTCGATGATCACGAGTTTGCCTTCGAGTGGAATGAGACTAGGGGGGCAAGTAACATTCCGCACGCACTGCGATCTGTCCGCCACAACGTGGGCAATCGTCGAAAAGCCACCGTTGAGGCCGTTCAACGTTCCCCAAAAGCTAGCAGTGTTCGTCTGGAACGCCTTCTTTTCTGTCACATCATCTCTAGCTATCGTCTGCAGAGACACGCTCGTTCCTGCAAGCGATCCCGTAAACGAGTTCACGGAGTACCGAGACAAAATGTCGAGGCAATGTGTCGGTTGCGCGGAAGAACAGTCGCCGACACTCTGTTGGCCTATGTTCGCGCTCGGAACGCTTGTGAATGTTCCGTTGGCCGTTATCTCCGCCCTGTCCACGGTTCCGTTCGACTGGCCAATCGCCAGCAGGGCGGCCGTCAGTAGAATTAGGGCGATACCTGCCACTGATGCCGTCGACCCTCGTGTGATTTTCCGGGTTTCGATAAATACATCTCTAATCGTGTTATGGTTCACTGTCCCTCCTCTGAAAATCGGTCAAGCCCAAGCTAACCCTTTGAAACAAGCTTCACATCGAGCCTTGATGAGCTGGGACTTTCCGCACGATGGCAGCGTAGGGACGCCGCGTGTGGGCTCGCAACAGGCAAGTCCGCGCAGATGCGCGCAAATACGCTCATTCAGCCGTTTCCCAAATCCCTAAATGTGGAGTTGAAAACCAAAGAAGCGGGGAGTAGCATTTACCAACAAGTTTCTCTCACCTAGAGGCGGAGTTATGGCTGTATGGAAACCCCAGTCACCCCCCGAGCCTTTCGAGTCTCCCGCGACCGAAAAGCTAGATTCCTGGAAAGAGATTGCCGCCTACCTGAAACGCGACGAAAGCACCGTGCGGAGATGGGAGAAGGAAGGTTTACCTGTCCATCGCCATACGCATAAGAGGAAGGCCACCGTCTACGCGCAGAAGTCCGAGATTGACGCTTGGTGGGACGATGGCCGCGCTCGGCTGGAGATAATAGAAATACGCCCTCCACGTCGACGCCGGACAACAGCGTGGTGGGCGGCGGCGGGCTTGCTGCTGCTTGCACTGGGACTGGGATTGAATGTGGTCGGAGTGCGCGACCGGCTGCTCGGCCGACCTCTGCCGGGCGAAATTACTTCCATTGCGGTGCTGCCACTGAAAAACCTCTCAGGCGACCCCGCGCAGGATTACTTCGCAGACGGGATGACGGAGGCGCTGATCACTGAACTGGGCAAGATCAGCACCTTGCAAGTAATCTCACATCAGTCCGTTCTCGGCTATCGGCAAACAGGCAAACCGGCGCCACAGATTGCGCGGGAGCTGAAGGTGAATGCGCTCTTGGAAGGCACCACACTCCGCTCAGGAGATCGAGTTCGCATCACAGCCAACCTGGTTCAGGCGGTACCCGAGCGCCATCTCTGGGCAGAGAGTTATGAGTTCGACCAGCGGGACATCTTAACTGTGCAGGGGGATGTGGCCCGAGGCGTGGCCGGCCAGATTCGCGTCAGGTTGATGCCGCAAGAGCAGGCGCGCCTCGCCACATCCCAACGCGTCGATCCGGAAGCCTACGAAGCCTACCTGCTGGGTCGCGCTTACTCCTACAAAGCAATAACAACAAGGACAAGTTGGGCGAGAGCGAAAGAATACTTTGAGAAAGCGATTGAGAAAGATCCGCGCTTCGCTCCCGCCTATGGCAGCTTGGCCGTATTGTACATGCATATGCGGGGGGCTCCGACGAGAGACCCACGGGACATCCGCCTGCAGGCCCGGCGGTGGGCCGAAAAGGCACTCATGCTCGACGACAAGCTCGCCGAAGCGCACACCGCTCTCGCCAGGATCGCACAGCAGGAGTGGGACTGGGCGGGTGCAGAGCGAGAGTATCGGCAGGCTATCGAGTTCAACCCCAGCTATCCGACGGCCCGCATTTGGCATGCTCAATACTTAGTGGCGATGCTGCGCTATGAGGAAAGTGCGGCAGAAGCCAAACGCGCCCAGCAAGTGGACCCAGTGTCGCCGTTCGTCAACACCTGGGCCGGTGCGGTCTACTTCTACGCTGGGAGGGCTGACGAAGGAATGGCATCCATGCAAAAGGCGCTGGAGCTGGACCCGAGCTTCTCGGATGCGAGTCTCGTACTCGCCAGGGCTTACTTGGCGCACGGGATGTACGAGCAGGCGATCTCTGAGCTTCAAAAGGTGCGGATGCTCAACGAGAAAGAGTCCCTGGTTTTGGGGGCTCTGGCACATGTATATGCGCGGGCCGGCCAGCGGGAAGAGGCATTGAAGCTGCTGGGCGAATTGAAACGGATTGAAGCGGAGGAACGCGGATTTGTGCCACCGTTCGGAATTATATGGGCCTATGCGGGCCTCGGCGACAAAGAGCAGGCGTTCGCTTGGCTGGAAACGTCCTACCAGGAACACGATGACCGAATCGTTTGGCTCAACGTGGACCCATTGCTAGAACCTTTGCGGCCCGACGCGCGCTTCCAGGACCTCGTGCGCCGCGTCGGCCTGCCCACGAAGAAGCGGCAGTAGCAGTGCGAGGTTCGGCAATGAAGACCAACAGAGCAGGGCATGGCGTGAAGGTTCTCATGCTCCTTTTCGTGCTCAGCTTGACCGTTCCAGTGCGAGCACAGTTGGGCAACGAAGGTTCGATCGAGGGGACCGTAATTGACGGTTCCGGTGCAGTTATCCCAGGCGTGATGCTGTGCGTGAAAAACGCCAGTACCTCAGACACATTTAACACGACCACAAATGAGTTGGGCATGTTTCGATTTCCTGTGCTCCCCGTGGGAAGCTACGAATTGATGGCAGAACATCCGGGTTTTGCCAGCTTGATTCAAAAAAACGTGGTGGTAAGCATCGGCGCCGAAATCAACCTGACGCTGACTCTTTTGTTAGCTACGGGAAGGGAGAGAGTTGTAGTCAGCGGCGAGACTCCTCTGCTTGAGTCCACTCGAAGCCAAGTGAGCACCACACTGGACGCACGCTCGGTGGCGAACCTGCCTTTGAACGGTCGCACCTTCCTCGGCTTCGTCTTTCTCACACCAGGCGTCACACCGGGCGTCACGCCCGCCGCAAGGGGGGTCAGCCTCAGTTTTGGCGGCCAGCGCGGGATGTACTCGCTACTATTGGATGGAGCGGACAATACCAACACTTTTTTTGGAGGAAGCCCGCTGGGCGGACTCCCCGGCAGTGACAGTTACCAGCTGAGTCAGGAGGCGGTGCAGGAGTTTCAAGTGAACATGAATGCTTACTCAGCGGAGCTAGGACGGGCCGGTTCCGGAGTCGTCAGTGTGATCACAAAGTCCGGAAGCAACGAATTTCATGGCAGTCTGTTTTGGTACTTCCGCGACACAGCATTGAATGCCACAGGCTTGATTCAGAAAACTATCGGCGATCCAAAGGAAGCGCTCCACGTGCACCAGTTTGGCGGTTCCGTGGGAGGGCCGTTTCGCAGGGGCAAGCTGTTTTTCTTTGCAAATTACGACGGACAGCGCCGCACGGAACTCAACGTCACGTTTCTGAATTTGCCGTCGGGGTTCAGCCTATCCTCCGACCCAATCGTCGCCGGCTTTCAGCAAAGGGCCCTAGATAACTTAACGCCGCGGGCAGCCTCCTGGGTTCGCGGGTTCGACCAGGACGTCTACCTGACCAAGATCGATTGGTACATCACTCCTACTCACCGATTCAGCGGGCGGTGGAATCGCCAACGGTTTACCGGACCCAATCTTGAACAGTCCGGCGTGCAACAGTCGCTCGAGCACACGGGCGGTTCGGAGATCAACAGTGACGTGTTCGCGGTCTCTCTCACCTCCAACCTTTCTAATAGAATGGTAAACGTTGGCCGCTTCAGCTATCTGCGCAGCAACGAACCCGGCCAGTCCAACTCTCCCAACCCAGAGGCCAACATCTTCGAGGGCGGTCAGCTCGCACTCACGATCGGCCGCGCTACCTTAAGCCCCCGCGAAAACGCAATCCACAGGGGCGAGTGGTCGGACACACTGTCATTGAGCCATGGCAGCCACGCCCTCAAAGTCGGCGCCAATCTGCTGGTGGATCGAATCATGTTCTTCACGGCTGTCAACTTCTCGGGCAGCTACCGTTTCAATAGCCTGGAAAGTTTTGGCCGCAGCCTGGCGGGTACGCCAGTGCCGCTGACAGGCGAAAAGTACGTCCAAGCTTTCTCCGGGGACGGCTCGCCTGGAGTCAGGGCGCACCCGAACGTCGTGGAATTTGCGGGATTCGTCCAGGACGAATGGCGGGTTCAACCAAGGGTGACCTTCAACCTGGGGTTACGCTACGACATACAGGTGATGGCCAAGGCGAAAGTGAAGAACCCCTCACCGGCGCTGGCGGCCGCCGGTCTCGACACCAGCTTCGTGCCTCTAGACAACAACAACTTTGCCCCCCGGCTTGGGTTTGCCTGGACGCCCCTACGGAGCAAGAGTTTGGTGGTCCGCGGTGGCTATGGTTTATTCTACGCCCGCACGACAGCCGGCCTGGCTGCTCGGGCCCATTTCTTAAACGGACTGACGGTGCAGACGCGCACGTTTACTGGCGGGACTCCCAGCGCGGCGCTTATTCCTGCCTATCCGAACACCCTCTGCGGCGCACCGGACTCGTCGGGAGTACCGCCGAGCTGTCCGGCACCGGCAGCAGGGACTGACATTATCATGCCGTTCGATCCGCACTACGCTCAGCCGTTTGTTCAGCAGGGTAGTTTCGGAGTGGAGTATCAGCTCCAGAAACACTCGGCGCTTTTCGTAAGCTACCTCGTGGACAGAGGGATTCACCTCCAGCGTTATCGAGATGTGAATCTAGGAATTCCTCCTACGCCCACGATGATTGGTATCGCCGGCACCAGCACAGTGCTGACCTTCCCACGCTTCACCCTTCCACGTCCAATCACTGGTTTCGACCGCATCTTGCTGTTTGAGAGTAATGCCAACTCGATTTATCATGGCCTGGCGCTACAACTCAAAAGACGCTTCTCGCAGGAGTTTCAATGTCTGGCTTCCTACACGTTCAGCAAGGTGATTGATGACCTTCCAGACGCGGCCCCCGTGAATGTCCCGATGGGCGACTCTCGGCTGCTGTCAGATGGGTCCAACCCCCGAGTTGATCGCGCCCCATCAGTCTCCGACCAGAGGCATCGATTTGTCCTAAGCGGTATCTGGCAGTTGAATTACCCAAAGGGACTGCGGCCTGCTCCGACGGCCATCCTCGAGGGCTGGGAGCTTAGTGGGATTCTGACGGCGCAGTCGGGTCTGCCGTATTCCGGCCTCGTGAATTTTGATCTAAACAACGACGGCAACTCGTCCACCGATCGAACGCCGGGACTGGGGCGAAATACTTTCTATCTGCCGACTACGGTTTCCTTGGATCCACGTGTAACGCGCAATGTACAGTTCACCGAGCGCGTACGCCTGCAATTTATCTGGGAAGCGTTTAACGTGTTGAACCACGCCAACATCAGCGGAGTGCGCACAACACAGTTTTCGCGCTCCACCTCGGCTGCCGTCTGCGGAATTGCAGGGACTCCTTGCTTGGTCCCGCAAGACATCGGCGCAACGGCCTTCGGAACACCTACTGCAACATCGGGCCCCCGAATCATGCAACTCGCCCTCAAGCTCATTTTCTGACATAGAGTTCTGAGAAACTGCCGGGTCTTTGCGTTGGTGCGCCATTCTGAGTCATGCATGAGACGCCCAAGCGCGGCCCAGAGCGCAAAGTCGGTCGGCTTCCCAAGCCCAAGAAATCCCAGCAGACTCGGGCGTCGCTGCAGGGGTCGAGGGAGCGAACCGCATCTTGCACTAGGATTCGCCCCCTCGATTCTGAGACTTCTTCTTTCCAAGAGTGCCGAGTTGTTCTACTCCGGATGCTTGAGTTTGGTGCGCGTGCTCACCCAAATATCAAACATGGGCCCTCCCACATTTCCGGAACGGAACGGTGAGTAGAAGTAGAGCTCGGTGCCATCAAAGGAGAGCGCCGGGCCTGCATCAATAAACTCGCTATTGACGACAGGCCCCGCGTTGACGGGGGTTGACCAGGAGTCGGAAGTGCTCGCGCGCGTCGCAACCCATAGATCAAGCACTTGGGAAGGCAGACCGGGCGGAGGGGGAATCGACCCTGGCCGATTGGACGCTAGAAATATTTCCAGGCCGTCCCGCCGGATGGCCGGCGCTTGGTCGGTGAAGGGGCTGCTGAGTTCTGCAACCAGGACGGCCGGGCCGAAGGCCTCGTGCTCGTCGACCTCATTTAGCGTGCTGGTATAAATGTCAGCATCGCCTATCCCGCCCGGCCGGCTCGAGTTAAAGTACAGGGTAATGACCCCGGTTTTGTCATCCTCGAAGAATGCTGGGCCGCCCTCGTCTGCCGCTGTGTTGACTCCGCTTCCGAGATTCTCCGGGGGTTGCCAAGCGAAGTCGTCGCGCTTGTTGTTGCGTCGAGAAACATAAATATCGTTGCCGCCAAACCCTCCAGGCCGGTTGCTGGTGAAATACAGCCTGTGTCCGTCGGAGGAAAGGGCAGGGCCCCCCTCGCCGGCGCTGGTGTTGATGTTGGGGCCGAGGTTTTGCGGGGTTCCCCAGCGGTCGCTAACACTGGCCCGCTGTGAAACCCAGATGTCAGAACCTCCGATATTTCCCCGGCAGTTGAAACAAGCAAAGTAAAAGCTCAGTCCGTCCTTGGAAATAAACGCGTTCATCTCGGCAAAGGGCGTATTCACCGGCGAGCCGAGGTTGACCGGCGCGGACCAAGGACCAAACTTTGGCCCGTCATCGTTGTCATCACCTTTCCAAGCTGATGCTGGCAGCAACGAAGCCAGCGCGAGCAGCAGCGTGCATATAGAACTTGCGAGTACTGCATTCTTGCCAAATATTTTCTTCATGACGTCCTCCTTTAAACTCATCTATTCATACAACTCGGCGGAATTGTCGTCGGAACCCCCTGTGATTAACACGCGACCATCCAGCAGCAGAGTGGCCCGGTGGCCGCTGCGCTTCTTCACCATGCTGCCCGTGATGAAAAATGTGGCACTGACTGGATCAAACAGTTCTGCGCTGGATAGGATCGAGCGGTGGCAGTCTGCCAAGTCGCTAAAACAGTTGGTGCCACCTGTCAGCAAGATCCGTCCGTTCGGCAACAGGGTAGCCGTGTGGGCAAAGCGTGAGGTTGCCATGGTGGCCGAGGGCGAGCTGAAGGTACTGATGGCGGGGTCGAAGGTTTCTACGCTGGCATAGGAGCCAGCGGCGCCGACGCCTGACAACTGGACCTCGCCGCCAGCCACCAGAACGCGCCTAGTGCTTAGCAGGGTGGCGCTGTGCGTATCGCGCGCGTTGGCCAAGCTTGCGGTAGGAGTGAAGTTGCCGCTAGCGGGGTTGAAAATCTCGGCGGAAGCCAATGAGTCACAACCGTCTGGATCGCAACGGCCATAGCCTCCAGCCACAAGCACACTGCCATCATCTAGCAAGACGGCTGTATGGTAGGCCCGCGGTTCTGCGGTGTTCCCCGTCAGAGTGAAACTTCCGATCGCCGGGTCGTAAATCTCAGCCCACTGCCAGACGTTCAAGTTTTCGTCTCGTCCGCCGGTCACCAGAACTTTTCCATCGGACAACAAGGTGGCGGTGTGGCCTGAGCGTGCGTCTACCATCGAACCGGTCGGTGTGAAGGTCCCGGTTGCCGGGTCGTACAATTCCGCACTTGAGAGCGCCTGAACCGGGATGTTCGGGCCTGGCGAGGCCAAACCTCCAGCGAGCAATACTCTTCCGTCAAGGAGCAAGGTGGCGGTGTGGGCGTAGCGGGCAGTAGACATGGGACCGGTGTCGTGGAACTGGTTCGTTTTTGGGTCGAATAGCTCTGAGGTCGACACTGGATCGCAACAGATTAGGGAAACGCCGCCAGCCACCAGCAGCTGTCCATTCGGCAGAAGCGTGGCCGTATGATCTTGGCGGAGCACGCGCATATTCCCGGCGGGGCTAAAACCGCCTGCCGCCGTCGCGATAATCGTGAAAGTCATTGCACTGGAGGCGCCCCCGCCCGGCGCAGGATTGAACACCGTAACCTCGGCACTGCCTGAGGCGGCAATGTCGTTTACGAGGATCTGGGCCGTGAGTATCGTGGAGCTGACGAATGTTGTGCCGCGGGGGGCACCGTTCCAGCGAATCTCTGAAGCTGTTACAAATCCTGCGCCGTTCACTGTCAAGATAAAGTCCGAGCCGCCAGCCGGCACTGAGGTTGGCGCGACAGAAGTAATCGACGGTTGCGGATTTTGCGATGGCGGATTCTGCGGCGGCGGAGTCCCAGCTTGACCACCGCCGCAGGAAATCAGTGCGAGCGAAGCGCTCAGGGCAATCAATGAGCAAAAAATCTTGTTCCAGGGTTTCATGGCGGCCTCCTTATGCTTCCGGATTTCTCCGCTCGCGCCACTGTCGTGGTTTTCTATTTAGGCGGTCAATGCACGGAAGCTGTTCTCTTTCCAGAATCCTTCTGGAGTTGGAATCGCTTGAGTGGAAAGGACTTGGACGCCGGTCTGTACCAGGTCGAAATCGTTGAACCTCTCTCGACTGGGTGTTAGACTTCGTGCAATCATCCGAGGCAGCAATGGCACCTCCGGCCCAGTCCACCCGGCTCCTGCAGTTCGGCGCGTTCCAGGTGGATCTGCGCGCCGGCGAGTTGCGCAAAAGTGGCGCCCACATCAAGCTTCAGGAACAACCCTTCCAAATTTTAGTCATGCTGTTGGAGAGGCCGGGCGACGTACTGACCCGCGAGGAGTTGCGGCAGAAGTTGTGGCAGGCCGATACATTCGTCGATTTCGACAATGGACTGAACACTGCGATCAAAAAGCTGCGTGACACGCTGGGCGACTCAGCGGATAGCCCGCGCTTCATCGAAACGTTACCGAAGCGTGGTTACCGCTTCATCTATCCGGTGAATGGAGCGCGCGCGCCTGCAGAGGTGCAGGCTCTTCGGATGGTTTGGTGGCGACAGCATAAGGCGGCAGGACTGTTGGCATTCACTGCGCTCCTCGCTGCAGCGCTCGCGGCAAACGTTGGAGGTTTGCGCGATCGAATCACGGGCCGGACAGGCATTGGTCCCATTGCATCAGTGGCTGTCCTGCCATGCAAGAATCTGACGGGAGACCCGGAGCAGGAGTTCCTCGCGGATGGCTTAACTGATGTCCTAACGACGCATTTGGCCCAAGTCAAATCATTAACTGTGCCTTCGGTCACGTCCTCGATGTACTTCAAAGGCGAGCACAAGAAGCTTTCCGAGATCGCGCGGGAGTTGAAAGTGCAAGCCATGGTCGAGCCCAGTATGCAGCGCTCTGGGAGAGACCGATTGCTGGTCAACCTCCAACTCATTCATGTATCAACGGATCGGCATCTGTGGGCCAAGTCGTACGAGGTCGATCCCAAGAATGTTCAGGCGCTGCTCCCCACGGTGGCGCGAGAGATCCTCGAAGCGATGAATGCGCAAGTCACGACCGAAGAAAAATCCCGCCTCTCAAGCTCGCGAGAGACAACCCCGGAAGCCAACGAAGCCTATCTGAGGGGCCGCTATCACTATACGAAAGGAACGGATGCAGACAGGGCCAAGGCTCATGAGTATTTTGAGAAGGCGATTGAGAAGGATCCCAATTTCGCACTTGCTTATGCGAGTCTGGCTGTCTTGCGTGCCCACGGCGGTTTCTTCCGAGCAGGAGCAGGACCATTAGAGGCCCACACTCAGACTCGGGAATGGGCCCGGAGGGCACTGGAGCTGGACGATACCCTAGCTGAAGCTCATGCCGCACTAGCTTGGATAGAAATGACGGATTGGAATTGGATGGGCGCGGAGCAGGAATTCCGGCGAGCCATTGAGCTGAACCCCAACTTGCCCGTTGCTCGTACTTGGTATGCCCAGTTTCTTAGCTGCATGCGCCGCTTCGAGGAGTCTCTCGCCCAAGCAGAAATCGCACGCCGACTCGACCCCGTGTCGCCGGACACCAGCGTTCATTCTGCAGAACCCTACCTGAATGCCGGGCGCGTTGATGAAGCAATCGAATCCTATCGAAAGGTGCTGGAGCTGGAACCGAACTATCACATTGCGCACCATAACCTCGCCCGGGCCTATATTGAGAAGAAGATGTATCAACAGGCTATTGAGGAACTGGAAAAAGCGATGGCCTTGGGCGGGCGAGACTCTTTGAGTCTTGGCGTGCTGGCGCATGCTTACGGCAAGGCCGGGCGGCGGCAGGAGGCGCTAAAACTGGTAAATGAATTACTGCATCCGTCGAAAGGCGCGCGCGTGCCGTTGAGGGCGCTGGCAATTGCCTACAGCGGTCTGGGAGACAAAGATAAGGCCTTTGCCGTTCTCGAAACGGCTTTCGAGAGGAAGGGTGGCGCGTTGTTCGAGCTCAACTCGCAGCCCTTGTACGCCCCACTACGCTCCGACCCGCGCTTCTCGGACCTGGCGCGCCGCATCGGCCTGCCTGAGAGCAGCACACCTCCACCAGCCGCAAAGCGGTAGCCACCGGCTAAGCAAGGAGGGCAGCGGACCCTTAGAAGGAAACACGCAAAACAAGCTGCCAGGAACGCGGCGTTCCGAGCGCAAAACTCCCACCGCCGAAGCCCGCGCGGTTGGGGCGGTTGGCACGCGTGGTTCCGTTGAGCGAGCCTTCCGCTCCGGTCAGAGTCCCGCTGAGCTTGTTTCCGGGCAAGTCGTAGTTCGCCACGTTGAACAGGTTGAACCACTCAAAGGCTGGCTCGATAGTGATTCGTTCGCCGCGGAGCTTGAACGGGCGGGCGATACGCACGTCCGTCGTGATGAAAGAGTCGAGGCACACTTGGCCGTCAGGGGCTCGCGGGACCATCGGGCTCACGGCACCCAGCCGATTCAACTGAGATTCCGTAAAGAGTCCTGCATTCATCAGGGCCTGCCCTGCAGGCGTTAGCTTGCCGGCCTGCGTGCTGTTGTAGGCGTCAATCACACGGTTGACGGCACCGGCGCCGCACCCGATCTTGCGCCCGTAGCCGCCGCGGTTGGTGCCGGGCAGCGGGTCAGCGCCGAGGCCGTCCCCGTTGAAATCCGTCTGGAAGATCTCGGCCGCACCGCCGGAAACTGCGGGTACAAAGAGCGTTTGGGGCAGCGCGCTGAACGCCCGCCAGATACTGTTTAGCCGGACCCCGCCCGGAATTGTGAACAGACTCGCCAAACTCAGCATGTGTGTGCGATCGAGTGTCGCCGGTCCATGGAATTCTAACGGCTTGTCATTGGAAATGTGATCGGCGAAGTTGAGCACAGCCGCATCTTCGTACGTGCCCTTGGCTTCCAGGCGGCTCAGAGAATAAGAGGCCACCACCGTATGGTCTTTAGCCAATTTGCTTAGGTTGGGCAGACGTCCGCGGAGTTGCACCTGCAGCGCGTTGTAAGTGGACGTCCCGCTCATGCTGAACAGGTTCATGAGGTTGAAATTTGGATTGACGCCGGAGAAAGCAAAAGTATTTGGGAGCACGGGCGTGGCGTTGGATCCACTGCCCAGCCTCTGAGCCGCGTAAGTAGCAATGGTGACGCGCGGGGCGACCGGGGAAGCGATGGCACAGTCCACGCCGGCAGGCCCCAGCGGGCATCCAAGTGCGCGGTGAACCGCGTTCATGGCCGCCAGGGCATTGGCGACGTTTAAGTTATCGGCTGCGCCGACGCGGTTCTGATCGATCTGAAGCAGAAAATGCACGCCGCGATGGCGTACGTAGTCCACCGAGAGCACCAGCCCGGGGCGAAGTTCGCGCTGCATGCCAGCGTTGAGCTGAAAAGAATATGGGGTCGTGTATTGGGAGCCAAACGTTGAGCAGTTTCGACGCAGTTCGCAACGCGTCGGACCAAAGGGGAACTTGTCATAGGCCACCTGGTAGGCCGCCTGAAACGCCTGCTCGGCAGCGACGAGGGCATCAATTAGCCCGGGAGTTCCCAGCGGCCGTCCTGCCCAGTTCACTCCAGGTGTAATCTGAGCCGGGGGAGTCGAATTCCGGCCATTCAGATCAAAAATAACGTTGTTAGTGATCGGGTCGCGCGGGACTTGGTTCAACCCTTGCGTGATGCCCAGCGGCAGGTTGTTGCCGCGCTCGAAGATGACGTGCTTGAGCAGGTTGGTGTCAAAGAAGATCCCAGCCCCCGCGCGCATTATCCACTTGCCGCTGCCGGTGGGATCCCAGGCCAAACCGAGCTGCGGGGCAAAATTGTTCATGTCCCGCCGGTTCGGATTCGCTCGCCCCGGCAAGAACTCATTTTGTGTGGCGGGCTTCTTCAGGTCGGGATTGTCCGGCCCGGGCTCATACACCCAGCGGACTCCGAAATTGATGTTCAGCCGCGGAGTCGCGCGCCATGAGTCGGCCGCGTACCAATGGACGCGGTCGTTCTTGATGCCCCCGTAAGGCAGGCCGTGCGAAGGCACCTCGGTCCAGAAACCCAGGCCGTTGCCCATCCTTGCCGACGCGACCGGGTAGCAAAGTACGTCGCTGCCACAGGTTGTCCGCGTCGTCGCGTTGGACAAGAGGCTTACCTGCGGCCCGTACGCATTGATACTCGCGAACCAATTGATCCGGATGATATTCACCACTGCGCCCCAACGCACGACATGGCGGCCAAAACTGAAGCCGCCGTCATAACGGATCTCATGCGTATCGTGAAAGCGGCGAACTGGGGCATTATCTGGAGGGCCAATCACGGCGTCACCAGCAAAGTTGCCCCCGCCACTCAGGCCGAAAGTGACGGTCAGAGGGCGCCCTGCCGGGTCGAGAGTCTGCGGTAATCCCGGAACCGCGTCGGCACTGCTATCCGAGTGGTTGTCATAGTTCTGGTAGCCAAAGCGGACCGAATGCGTGAAGCGGCCCGAGGTCGCATCCAGTCCGAGCGCAATTTGGTTGGCGTTGTTCCTGTCGGAAAGCGGTGAAAGCTTGACGCCGCCCAAACTGCCGTTCGCAATGCCCGCATTCGAATTGTGGGTGAAGCGAAAGAAGGCTCGGAGTGAACGAGTCAAGTCCCCATCTAGCCGTCCCAGCGCCATGTGTTCGTCATAGGGAAGAGGCCAAGTGCCAGTGAATTGCGGAAAGCCTGGAATGCGGGTGGCCACGGCGGCGTCCTGATTGTTGCGTTCGTAACTCATAAACCAGAACAGGCGATTACGCACGAAGGGACCACCAATGTTGAAGCCGGCCTGCTCGCGGTCGAAGGGAGCAGGCTCCTGGCCAATGCGGGCGGCCAGTGCATCGTCGCGCCAGAAAAAGAAAGCGCTGCCATGCACCTCGTTGCCGCCGCTCTTGGTCACGATGTTGACGGCCCCGCTGCCGGTCAGGCCTGTGGAAACATCCAAGGTGGAGCGGCTGATCTGATACTCCTGGATGGAATCCTGGGAAATGTTTTGCGCCACCGTGCCGAAGTGTTCGTCGCTGATGTCCAGCCCATCCACTGTCACGCGCGTGGTGACGCCCGATTGGCCCGCCACGCCCAGCATGGAGTAGGCGCCCTTAAAGGTTGCCGTGTTGACTTGTACGCCGGGTTCGAGTTGGCCGAGGTCGAGGAAGTTGCGCCCATTCAGTGGAAGATTATGGATCAGTTCCTCCGTGACGATGCCTTCCAGCGTGGTCTGCGTCGGATTCACACGCACGCCGTAAGCCTCAACTGTTACTGTTTGCGTCACATCTCCGACTTGCAGACTCACGTCAGCTGTTTTCACTCGACCGACTTCGGCTTCAAGTTCAACAACCGTTTGTTTGAATCCCGTTGCCTCCACGCAGACTTTATAGAGACCCGGCAGAAGCCCGGGAGCACTGTAGACACCCGCGTTGGAAGTGATCGCCCGCGTCGTGGACTGGGTGGCCTTGTGAACGATAGTAATGCTGGCTCCGGAAACGATTGCTCCCGAAGGGTCCCTCACCACGCCGGTGATTGTCCCCGTGGGCTGCTGAGCTCGCGCCAGAACGGGCAGCAAGACAATGCAAACAACACAGGACACTTGCGACAGGGGGCGTAACGCCATGGCTAACTAACCCCCGAATGAGAACTAAGAAATTGACTCAATCTATGCCAAATGACGTAAATGGTCAATCCGACATGCGAGGAATTATCTGAAACTGGCAAGCCACAACCGATGACTGCGGCTTGCTCGGGTGGCGCATGATGCAATTAGCTCCGAAAAGCGCCTCCCAAAGATTTTTTTGTTTTCTTGTTGCCTTTTTCCTTTTTCGAGGCCTCTGAGTATAGTAGAGGGGAGTTCTCTCGGATTTTCCCCGTGGGCTTAGTGGAGCCGTCCCACTTCGGTCAGCCACCTAGCTTGATTGCGTGCCGCTCGATGGTCCCGGGCCAGGCGCGAAGGTAGAAACCCTGCCGTTGGAGCGCACGCTCGACGTGTGCCTTTGAGGCAGATCAAGGCGCAATCACCTATTCCAGGAGGATGAGGCATACAAATGACAGCATCACTCCAGACTCAAACAGAGGAGTTCACGGCCAATCGCTTGGCACTATCGGTACGGGCTCCAGGCGCCACACTGGCCGTTCCCCTAAATCCCGATTCTTTGAACATCAAACCGTCGCACCTCGAAGCCCTGCAAGCCCTCGGTTACAACGAAACAGAAGCTCGATTTCTCTACATCGTAGCCACACATTCCGGCTACTTTGTGGCACGCCAATTCCTCGCCTTCACCTCGGGCCATTGGGGCAAGCGCACGACCACCTTCTGGGGCAAACTTCACACCAAGAAACACGCACGCACCGAATACTTCCCAATGAACGGCAAGGTCTATCACGTCTTCTCTCGCAAGCTATACGGCCAGATCGGCAGAGAGAACCTTCGTAACAGGCGGGAACACGAATTCGAATACATTCAGAGGCGTATCGGAATCCTCGATTTTGTCCTGTCCCATCCGGAGTACAAATACCTTGAAACCGAACCGGAGCAGGTGAGCTATTTCAGCAACCAATTGAAGGTCCCAACGCACTTCCTTCCCGCGAAGATTTATTGTGGGCAGAAGACCAGCCAGCCCACAATTCGCTACTTCATCGACAAGTTCCCGATGTTTCTCGATAGCGATGCCTCTTCTTCCTTGCCTGTGGTGACACTTACCTACCTTCAAGGGCGAGAGGCAAGCCTCACCGAATTTGTCCATCATCTGCAAGGCTACCTCCCTTTGTTTCGGCAGCTTTCCGAATTCCAATTCCTTTATCTGGCAAGAGTCGATTCGCATTTCGCAAAGGCCCAAGAACTATTTGATTCGACTGTGGCGATCCCACTCGGGTCTGACACGTCAGCCGAGCTCTGCCGCTACTTCCAAATTCGCAAGGCATGGGACTTCCGCCAGTACAGGACTGTGACCGATGGCGACCTCATTTTCCGCAATCAAGCCAAGACGCGATTCGTCGGGGAGCGCTTCGAGCATCTGTATCGCAGATGGAAGGCGGGTCGCGTGACCGATGCAGACATTCGTCAGGAGTTCGGCGGAACAAGCCGTCCTGTCATCGCGCATTTCAGGACGGAAATACTCCGGCGGTTCAACGCTCCTGAACGGGGACCTAGGGGAGACGGGTGAAGAAGGCACGGAATACATCCCACACCTTCGCCATCTCCACCTTCATCACCCTGTGGTGAAGCCACTTTGTTCAACAGGAAGGAGATATGAAACGCAATGCCACCAAAAATCACCGTGGAAAAAAGACTGAAACGGGCGGGAGCGACCCCACTTTTTTGGCTTCCAGCCGCCCAAAAAGTTCTTGGGGTCGCTCCCGCCCTGCGGCACAGAAACCTGTGCCGCCTTTTTTCCACGGTGACAACCACTCACACAAACAGAACGATCCAGGAACCAATCGCGATATGAAACATGATTCGAGGCCGTCGAGGCCTGTCGCAATGAGCCATAGGGGAATAGAAAAACGCTGAGGGACGAGATCGGCTAAGCGAATGGCGACTGATTTCGGCAGCGAGCAATTTGGTACACTCTCTGTCCATAAGGACACTGGGTCATCGAGCGAAAGGAGCTCGATGGCACGGAAGAGGTATCAGCAGGGAAGTGTGTATCTTGTTGGCAAAAAGGCTGAAAAGTGGGTCGGTCGATATCGAGAAGACGTGATCGGAATAGACGGCAAGACGCGACGTGTGCGGCGAGAGGTAATACTCGGCAGTAAGCGCGATCTGCCGACGAAGCGCCTCGCACAGCGCCGCATGGACGCCGTTCTTGCCCGGATCAACGGTCTTGACTATCGCCCCGGCAGGGCTGCCACCTTCTCGGAGTTGATTGAAGTGTGGAAGACACAAATGCTGACAACTCAAAAGCCGTCCTCGGCGCGAGCAGTTCGCTCGCACCTGAAGTGCTACATTCTTCCGGAGCTCGGCAATGTTCGGCTCGACCAATTCGGTGCCGAGAATCAGCAGAGGTTCATAACTCGCATGCCAGAGAGAGCGACAGAAAAACGCGTGTCTCAGAAGACAGTCTTGAATGTACTGGGAACTCTGTCTTCCATTCTGACAACCGCCCGCAATTGGGGTTACAACTGTGAACAGATCGACACCAACAGACTACGGCTACCAACCCGTGGAATGAAGTACGAAGCCCCATCATTCACACCCGACCAAATTAGACGAATTCTGGCCATTGCTGATGAGCCCTGGCGCACGATGTTCTGGATTCTAACGCTGGACGGTCTTCGCGCAGGCGAAGTACTCGGCTTGCAGTGGCACGACATCGACTTTGACCGATCACTTCTCCACATTCGGCGGACTGTATGGTATGGACAAATACAGAGCGCGAAGAGTGAAGCCAGCGAGACAGTCTTACCGATTCCTAGATCGTTGCACTCCGCACTCAAGAACTACAGGACGATATGGAAGCCCAACGATGCTGGCTTCCTTTTTGTGACCCGCAACGGACGACCTCCGTCCTCTAACAAAGTTGTGGAGTATCACTTGTGGACGATCCTCGACGCGCTCGGGATTCCACGGTGTGGTCTCCACGCGTTCCGTCATTCCCACACGGCGCTCCTTCTTGATTCTGGAGCAACGCCGAAGGTGGTTCAGCGGCAACTACGACACGCCGACGCCCGTACAACACTTGAGATTTATGGGCATGTTGTAGGGGATGCACAGCGTGAAGCTGTCGAGAGGGTGGCGTCGATTGTGGACGGTAATGGACGGCAATCGACCACGATAAATTAATCGATTCAGTAACTTAGCCGTATTGGGCGTTGGGTTCGATTCCCATCGCCCGCTCCATAAAACCTGGGTCCGGCCCGGAGACATGGGTGACACAACGTACCTAAGACATGGGTAACACTTTTGGGCCGAACGGATTTTCGAGTGGTTCGAGCACCCGAGTCTCCAGATCGAAGTATCCCAGATCATAA
>Ga0137379_10001551_pt1 | contig 21107 bp, 15 predicted proteins | sample SagtaG_18_FD_104812 | JGI IMG/M metagenome (GOLD analysis project Ga0137379, IMG submission 104812) | Vadose zone soil microbial communities from Sagehorn Ranch, Mendocino, California, USA - Sage2_L_80_16 metaG | ecosystem: Environmental > Terrestrial > Soil > Vadose zone | place: USA...
ATAAGTCAAGACACCATTTCCGTATCGGTTACGTGTGATGGCGGGAAATTTCCAGTATGGGTCGTCAAAGGATGCGACTACGTCAGCCGTATCCGGCACCAGGAATTCCTCCCACATCGCCCCCTTGTTTTGCTCGCCTACTCCATATGGATCGGGTGTGAGCCGTTCGGGCTCGGCGAGATTCGTGAACTCCTGGTAGTGAAATCCGGTTGCGGCGCGGAGTGGTCCAGGGGCTATGACGTCGCGCACAGTTGAATGCTCATCTGTGAAACCGCTCTTGAGGGCCATCACCGCTTGCCCACCGTTTTTCACGTAATCCGAAATCTGCTGCAACACCTCATCAGACGCGCTATACAAGGGGGGCACCAGCAGCACCTTGTAGCGTGAGAGGTTCGCGTCCCCGGCTGGGACAAAGTCGGGCTCGAGATTTAGCTCGTAGAGGGCGCCATACATTTGCCGAAGGATGGACATGTAATTCGCGTGATCACTGAATGGCATGTAGCTTAAAGCGTTGGCGGAATCAGCGCTGAAAAGGATGGCAACCTTATTGTCCTTTTTAAGATTTACCAGTTCGGGCCCAATCCGCTTTAATTCACTTGCGACCCGTGACACTTCGGCATAGGTGCGATTTGGTTCCAGATCATGGGAGAGAACGCCTTTCCAATACGTCTCCTGACCATAATGCAAGGAGTGCCAATGCCAGTACTCCACCATGTTTGCCCCGGCTGCAAGATGCGTGTACACGACCAGCCGTAATTGTCCGGGGTATTGCGGATACTGTGTCCGTGAATCCCAGCCGATCGTCTGCGCATTGGTTTCCGTCACCAGATAATTTGTGTGCTTCAACGACCGTCCAAGATCGCCTGAAAGCCAGATCCCGCGGGCATCGAGCCGCTTCTGGGTTTCGAAATAGGGGTTCTCCGCCACGATATCGAGATTACGTGCGATGGCCCACTGATCAAGGTTGGTGTGCACTCCACCACTGAAATCCTGCGTGATGAACTGGTCTGGACGCTTGTATTCGTTAACAATTTTCGCCTGCCACGCTAGGTAGTCGGTAACTATGTCATGCTGGAAATTTTCCCACTCGAGCTTGTATCCAGGATTCAAGATCCCGTCGCGCGGCGGCAGGTCTTCCCATTTGTCCGCCAACTGCCCCCAGTACACGAGTCCCCAGATTTTATTTATCGTTTCCGGGGTCTTGTATTTCTGCTTCAGCCGTTCGAGGAATGCGGCGTTCGTGTACTGCGTCGGAATGCTTGTCGGCGCTGTCTCGTTATCGATCTGGTACCCAATCACCGCAGGGTGATCTTTGAAATGGCCAACAATTTCCCGAATGACTCGTTCCGCGTGCTGGCGGAAATACGGGTTGAGAAAGTCATAATTTTGGCGCGGGCCGTAGTTACCCGGTGTCAAAGAGGGAGGATAGGTCGGAGAATAAGGATCGCCCAGTGGTGGCGCGGTACCGTTGTGGGTTACGAGAATTTCCGGATGCTCCTTATATAACCACGTAGGAATCGAATAGGTTGGCGTTCCTAATATGGCCTTGATTCCTGCCTGGTGCAGCCGGTCGAGGACCCGCTGCATCCAGGCAAATTGGAATTCGCCGTCGCGCCGCTCCCAAGTGCTCCATGTGGATTCGCCGACGCGGACTACAGTGATGCCAGCTTTCTGCATCAATTCCACATCTTTGTCGAGCCGGTCATAGGGCATGTATTCCGGATAGTAGGCGACGCCGTACAGGATGGTGTCCATTTTGTCGGGAGCAAAAGCGAGATTGTTCTGCGCCAGGACGCCCGTCGTTATCAGAACCACGACGACGCAGGTTGGAACCAGGCTCCAGCGGGTTTGTTTAAGCAAGCAACTTTCCTTTCTTTCGTACACGGTGCAGCGGCCTCCGTCTTTTGGGAAACTGAACACCGCAGTTTTCAACAAAGTCTAACCTAGAACTTCAGCAACTCGGTGCCGTTCGCAGGAATGCTGAATGTGACTTTCCCGTTCGAAAGCGTCGGACTGCCCACGATCACGTCATTATTGGCAGAACTAAATTCCCACTGGGTTCCGGTTCCTGTGGTGATCAATGCCGACAAATCGGCAGTCAGCGTCACACCAGGGCTGCCGCTGTTGCACGCGAGCAAGTAGTAGTGCCCCGAAGAATCCTTGGAGACGAGCGATATCAGGTTGCGGACGCTACTAGTAACTTGATAAGTAGGCCGGGTACCAACTAGTGCTCGCGCTGCGATACGCATCGCGTAATATCCGGGCTGATAAGACTCAGCCGCAGGGTAACTACCGTGGACTGCACCGGAGGCGTAGCCGCTGCCCCAGTCATAGAGCGAGAACAGCTCCGCGCCGTTGACGTAATTATTTCCCGGTTGTGAAGCTTGAATCCACCAGGCGACGATCAAGTTGTTGCTGCTGGAGACACTGTTGTAAGTGTTCTGGTGGTAGGAACCCATTTCCGTGATCCAAGCCGGCGCGCCTGCGTATCCATTGGCATTCATGTTTGCGCGAAGTGTCGCAATTTCCGAAGGGTTACTCTGATAGTCGTGAAAATCCAGTGAATCGAAAACGCTTGGCCCTTCAGTCTGCATTGCGGTTAGGGCCCAGCTACAGCAGTTAGACGTGACCGGTGCATAAATGTGCGGCGTGCGCCCCGGCAGGTAGTGGCTGTAGATCCAATGGATTGCCTGCGCAGTGTAGTTGATGAAGGTCATGTACTGGGCTTCCGTACCACCCCATCCTTGACCTGAGTTATTTGGCTCGTTGTGAACTTCCCAATTGTCCACCACATAACTGTTTCTTACGTTGAACCAATACACAGTGGCGAACACGTGTTCAAACCAGACGTTCCAGTCGGCGGCTGTGACCGGAGGATTCGGCGACCACGAGGGATTCCCGTTGTTGTCGCGATTGCGCAGCACAATGATCGGCGTGATTTTGTGGGCGTTGAGGTCCGAAATGATAGTCGCGGCGTTGACGGGTGGAATCCCTGTGCTGGCGCTCCAGCTATAGTCACTTCCGCCCGGCGGGTTGGTGAAAATATTGTCGAAGAACGCCCAATTGATTACATTCGGGTCGGCTTCGATCTGAGCGATGGTAGGCGACCCGTAGGTTGACTCGGCGTTGGTGGGCTCCCAGCGCGACATACCGCCATAGATGCGATAAGTATTGATTCCCAGATCCACGAGGTCGTTGATGTTGAACTGTGAACTTCCTTCATTGGCTCCCAGATACTGCGAGGTCACACCCAACTGCGTTCCGGAAACCGTCAGGGTGCCGCTTCCCGCGAATGAGTAGCTCACTAGAAGGAGAATCGCGGCCATTGCTAGGAAGAAGGAACCCTTTGCTCTAAGCAGGCTTCGGATTTCCGCTGATGGCATGGTAGTCGGCTCCTTTTATGTAAGTACGAAGAGGCCATATGAACAGCGCCAACTGAATGATTGAAGAGGCACGGCAAACGTTCACTTCGGGGAGCGCCTGATCTTACGCGCATTGTCCTCTGTTCTTTCATCTTGGCATGTCAAAAACGGAGGACGGGAGCGCTCCTAATGAAGCGCTCCCGCTAAAACATCAGCTCAGAAGTAGAGGTGCAATCCAAGCTGGATGGTGCGGCTGCCGTAGGTCGATGTGCCACTGATCGCTCCAAATCCAGCCCCATGTTGCGTAGCTGTAGCAGGGAAGTAACCGATCGTTGGATCTCCTACAGGTTCGGCGAATTGTGGGTGATTCGGCAGGTTGAAGACAGCCGCTTCAAAGGTCAGCTTGGTCTGCTCTCCGGCGGGAATCTTGAAATCTTTTTGGATGTCGAAGTCAAGATTGTCAGCGCCCGGGTTGCGAACGTTTGAGTAGAACCGTGGCGCGTTGCCGAAGGCTTTGGTAAGGTCGCAGCAGAAGTCCGCCGCTGGGGCCGAATTGACCAAGCCTGGTCCCGGACATGTACCTGCGAAGTCCATGGCTTGATTGTTAAACCACTGGTTCACGCTCCGGTTAGTCCCCGAGATTGACCCTGGGTTACCGATGAGGTCTGGACGATCCGACAACATACCAGAGCCGTTACAGAAGCCGTACGAGTTATCAGTTATGCCGAATGGAGTACCGGCGCTGATGGTGTAGATAGTGCTCAAACGCCAGCCGCCGAGTACATCAGCGGCAAGCCCGCTGTTCAGCCACTTCTGGCCGGGGCCAAAGGGTAGCTGTACCACTGGAGCCATGGTAAAGCGGAAGGGTATATCGCCTGCGCTCACTGAACGCTCTGTGTTCCGGTGGTAGAAATCCTGGCCTAAAACGTCGAGCGACCAGAAACCACCCCAGTCTGACGAGGAATCGTCAATCAGCTTGCTCCAGGTAAAGTTCGACAACAAGGAGAAGTTGTGCGAAAAACGATGCTCAAGCTGCGCTTGCAGCGAGTGATAGGTGGAGCTCGAAAGTCCCCACCACCCAGGGTTGACGGTCAACCAGAAGTAAACTGGCCCTGGACTGAATCCTGCTCCCGCGTTTAATGCAGCGGCAGCAGCCGGACAGTACGGAGTACTCAGGGGGCCCGTAAAATTAAAGGTTGGATTGCCCGGAACGGCTTGCGCCGCAGTGCTGGCCTGGGTTTGCTGGCATATGTTATACGCATAATTGACCGGCAAATGCGTACCCTTGCTGCCAACATAGCCGATTTGGGCAGTGGTATCGTTGCCAATCTGTTTCTGCACAGTAAGGTTGAAGAGCTGCATGTAAGTCGGATACTGGGTGCGTGGCGCCCAGGAACTAAAGGAAACAGTACAGCCATTGATCGGTATAGGAGCGGTCACTTGTGCCGCGGTCGGAATCGGACATGCAGCGGTAGCGATATCCCACACGGAACCACTGAGGTTTGAACCCCACAGCAGGTTTGGTCCTGGCTGGCCATCGCCGGCGCGACCATGGCCGACAAATCCTGAATGCATGATGCCATAGCCGGCGCGAACCACAAGGCCGCCCCCGGGGCTCCAGGAGAGACCGAGACGCGGCTCAAACTGGTGCTTTGAGGGATCGAACGTAGTGTCAGGAGTTCCACCCACCCCAAATTGCTCCCAGTGTGGGACACACGAAGGGTCTTTCCCGCTGTACAAAATCGCGCAAGGATCGAAAAAGGCATCTCCGTGATGGATCTCGTGGAATGACTGATCATACTGCCACCGCAGGCCCGCGTTCAGGGTCAGTTTTGGCGTCAGCTTGATGTCGTCCTGGACGAAGAAGGCATACGACCAAGCGCGCGACGAGACAAACTCAGGTTGGCCATGGAAGGCAGCAGTCTTGCTGAAGTTTCCAAATAGGTAATCCGCGAACGGATTACCTCCCACTCCGCTTCCTCCGCCGGTGCTGTTAGTGGCCTTTCCGTTGAACGTAAAGCTTCCGGTCACGCCATTCGGCTGGTAATTATCAATCGAGTAATGATCGGCCTGGAAGCCTGCCTTCAAAGTGTGTTTGCCCATCAGCTTGCTGAGCGAATCACTGAAGTGGAGGCCCGTAGAGGGCTCGTACAGCATTCCACCATTGCCGAAGTTGTTATAGCCGTTGACCGCAACTCCCGGCGTACCGCACTTGGTTCCATTGGCCGTGTCAGGAATACTGGAGAGGCAATCGGGAATGGCGGGGATCCCAAGAAGCGACGGCGAGGTAAAGCCAGCGCCAAAAGGCATGCGGTCGCCGAGGTGGTGGGACACGCCAAACCGGAATTCATTCAACGTGGTCGAGTTAATGGTGTGCGTCCATCCCACCGTTGAGGCATACTGCCGACCCCTCGCAATCCCGGCACCGGCGGGCCCTGTAATGATGTCATTGGAAACACCATTGAAATAGTCGTAGTGAAATGCGCCGAATATATGGTCCGATTGAGAAAGATTCAGATCCACGCGCGGGTTTACTAGGGTGTCGGTGTTGTGGTAGGCGGGGTTGATGGTAATTACGTTGGTTCCGATCCCCACTGGTGTTCCGCCACTGGGCCAAAGCGCGAGGAAATTGGCGGAGGTTGTGCTGAGCGGTGCACAGCTTCCACAAGTCGCAATGTCGTTATTTGGGATCGCGACGTGGCTGACCGGATCGTAAATCTGGAAGGCTGTGTTGGTGCAGACCCCGGAGCTGAACGTGAAGCCGTTACCTGTGCACAATGTCCCCAGGTCGCCGCTGCGAAACAGAGCGTTGGGAACTGTTACGCCATGGTTGACCGTGGCGCCGTGGTTGTTAATTCTCTCGATGTCGCTGAAGAAGAAAAGCTTGCCCTTGATGATCGGGCCACCGATGCTCCCGCCGAAATCGTTGTAGTTGTAGGGATTTTGGCGCAGCGTGGGGTCGGCAAAGAAATCCCTGGCGTCCCAGTTCTCATTGCGATTGTAAAGATAAGCCGAACCATGGAATTGATTCGTTCCCGACTTGCTGACTTGAATTACGATCAGGCCGCCGGCCTTGCCGTATTCAGCAGACATGCTGTTCTGCTCGATACGGAATTCCTGGATGGCTTCTACGCTTGGCGTTACGGATGGACCGCCAAACACAGTTGCAGTAACGGCGACGCCGTCCAGGACATTGTCATCCGTACGCGGGCGGCTGCCGCTGACACGTACGTTACCTTCATTTAGGCAGGCGCCTAGCGAACTTCCACCAGTCCCGTTGGTGCATCCTGTCTGCTGCGATACTCCTGGTGCCAGCGAAAGAAGATTATAGGGGCTACGACCGTTGGCATTGGCTCCCCCACCTTCGATCGGGAGGTTTTGCAACATGCTAGTATCCACAGTTTGGCCGAGATCAGCTTGCTGGGTCTGCAAAAGGGCCGCGTTGGCCGCAGTGACATTCACAATCTCAGTTGACTGGCCGACAGCCAGCGACAAATCCGCTTTGGCGGTTGCGCCCACCTGGAGGACGATATTTTCGACTACGGATTTCTTAAAATTCGATGCTTGAGCTTCTACGCGATAGGTGCCGACGATCAAATTATTGGCGACATACACGCCCGCGCCGTTCGTTTTTGAAGCGACAGTGACGTTTGTATCTATGTTCGTCACTTTTACGGCCGCATTCGGAACCACGGCCCCGCTGGGATCGGTAACCGTCCCGGTGATGGTTCCATAAAATTGTTGCGCCAACATTCTGGGCGCATGAAGGACGAGAACAAAAAAGACGAGAATTGCGAATGCAGCTGCTTGCGTCCGCCTCACAATGACCTCCTGAAGAGATAGTGTCTCTGCAATTTGACCGAGCTGGTTTTGCCCAGTCAGTCGGACTGAATGAACTCTCCTCTGCGCCAGGAACGGCGACGATCTGATTTGCATTCCTACGGGTCGCGTGTGCGGCAGAGTTGAGAATACGTTTACTCGCAAATGTAAATACCACGACCGCCGAGATTTTGAACCTCCTATTCCCAGTTTGTCAAGATATTTTTAACCTGCAAGCCAAGATGCTCATATGAAAATACTTGTAATCAACTAAAGTGGCTCTATGGCAGCCTAGGACTTCGTCTCAAAGGGCCGGGGAATATTCAGTAAACGCTTTTTTGATCCACTTGGAGCCGCGGGTTGCTACTTTCGCGTCAACCAAAGGTGAGGTAGCCAACATTGTTATGGAATCATGACGGCGCAGGGATCGGAAGGGGGGATGACACAAGTCACAACACAGACCTCGTGATTGTTCACAGCAAAAATTTGAAAATCCTGCCCGAATCGCCCAGTTCCCGGTTTCTACGCAAACGCGAAAGTCGATTTAATGACCTTCTTCCGCTTTCGACTTCTCCAGCGTGATGTCGTGCTTGGCTTGGCATTCCGCCGACGGATCGTATGCAGCGACGCCCTCGAACTCATCCTTCGAAGCGCGGAACTCAAGCGGAGGCCGGTGCACTCGGGCGGGAAGTCCGGTGAACTTCACCTTCCCTTCCGAGTTGGTCCCTGCTTCGAGATCGAGCCTGCGAATTCCACCAAAGCCATAGGCGATGTGTACCTTGATTGTGGCCGCGTAAACTGGTTTGCTGTCAGCGCCTATGACACTAAGTTCGACGGAACAGGGACCGGCTCCGCCATCCATGACGGGGATCTTTTCGTTGTGTGATTGCCCTTGAGCCGAGAGAAGAGCGACTGCGACGAGAATGAAGCATGGACCATGAAGCATCCTGTTCATATCCGCACATTATACGAGCACGGAAAAATAATCGATCTGAGGCCAGCAAGCGCACCACGATGAAGGAGTTTGATTGTGAGCCGCTATCGACTTACGCTAACTATCCCGCCGCCGGGATTGCAGATATTTCAGGAGGCCGAAGAAGATGGCTATGGCGACGACGCGGCAGACGGAGCAGGTCGCTCCCAAATGGTTCCCGCATCCAAATCAAGAAATGCGGGAACCAATTGTTGAATCAGGTCACCGCATTGCCAATTCTCTTGTGCGCTTGACTTCATCCAGCTTCTTTCGCGGTTCCGGACTCAGCAGCTCCGCAATATTGGCTTGCAACCGCCAGTTGGCAGCAATCAGTTTGGTGAGCAGGCGCGCCTGGGCATCTGCTAGCGACTGAACTTTCTGGTCATTCGGCTGGCCATTCTGGTGCTCCAGCAGATCACGCCGCGTCTTCCATTCCTGCGGCTTGTACTTCGAGCCTCCAGGCGGATTGATGTTTCGTCGATGTTTACCACCATGTCGAGCCACGCCGGAATATTGGCGACGATCGTTGCCAGATGACCGAGCGGCATCGATTTCTCATGCGGCTTCCAGTCGTTCTTCCCTTCTGGCACGCTTCCAGGGCCTCGCGGATCCCAACCGCCTCGCGGTCAAGTTCAGCCAGCAACTGCTCGGTGATCTGGTGCACTCTCCCTCCCGCGGATTTTAGATGCACCGTGCTCGAAGACGGCGCCCCCTGCGATCCCCTTCTGACAAATGGTTCATCCCGGTAAAACGGATAGGCCGGAGACTCATATCCAAGTCCAAGCGGTGGGCATACGGCAAAAACAGAACACAAACAGTCAATGGAGGGAGGTTGCGCTATCTAGGCGAGACTTCCTATCTCGGCTCCACCGATCAGGCGCACCGATGGCGGTCTGCACGTATCGCAACGCGAAGTCTTGCTCCACTCAGATCACAGGTTTCCAACCGCAGCGCGATCCACTTCACCAACGCGGCTCGCGAGGCTGGCGTGCGTGACCGCGGTAGTCGCCGCCGCGTCCACCTCCACCGCCCGAGCGTCCGCCTTTGAAGCCGCCGCGATCGGTCTTGGGACGCGCCTCATTAATATTCAATGTGCGGCCGCCCAATTGCGTACCATTCAGGGCGGCAATGGCTTTCTCCGCCTCAGCGGAGTCCGTCATTTCAACAAATGCGAATCCGCGTGAACGCCCGGTGTCGCGCTCGGTAACGATGCTGACCTGCTCAATGGCGCCATGCGGTTCAAACAGCGAACGCAATTCTGCCTCAGTGGTGCTGTGCGGGATATTGCCAACAAAAAGCTTCTTCATACTGTCCTCGTTGTAACCTCGTTGTGACAAAGATAAATTCGAACCGTTTGGAGCTCAGCCGAAACGGGCATCCCGCAAGGCCGCGCGTGCGTGTTGTTATCTGAGGATCGAGCGGCTTGGTGAAGCGGCTAGTTTCTCAATCGCGCAGGCGAGTTTAAAGCGGAAATGATTATAGCTGGTTGTCTCGCAGGGTGGAGAAATACTTGCCAATGCCGAATTTGGCGCCCTGAACTACACATTCGAACCAAGCACCCGCATTACCACAGTTCTCCAAGTCTGCCGGGCTGGACGCTCGATTTCTGCACAGATTCAGCGGATTTCTGCTATGCTATAAATGCGTTTGATTAGAATCGGTTGTGGAGCAGCTTCTTGCAATCAGCTAGCACTGCCCTTAGTACCTCCGAATCCCTTCCAGCGTAATTAATTGAAAAGGAACACGAATAACAACATGGCAGAACAAGGAACAGTAAAGTGGTTTAACGACGCCAAAGGCTATGGCTTTATCAGCCGGCAGAGTGGCGAAGATGTTTTTGTGCACTTCTCGGCGATCCAGGCGGGCGGCTTCAAGAGTCTGCAGGAAGGCCAGAGTGTGGAGTTCGAGGTAACCAAAGGGCCAAAGGGATGGCAAGCTGAGAACGTTCGGTCGCTTTAAGGCGGCTGGAAAGGAACTCAGAATCGTGATGTAGAAAGACGGCGCGGCTTTTGGCCGCGCCGATCTTGAATCTAATTGTCGAGTACGACAACGCAGCATCCCGAATACATGAAAATGCGCTACACGGAGCCCATCTGACACACCAAGAAGCCAAAACTTGCTACGCTATCATTCGGCATAACGTCCGCACTTACGAGTCCGCCGGAGTGGTTGAAGTCACCAAGGGCAGGCAGAACGCCGCGGCTGCTGTGCGGCTGTTCGAAGAGGGCCAGAGTTCAGAAGACCGGCATGAAGGCTGGCGGTATTTTTTGGAAGAAACCGTACTCAAGCCAGGAATGGACCCTGAGCAAGCCACTCACCAGCGACAAACGGATTTAGAAAATCGAGAATCCATAGCTCTAGATCACGTGAATTCCGCGCCCGCACGCCGATATTAGTAGCCGCACTTTTCCCTGAAATCCTTTCGCATTGGACAACGCCGCCGGGTGAGGCCTTCCGCTGTTTCTATTCGGAAGATAGCCATGCGAGAGCGCGCGCCTCTGTATTTCGGCGAGTGGCGGCAGGCTACCTGATGACGGGGAACGACGAATCAACCTGTTTTCGCGGGTGCCCCGTCCTAGTCTTTTCCGATTTTGGAAAGACAGGGCGGCGGGAGTTTTCGTCGGGTGCAATTCCCCGCCCTGTCTCTCCAAGTACAGGAGAGACAAGGACGGGACACCCTTCTCTCATATCAAGCGCTTGCCTTATCACTCAGCGGCAGCGTCTCGGCATTTGCCGCGTCCAGTTCCAACTGCTCTTGCCCGCTCAGGACGCTGACCCGCCCACGATAGGTCTTCAGATGAGTAGAGGCTTTGTCGAAGGCTTCCTGCGCCTTGTCCAAACTCTTGCCAACATTTTCGAACTGGTTCTGGAAGTGATCGAATGACTTCTGCGCCTTGGCCAGTTCCTGGCGGCTCTTCTCGAAGCGGCTGGCAACTTCATACCATTTGTGCACCAGTGCGATGGTCTGCAAGGTCATCAGCAACGTGTTCGGAGAAACCGGAAAAACATGCTGCCGATTCAGCCAGTCGGCAAGCTCTCGATTGCGGACGGCTTCCATGTAGAGCGTTTCGCTGGGCAGATACATCAACGCAATTTCCGTAGTTCCGTGCTCCGGTTGGATGTAGGCCTTGATCCGTTTTGCCTCGGCCTTCATCACTCGCACGAATTCGTGCCGGGCCTCTTCCAGTTGCTCTTCTGTGCTGTTTTCAAAAAATGCCAGCACTTGTTCGCGGGGGAATTTCGCGTCAATCGGCAGGCGGCGATCGGGGAAACTGATCATCGCGTCCACGCGTCCGCCGCCGTTCACCGCACATTGCATCTCGAACATGTTTGCTGGAAGGAAGTCAGAGAGCAATCGTTCGAGGCTGGCTTCGCCAAATTGGCCACGCAGGTGTGGCAGCTTCAACAAATTGTTCAGGTCATTGATCGAATGCCCGATCGCGCCGACTTCGCGCAACTGCTCCTCCGCAGCTTTCAAGTGCTGCTGCACTTTTTCGAACTGGGCAAAGCCTTCCTTGAGGTTCTGGTCGAGCTTGTTTTGCACTTGCTCGGTGATAGCCAGGAGCTTGGCATCCACTCGCTCGCGGATGGATTCCAGACTCTCCGCCGTCTGTTGATTGAGCCGGTCAAACTCGGACTTCAGGGCCGAAGTTGTCAATGCCAAGGAACCGGTCAATTCCGTCCGGGTCTCGCCCAGTCTTTCGGCCTGCTCCCGGCGTCCAGCCTTCATCTGCTCTTCGACCGTTGCCCGAATCCCCAAAAAGCCATCCTCAAGGCGGTCGGCCACCTGCTGCCGGAGGTCGCCCTTGGTCTGCTCTAGGCGGGAGGCCATGTCCGCGGTGGCGGCGGAAAACTGGTGGGTCAGGGTCTTCTGCAGCCCATCGGACTGCTGTACAAGTCTTTCAATTGCACCAGCTTGCGAAGAGCCCGACCGTAGGTACATCACCAGCCATAGCAGTAGGACCAGGTTAATGATGATAAGTAGACCAAAAAGGAACGGGAGAGAGGCCACTCGGTAATGTCTCCGGTGTAATGGTGCTGAACCGGATTCTAGAAGGTATTCTTTCCCAAGCAAAGCAGTTTTCTCCCGGGGCATCTAGAACGTAGGCAAGAAAGCATGTTCTGGGCCCTAATCACGTCGATTTCCCTCCATCTGGCCGCCGGGGTAGCTCCGTCTAAACCTGTCGCAGCCGCGGACATAGCTCCGAAGAGCTCCTGGCAGCAAGTTTCGCCTTACGACGGCCAATCGTATGACGCTGAAGCCGAGCGCCAACTTCTGGAGATGGCCAATGCTGATCGTGTTCATGCCGGTTTGCCGCCGCTCAGGATGGATGACGGGCTTGTCCGGGCAGCCCGGGCGCATGCGGCGGAAATGGCGTCCCAAAACCAGCTTTCACACCAGTTTTCCGGAGAGCCCTCCCTTACCCAGCGAATCGCCACGAGCTCAACCCTTCACTTGAATCGTGCGGGAGAGAACGTCGCGATAGCAGAAAACGCCGGCGAGGCCCATGACGCGCTCATGGCCTCTCCACCACACCGCGACAACTTGCTCAGTCCGAACTTCAACGTTGCCGGATTCGGAGTCTTCCGCAGCGGCAATAGGCTTTACGTGGCGCAGGATTTCGGGTCGGTCTTGCCCTCTTACTCAGTGCAGCAGGCGCAGGAGTTGGTCGCAGCCAGTGTGGAACAGTTGCGCGCCCAGACTAACCTGCCGCGACTGGAACGGGTAATCAGCAACAATGCCCAATCGAGCGCATGTGCCATGGCCCACGCAGATTCACTTACTGCCGCAGCCCCTCCGGCGGGGGCGTATATGCTGCGCTACACCAGCATGCTGCCTGAGACCCTTCCCGCGAATATTTCCAAAGTGATCTCGCAGCGTGGTTTGCACGCTTACTCCGCGGGGACCTGCTATGCCCGGACGCCGAAGTATCTGAATGGCGCGTACTGGGTGGTGCTGATTTTCTACCAATAACTTCCTGCTTTTCCCTCTGTGCTCCTCTGTGCCCTCTGTGGTTCAAGGCTTTTGAACCACGGAGGGCATAGAGGAAGCCCAAACCGCACATTCTTGCCGACCTGACCGAATGCCTGCTTAAATGATTACATGCCTGAGACCGGTCACATCCGCGTGGGTACGGCTGGATGGTCGTACAAAGACTGGGAGGGCGTCTTCTACCCGCCCGGCATGTCGCGGCGCAAGCAGCATCCGCTGGAACTGGTGGCTCGCTGCTTCGATGTAGTCGAAATCAACACTTCGTTTTACGGACACATCAAGCCCGAGCTGGCAAAACTCTGGGCCCGCATTGCATCCGGCGCTAATCCCGGTTTTCTTTTCACCGCCAAGCTGCATCGGTCTTTTACCCACTCACTACTATCCGCTATAGAGCCGACTTCCGCTGCTTCGATCCGTCCCAATGATGAAGATGAGAGATTGGCGCGAGAAGGTCTGGAAGCTCTGGCGGCAACCGGAAAATTCGGCGCTCTGCTGATTCAGTTCCCTGTTTCGTTCAAGAACACTGCACTAAACCGCGAATACCTGGAAACTTTGTTGCGGCAGTTCATCGAATTTCCGCGGGCCGTCGAAGTACGCCATTCCACCTGGAACAATCCGGAGACGATCTCCTACTTCTCGGAGAGGAACGTCAGCTTTTGCAATATTGACCAGCCGCAGATTGGCCGCTCACTCGAGCCGACCACCCATGTTACTTCGGCCATCGGTTACGTGCGGCTCCACGGACGGAACTATGATCAGTGGTTCGAAGCGGAAAAATCCTCTGACCGCTACAACTATCTCTACAAAGCGAGTGAATTGGTGGGATGGAAAGAGCGCATAGAAGACATAGCGCAGAAGGCAAAGATGACGTTCGTCATCACCAACAATCACTTCGAAGCCAAAGCAGGCGTCAACGCCCTGCAGCTCAAACACATGCTGACCGGACGCCGTGCACAAGCTCCCGAGCCGCTGTTGCAGCACTATCCGGAGCTAAAGAACATCGCCGACCCTCTGGGCGCAGCGTCGCACGGGGAGAACCTGCCCCTCTTAGCCTAAATGCAACAAACTACCAGAAACACTGCATTGACAACCGAATCCTTCAAGAATAACGTTTCGCCTGCTAAGCAGCAGCTGTGAGTTTCAACCCACCGGTGTGAATTTAATTTCTGCGGAGGTGAATTCGGTGATCCGACACATTAATCCAATTACCCGCGTTACCCTTCTTTCCGTATTAGGCGTTCTTTTTTCGGCGCTTCCGAAATCGGCCGCCGCGCAATGCGGGACCACGCCTGCAACCGGCTCCATCACATGGACCACAAACTGGTGCGACGAATTCAACGGCGCTGCGAACAGCCCGATTAGTTCCACGAATTGGACGTATGACACCGGCGGAGGCGGATTCGGCAATAACGAACTTGAAACTTATTGTGCGCCGACTTCAAACACTTCGCCATGCAGCTCAAGTTCGCCCAACGCATACATAGACGGCAGCGGTCATCTCGCCATCCAGGTTCGGCTCGTCGGAACTACCTATACTTCGGCGCGTCTCAAGACCCAAGGCTTGCAAAGCTTCCACTCAGGTCGGATTGAAGCCAGCATTCAGATGCCATCGCACGCAGGATTGTGGCCCGCGTTCTGGAATCTAGGCTCGCAAACTGGCGTCCGGTGGCCGACCGTCGGCGAATCGGACGTCATGGAAAACTGGCCTACTACATCGAACATCCCGGGACCGGGTGCGACAGGAAATTGCTCAACCATTCATACCAAGGTCACTGGCGGATCGGGAAAGGGCAAGTGCTTCACGCTTCCGAACGGCGGCCGGGTCGATACCGCGTTCCACGTTTATGGCGAGATTTGGTCAGCCAACATGATTCAGTTTTATGTGGATGATCCGACGCAGCCTTTTTTCGTGGTCACCGCGTCGGACTTGCCTTCGGGTGACGTCTGGCCGTTCAGCAGCTCTGCCGATGCGTTCTTCCTAATCACGAATGTGGCGGTGGGCGGAACGCTTGGTGCCCCAACCGATTCTCTAACCGGAAGCCAGCCGCCAATGCTACTGGATTATGTGCGCCAATATCTGCCTTCGTCGGTGCCCCCACCCCAGATGACAGCTGGGAACATCACCGTCACGGCGGGCGCGACTAGCGGCAATACAACAACCCTCGACGTGCTTGGCACGAACGGCTCAGGCCGGGTTACATTTTCATGCAGCACAAACGCGCCGAAGGCCAGCTGTGGAGTTGCGTCGAGCGACCCGGTCAACAATCACACCGTTGATTTCAGCAGTTCGAGCTCTGCCACCGCTACTGTGACGGTTACAACTACCGCAAACACCCAGCACGGCGGTCATTCCGGAACGACTCCGGGCAGCTACACGGTGACCGTAAACGCCTTCACGGAGAGCAGCTCGGATGCGACCAAGCCGTCAGCGATGACGAGTTTCAACTTGACGGTGAATTGATTGCCATGAAATAGGAACACGGGGACAGCCAAGGGCGGCCGTCCCTTTGTGCCGTTGTTGTTGACAAAGCAGCAACTCTGCAATATTTTCGTCGCACATGCAACTACTATTTGCGATGTTTGTCCTGTTACTGTTCCCCTCCACATCTGCTTTCGGCGCTGCGTGCGGAACAACACCGATGACCGGCGCAATCAGCTGGACAACGCAATGGTGCGACGAATTCAACGGCGCGCTGAATAGTCCGATTGATAGCATGAACTGGACTTTCGATACCGGCAGCAGTGGCTTCGGCAACAGCGAACTTGAGACTTACTGCGATCCCTCCTCGAACGTTATGCCCTGTAGCACCAGCTCGCCGAACGCATTCATTGACGGCAGCGGCCATCTCGCGATTCAGGTTCGATCGGTGGCAAGCACTTGGATTTCAGCTCGCTTAAAGACGGCAAGCTTGAAAAGTTTCAACTCCGGCCGAATCGAAGCCCGCATTCAAATTCCCTCTCACGCTGGATTGTGGCCGGCCTTCTGGATGCTGGGTTCGCAGCCCGGAGTTTCGTGGCCGACCGTCGGCGAGTCTGACATCATGGAGAACTGGCCCACCACTTCGAACATCTCCGGCCCGGGCGTAACCGGAAATTGTTCAACCATTCACACCCAAGTCACCGCCGGCAGTGGCAAGGGCAAGTGCTTTACCTTCCCAAGTGGTCAGCAAGTGGACATGGCATTCCACGTCTATGGCCAAATCTGGTCTGCCAACATGATTCAGTATTACATTGATGATCCCACGCAGCCGTTTTTTGTCGTGACCGCATCCGACCTACCCGCGGGAGACACGTGGCCCTTCAGCAGTTCGGCGAATCCGTTCTTTCTCATTATGAATATGGCGGTCGGCGGAACGCTCGTTGCCCCGACGGATTCCACCACCGGCAGTCAGGCGCCGATGCTGGTTGATTACGTACGGCAATATGTTCCTTCGGCTGTGTCGCCGCCATCGCTCACGCCGAACGGCAACATCACCATCAAGGCCGGCGCCACCACCGGCAACACAAGCACGATCGACATGCTGGGAACCTTAGGAACAGAACGCGTGACTTTTAGTTGCACGACGAACGCTCCGAAAGCGAGTTGTGTGGTCACGTCGAATGATCCGATAAACAATCACACGGTTGACTTCAGTAGCTCAGGTGCCGCCAGCCCAACTGTAACGGTAACGACAACCGCAAACACGTCAGCGGCCGGGATTTCGTCCCTGACCTGGATGGGCCTTGGCAGCGGCGGCGTTCTTGTTCTGTCGCTCTGGAGCCTCAAGCGGCACGCACGAGACATCAGACTCGGCATCGGAATAGCAAGCGTGGTCCTGGCAATCGTGATCCTCCCCGCTTGCGGAGGTGGTTATAGCAGCGGTGGAGGAGGCGGCGGAGGCTACAACGGGACCGCTCCGGGCGGTTACACCGTCACAGTGAATGCCTTCACCGTAAGCAGTTCCGATGCATCTGTCCCCGATGCCAAGACCACGTTCAGCTTGACGGTGAATTGATCGGCGTTTCCTAGACAGCAGCAGTCCGTTTCTTGCTCTTCTTCGCCAGCCGTCGCCGGCGTGACAGTTCTTTTTCTGAGTACATACTGCCTCGGCAATTCTCGGATTCGCAGAAGCAAGGAGCCGGGTCGTCCAATTCGCCGTCGTACAGGTTGTAATCGTAGGCGAGTTCTTCCCCGGCGGCGATGTTCCGAATCGCGCGAATGATCACGCGTCCTTTGACTTCGTCAGCTTCGCAATTCGGACCACAGGAGTGGTTGATGAACGCCGCGATCCCGTCTCCATCAATTACGTGCTCGCCATCGATCAGGCCAAAAAGATAGGTTCGTGGAGAATGCTCATAAATCGCATCGGCTCCGGCGTTGGTCAGGCGCGGACCGGTGTACTCGGCGACGATGGCGCGTCTTTTAATCGGCGTAGTTGTAAAGACCCCGTCAGCGTGGATTCTTGATCTGCGGATGACGAGGGCCATGCGCTATTGAGATTACATCGTCCAGATAACGCCCGTGTGGTTTTCAGGATGACAAGAAGGCCCGTTTCTATGCAGGCCGAGGCCGTCGAACCTTTCTGTCACCAGTTTTTCGTTCAACGGCCGAAGCCGGCTCCTTCTCTTTCACCGAAGGAGAAGAACGATCCTGCTGTACCGGAACAATCGCGCGGACGATGGCCCCTTTTTTACCAGCGCATAGTTCAACTCTGCCGCCTAACTGCCGCATGCGTTCGTCCATTCCTCGCAGTCCAACCCCGGGAGTTATAGGCAAACCCGTGCGGTCACCATTTAACATCGACGGCGGAAGTCCGTTGCCGTGATCCTCGATCTCCAGAATGGCGGTGCCATTCTCATGGCCGAGACGGATGACGACCGTCGGACTACCTGAATGTCGATGCACATTCGTCAGGCTCTCCTGAAGAACTCTGAACAATGCCAACTCTACGTCCCGCGGGAGACGTCCGAAATCTGCAGGAATTTCCAGACTTGCTTTGATTCCACTTCGGTTCGTGAAACCGTCCAGGTACCACGGAATGGCCGACTTCAGACCCAGTTCCTCAAGCATGGGAGGGTATAGCAAGTAAGAAATCGTGCGGACCTCCTTAATTGCCTCCTCCGCTAGACTGATACACTGCGCGATTTGTGAATGGGCTCCCTCGTTGGGCGGAAGCGCGAGTTGCAGTGAGTCCAGATTGATTTTCAGCGTCGCGAGGTATTGGCCCAGGCTGTCGTGAAGGTCTCTGCCAATACGCCTCCGCTCCTCATCCTGCGTGCGGAGCAGGTGCAATGAGAGTCGGCGCAGCGACTGCTCCGACTCATACAATTTACGCTCTGCTCTTGTTCTTTCTTGCACTTCATTCGCCAGCTGTTCATTGGCCTGCTGCAGAGCTTCCTGGCTCCGCATTCTGTCAGTAAAATCGCGGGTAACCTTGCCAAACCCGTAGAGCTGCCCGTTTTCATCTTTGAGAGCGGTGATGATTACGTTAGCCCAGAATCTCGATCCGTCTTTGCGAAGACGCCAGCCTTCATCCTCGAATCGTCCCTCTTGGGCCGCGACTTCCAGTTCCCTCCAGGGCTTTCGCGTCTGCAAGTCTTCTTCGGGATAGAAGACTGACAAATGCTTGCCTACAATTTCCCAGGCTTTGTAACCCTTGATGCGTTCAGCTCCGTTGTTCCAGGTGCTGACTCTCCCTTCGGGATCCAGCATAAAAATCGCGTAGTCGCGGACCGATTCCACAAACAGGCGGAAGCGTTCCTCGCTGCGTAACAATGCGGTCCCCTTTTCGAAGACCATCGCAGTTTGCTGCAACTCGGTAATATTCCGAAGCCGCTCTTTGTCCGTGGGCAACGTGACATAGCTCTCCGAGGGAATCACGGAGGAATGTTCCCGGCAAATTTTCAAAAAAGGTTCAGTGTGTTTTGGACTGTTGAAGCCGGAGAGCGGGTATGCACATAGCAATGAAAAAGAGTGGTTTCGAGCAAGGTCGTTCCAGAGCTGTTCCAGCCGAAGCGCCGCTTCATATTGTCCGGTCGCCCACAGAACATTTACCATCTCGCCGAAAGCGGCAAGTTGGGAACGTTCGCTAGTGAGGGCCGCTGACGCCCGCGCCAATGCAGAGCCTATTACGTTGGCGAAACGCTCCGCGTCAGGCAATCCATTCACCATAATCTGCGCCAGAGCCTCGGTGGCATCGAGCGTGAGATATCGCCCCTGTCGTGCAGCTTTAGAAATATCTAACCCGTGTGATTTGAGCAGTTGCTCGAGGCCCTCACGATGCGCTTGGGTCGCAATCACCACTGCCGCATCGCCGCAGGCCAGGGCTGGCCCGACAAACCGGCTCACTGCTTCGAGAAGAAAATTATCGTCGTGGTAAAACTGAACCATATGCCCGCCGTGATCTGGAACAGGAACCTCCGGAACAGGCGCATTCAAAGTGACAGCGGACCTTGAAAGGGTGCTCATCAGGTTCGGCTGCTGCATAAGATTTTGAGGTTGCGAATTAGCAATCGAACGGCGCGGTCGTCATACCCAACCAGAGTACAGCTCATCGTAGAAAGAGTGGAATTAAAGGTCTATACAGAAAATCCTGTACTGCTGTTTTACGGAGCGCCCCGAGATCCCAAAGCAGAGTTCCCCAAGCTACTTCTGTTTCTTTTGCGCGGCCGCAGTCATCATCGCCTGGATTTTCTTCATAGTCGGCTCAAGCTGTTGTGGATCGCGAATGCAGTTCAAGAAAATGAGACGCGGATCGGAGCCGAAGAAGGGAAAACCGCCGAGATACCGGTAAGCTTCAGACAGGGGCGGGCCTCCAGGCGTGCCTGCGGCCGGAATCACGGGAGGAAGATGAATGGCGTACATGCTGCCGCCGGCCAGGACCTGATGCGGATACTGCATGAGCCAAAGGCAATTGTGACCGTCGGCGATGCTGCCGGCGGAGACTACCGCCCATCGGCCGCCGTCGGAAGAAGAAGCCTCCTGACAGCTCCAGAACTGGGCCTGAGGAACATACGCTGTGGGCTCGGAGAACCCGTACTCATCCAGGAGGATCTGGTTTAGTCCGTGCTGCTGCACGAAGCTTTCGACGTCCGGCAGCGCCTGATTCCAATCAAGGTTGGAGTCATTCACCAGCGCGTAGCCAGGTCGCCCCATGCTTAATACGTTTAGGAAGGGGAAATAATACGGGTACGCTCGCACAGCAGTAAGAACGGAGGTGAAAGTGAGCGCGATGGTCACCCAAATTCCCAGCCTCGCCGCGCGCCAGCCAGCGACCTTTAAAGACTCGAGCATCCGCGGTAATGGGGCGAGCAGGAGAATCAGCAGCGCCAGCGCGATGGTGAAATGACGAATGCTGAGGTCCAGTCGATTCAGCATACACACAGCCACAAAGACCACGAGCGACACCCAGATGGCGCGCCAGTGCAGTTCCATGCCGCTGGGTATTGCTGATAGTTGTCCGCCGGAACGGCGTTTCAAGAGGAGGGCAATCCCAACCGCAAGAAGCAGCAAAAGAAGAAACGCCAGCGGCGACTTCAAGATAAACAGCACCGGAAAATAGAACCAGACGCCATGAGAATAAGCATGGCCAAGAATATAGGTTGGCCGACTCGTAGCGCTGAGCGCGAACAGAACGAGACCACGCAAGTAGAGCCACACGGGCATGAGCAGCCGTCGCAAGAACGGCGATGCAGGAAAGTGCGGAATGATGCTGAACGAATCCGTCGGCTGGTTCCAGGAGAAGATGAAATAGAAAAGATACACGAACAAGGCAGCCCACAGCGTTGCCTTAGCCAGGTTGCGCCAGGCGCGGCGCCGCCAGGCACGCCGTGCCGCCTTATCGGTTGGCTGCTCCGGAACCCCGCGCCAACGCAAGCTGAGAGCGAAAGCGATGAGGACGAAGAACAATAGTCCGGAAGAGAATTTCGAGAGAAAAGCGCCGGCCAGGGTAAGACCAAACTTGACCACGGTGCCGCGTGA
>Ga0137379_10001569_pt1 | contig 21024 bp, 28 predicted proteins | sample SagtaG_18_FD_104812 | JGI IMG/M metagenome (GOLD analysis project Ga0137379, IMG submission 104812) | Vadose zone soil microbial communities from Sagehorn Ranch, Mendocino, California, USA - Sage2_L_80_16 metaG | ecosystem: Environmental > Terrestrial > Soil > Vadose zone | place: USA...
ACGAATCGAACGACCGGTTCTCCTGCATGATGACGACCACATGCCGGATCTTGCCGATGCCGTTGCCGCTGGCCGTGGGGCCGGGCGTCGCTGGCGGCTGGCTCGTGCAGCCCGCCAGGCTGGCGGCGGCGAGCAGGAAGGCGGCCGCCGCCGCCAGGCCCCAGCGCCGGGCCGCTGGTCGCGAGATAGCAGTCGGTGTCCATGGCAGGCCCGCGGATCGCACGTCTCCGCCCTCCGGTGGCTTGCGGTTCGGGTTTCCCACGTTAACATAGTAATTGCTACTCAGATAGGAGTTACAATGTGAGTGATGGTGACGCCGCTCCGCGGCGGCGGCTGACCAGGGCCGAGGCCAAGGCCAGGACCCGGGAGCAGTTGCTCGACGCGGCCGCGCTGATCTTCGCGCGGAAGGGTTACGCCGGCGCTTCTGTCGAGGAGATCGCCGAGTCGGCGGGCTACTCGACCGGCGCCCTGTACTCCAATTTCGCCAGCAAGGAGGAGTTGTTCCTCGAGCTGATGGCCGCCCGGGGCGAACGCCGTGTCGCCGCGGTGGCCGAGATACTCGATACCGGCGATCCCATCGAAGCGCTCGCCCGGCTGCTGGAGCGATCCGCCGGCCGCGATCCCGACCTCATGGCGCTACGAGCGGAGTTCTGGTTGTACGCGGTGCGCAACCCGGATGCGATGGGCGCCCTCACGGCCCAGCGGCGCCAGCAGGTCGAGGCGCTCATCGACGTCATCGGCGCGGCGATGGAACGCTGGGATACGCCCCCAGACGTCCCGGCCGCGGAGGTGGCCACCGTCGTCCTGGCCATGTTCCAGGGCCTGGTACGGCAGCGGCGGATCGATCCGGACCGCGTGTCCCGTGACCTTTTCGTCCGGGGATTGCGGTGGCTGTTCGCCGGCTTGCAGGCCGGCTGGGGTGCGGGCTCCGGCTCCAGCGCGGGCTCCGGCTCCGGCGCGGGCTCCGGCCCGGGTGCGGACGGCACGACGTCACAGCACGCCTGAGGGTTTGCTACGCTAGCTCAGGTTCTCGGGGCTGTAGCGCAGTCCGGTAGCGCACCTCGTTCGCATCGAGGGGGTCAGGGGTTCAAATCCCCTCAGCTCCACCGAGGTCAAGTGCCGGTTCCGATCATGGAACCGCCCACTTCCGCTCTTATGGCAGCAACAAACGGCAGCAACGGTCATGTGAGCCAGTCGCCGAGCTTGCGAAGGGCGTCGCGGGTAGCGTCGGACGGAGCTTCGGTGTAGATCTCCATCGTGACGGCGATCTTGCTGTGCCGCAGGATGCGCATCGCGACTCGCGGGTGGACGTCAAGCGCGGCCAGCAGCGAGGCACAGGTCTTGCGGGTGCCGTGCACGGCAATCCGGGGTACCCGGGCGGCGACGATACAGCGGTCGAAGCTGCGGTTGAAGTTGCGCGGTTCAATCGGGGTTCCGTGCCGTGTAGTGAAGACCAGGCCGGTGTCGATCCAGCCGTCTCCCGCGCGGTCACGGTCAGCGTCCTGCTGCTTCTTGCGGATCTTGAGCGCAGTCACACACAGATCGGGCAGCGGCAACGGCGCTTCAGAGGTCTCGGTCTTGACCTCGCGGCGAACGAGCTGGTGACGGACACGCTGAAGCTGCTCCCCCACATATAGCTCGGCAACGTCAAGGTCGACCTGATCCCAGGCCAGGCCGAGGACTTCACCCCTGCGCAGACCGAGGACGAGGACCAGGACGAAGGCCGCGTACAGCGCTTCACGGGCATGCCACGTAGATTCGAGGAACCAGCGGGCGTCATCAACGGTCCACGCCTTTTGCTTGCGGCGCTGTTTCGGTTCGCGACGTTTGATCATCTTGACAGCGGTAACAGGATTGCGGCTGATTGTCTCGTCTTCAACCGCACAGGTCAGCGCGGCGCGGAGTGTGTCACGCGCGTCTTTACGGCTACGCGCGGACAGCGTTTGCTGGCAGCATTTCCCGAGTGCACAGCACCGCCTTTTGTCCTCTGGCCGCGCAACGTCTTTTCCCTGCGCGCAGCACTGACATAGGGCAGCGAGCTTGTTCAGCCATTGCCTGATGTCTTTAACCTGGATTTTGTCGAGACGTTTGCCGCCGAGATGCGGGACGATGTGCAGGCGGCTGAACATCTCGTATTTCTCGTATGTCTTCGGCGCGAGATTCGGTTCCACGATTTCCTTCAGCCAGTAGGCGAGGAATTCGTCCAGTTTCGGGATGCTGGAGCTGACCGGCCCGCGGCTTGCCTGATCCCGCAGGTTCACCCAGTTCTGCCGTGCCTCGTCGTAGGTCTTGCCCCGGACGTACTTGCGGTACCGGCTGCCGTCCGGCCGGATGCACCAGACATATCCGCGCCAGCCGTCACCAGTCTGATACAGCGAGCCTTCGCTGTTCCCGCGCTTACTCAACCGCTGGCCTCCCTTATCCTGCGGGCGACATACTCATCGACGTATTCAGGGAGAATACGCCTGTTGCCGCCGTCCTTGATGGAGCGGATCTGGCCGGACAGGACCAGGTGCTTGGTCTTGGTCAGGCTGTAGCCGAGCATTATCGCGACCTGTTTCGTGGTGTACCACTTCGGCTGGATTCCCGGCTGTTCCGCGATGCTGCTGGTCACATTCTGTTCCTTTCCGTAAAGCCTAGGTGGTCTGGTTTTGACGCTTAATCGTCAGGAATTGCAAGGCGGTTTCACGCGGCCTCGCTGGCCATGGTCTCGGCGTATTCGTCGGCGAGCTGGTCGCGTCCGGCCTGGCGGCGTTTGCGGGCCTGGTCGGCGGCGGTGTTGGCGAGCAGGGCGTCTCCGGTGGTGCGCCATCCGGTTCCGGCGTAGCTGAAGGTGCCGATGACGAGCACAGTTTCCTGGTCGGCGTGATCAGCGGTGCGGATGGGTCCGTGTTCGGGTCCGGTGTCCTGGCCGCGCCGGTAGTTAGTGCGGACCTGGCGCAGGTCGGCGAACCGGACGGAGTAGCGGCGGGCTTTGGTCAGGAAGTGGCCGCCAAAGCCGAGCATGTGCGCCCAGCGGCGCAGGCTGACGTAGCCGGGTTCGGCACCGATGGTCCAGCAGGCGTTGATGAGCCGTTCGGGATGGGTTCCGTTCGCGTTGGCGTACAGATCGAGCGTGTCGGTGGTGATGCGGGCGGAGGCGTGGCCGGTGACTTCGGTGCCCTTGGTGGCGTACTTGGCCAGGTAGCTGGTGACGGCCAGGTCGGTGATGGTGCCGGTGCCGGTCATGGTGATGACGCGGACATCGGTCTGCGCGCCCCAGGTGATCACCCAGCCGCCGGGCCTGGCCGGATGCGGCGGGGTGCGATAGCTGATCGCGCCGGCCGCCCACCGGGTGGCCTCGTCCAGGTCGGCGATGGTGATGCCGGGCGGCGGGGGGATGAGCTTGTCCGGGTCGGCGGGGTCGTAGCCGTCCAGGCGGAGCAGGGCGTGGAAATGGACCGCGCCGCGTGCCTGATATTCGGCGGCCTTGCCGTGGGCGACCCGGACCGGAGGCACGAGGCGGTAGGTGCCGTTGCCGCTGGGAACCCGGTACATGGGCAGGCCCCGGCGGCGGGCGAGGTGACCGAGGTAGCGTTCGATGGCTTGCTTGGTGCGCCGCCACAGCTCGCCTGCGGCGTTGTTCCAGACGACGTGGGCGGGGTAGTCGTAGCAGTCCGGGCATAGCGGCTGGCCGAGTCTGGGGTCGTCGCGACCGTGCCGGGTGAAGCAGAAGGCGGCCCGGCCGTGCTTGCAGGTGGCGGCGTCGCGGCGGGCGTGGCAGGGCTGGGGCCTGCACCGGCAGCGGGACCGGTCGGCGCAGGTGTGCTGGCGGACCGGGCGGGAGTGGACCGGCCCGAACGACGGGGCGGTGAAGGTGGCGAACACGGCCGGGTGGGCGGCGACATCGGGGGTGATGCCCTTGCCGCCGATCAGCCCGGCGCGGATGATGTGGTAGGCGTCGCGGCGGTAGGTCTCGGCGCAGCCGGGGCACACGCTGACGCGCCGGTTCCCGCACGGCTTGTAGAGGACCCCATCGGGCATGCCGATCGTGGGAATGGTGCGCAGCAGCTCACCGGTCATGGCGTCGATGTGCTTGATATCGCCGCGCAGCCGGACCGGACGGGTGCAGACGGCGGCGCTCCAGACGTGATCGAGCCAGGCGTCGTACCCGGCGTGATGCAGCTCAGCGAAGACACGTTCATCGGCGAACTGAAAGTGCAGTACGCAGGCCGGGCAGGAGCAGGACTTCCGATAGGGATGTTTTGACCTGCCCGTACGGGGTCCGGTGGTCGCCCCCGTGCCCGAAGCCGTGCGGGTTCCGGGCGCGAGAGCCAGCATCGAACTGGTGGTGATGGTCACGGGCGGCTCCTGTGGTTACAGGTGCCGTTCTGAGCCGTGACCGGATCGGGGGTGTCGGTGCCCCAGCGTTGCTGGGCTCCCTGGCGAGTGATGCCGAGCCGCAGGGCGACGTCGGCCCAGGAGTAGCCGAAAGCGCGAAGCCCGGTAATAGCCTGGCGGGTGGCGTCCTCGAGGTGGTCGGCGAGGGCGGCCATGGCGGTGATGGCTTCGATGTCGCCAGCGGCAACGCGGCGGCTGTAAGCGGCGATGACGCGGCGGAGGAACGCGGCGTACTCCTCGTTCTCGACGACCCGGTATCGCCGTTTTGGTGTCAACGGCTTCTTGACGCCGGACGGACGTCCGGCGAGCCGGCTGGGATTAGTCATGGCCGCCGTCCTGAGAGTGCGTAGCGGGCATCGTGGGCGGGCCGAAGGCCCGGATGATGTGCCGGGCGATGTCGACGTCGGCAGGGCCGTAGGCGGTACGGACGCCAGAGATGGATTTGCCGGTGGCCTCGGCCAGGTCGGCGAGCCGGTAGGGGCGGGGGGTGGCCAGCTCGCGGGCGTAGGCGAGCAGGATGCGGATGTCACGGTCGGCCTGGTCACGGCGGGCGCGGGCAGCGCGCAGGGCGGCCAGGACGGGATCGCTGGCCTGCCAGGTGCCAGGTATGGCGTGCAGGGCACGAACGGGTGCGTTCACGGGGTTACCGCCTTTCGGCAAGGTTGAGGTAGGTACGGGGGGTGAAGCCGGCGGGCATCGCCCGCCAGTGGCCGTTCCACGGGTGCGGGGTGCAGGCCGGGCAGTACCGGACCGCGCCGCCCGCGTTCTTGATGGCGCGTTCACGGCGGCGGGTGCCCTCACAGATGCGGATCAGGGTGAAGCCGATACCGGCCTGCCAGATGACCGCGACCAGCCGCGCACCATCGCCTGTGGCGTGCCGGTCGAGCCGGTCGAACAGGTCCGCGGTCCAGCCGACGTAATGCCTGGCGTGCTTGTAGGGCCGGTGGAAGTGGAGCATGTAGATAACCCCGAAGGGCAAGGTGCTGCTAGATTGCATGGTGTCCGGTGTCCTTTCACGGGAGGGCAGGACCGGCAGGGGCCGGGTTGCTGGCAGGCAAAAGACCGGCCCCGTGCCATGTCGAGGAAGGAAATGCGCGCTGGCGCTCGGGCCAGGGGTGCGCGCTGATCAGGCGATGCCGGGATTGACGCTTAAGCGTCAGCGGCGTTCTTGGCCTGGAAGTCGCCGTCGCAGGCCTGGCAGGTGATGGGGGCCTCGGCCAGGGTGGAGGCGGCGACGCGGATGGAGCGCCCGCACGGGCAGACGGCGGCGATGAGGTTGGTGTTACGCCGGGCGGTGGGGCCGGTGGTGGTGGTTTCGCCGTGCCGCCACATGGTCATGGCCTGGGCCAGGTCGCGGAGCTGGCGGGCGTAGGCGAACTCGGTGGCGGGGGTGATGGTGGCTGCGGACCAGCCGAACCGGTTGTCGTGCTCGACGGTCAGGCCGAGCTGTTCGGCGTGAGTCTTGAAGTACTTGTTGTGGTAGCGGCCCTGGCGGCTGGTGTCCTGGATGCCGCGTTCGTGGGCCAGGGCGTGGGCGGCTTCGTGCAGCAGGGTGCCGAGGACGTCCTTCGGGGTGCGGCGCAGTCCTTCGCCGCTGATCATGATCTCGGCGTATTGCTGGCCGGCGACGTTCCACCGGCCGGGGGCGTGGTGACCCAGCCGGGCCTGTTTGCCTTCGGTGCCGCTGGCGATGATGATGACGGCCGGGGGGATTTCCGGGTGCCAGCGGCGGATCTCCAGCCAGATGTCTTCCAGGACCTTCAGCAGGCGGCTGGCGGTCTGGGTGCCGTTGCTATGCGCGGACCCGTTTCCGGCGTGTGTGCCGGTGCCGGGCCTGGTGTGCCGGGACCACTCGTCGTCTCCGCCGAAGGTGGTGCGCCCGGTGCCGTGGAGCCGGTCGTACCGGCGCCGCCGGTCCGGGTCGGTGAGCGTGTCGTAGGCTTCGGTGATCTCCCGGAACTTCTCAGCGGCGTCGGGGCTGTTGTTCACGTCCGGGTGGTACCGCTTGGCCAGCTTGCGGTAAGCCGACTTGATCTGCGCGGCAGTGGCGTCCGGTTCGACGCCGAGCAGCGCGTAGAAGTCCGTCGTCGTGGTGGTCATGGCCACCGGTCCGGGTCTTCGCAGAAGGAGCAGACCTCGTCACGAAGCTGCGCCTCGATGTAGAGGCGGACCAGGCGGCTGTTGCCCCGGTTCGGGTACGGCCCGTCGACCTGGACGACATCGAGGCCTTTCGCGTCGGAGATGACGGCGACGGCCTGGTCGACTTCGCCGGGCAGGCCCATCAGGCGGATCTTCATGGCTGCCAGACCTCGCCGCAGTCGCCGCATTCCAGCGCGTACTCTTCGGCGCGCTCGGTGGTGATGCGGGTTTCGCTGATGGTGTCGGTGTTCCCGCAGGCCGGGCAGGCCACGATGGTGAAAGTGCGGGCTTTGAAGTCGGCGACGGTGACGAATCCGGTATCGCCGATGCAGTCGGCGCAGCGCCAGAAGCCCGAGGAGGAGGGATAGGCGTTGTAGGCGGCCAGGGTGGCAGCGCAGAGCTGGCAGCCGCCGGTCAGGCCGACGCCGTTGCGGTAGAAATCCTCGGCGGAGTAGGTCTCCTTGTCGCCGACGACGGATTTGACGTAATCCAGGACGGTGATGGGCATGATCAGGGTCTTTCTGTGATTGACGCTTAAGCGTCAGGTCCAGGTATCGGGGGTGACGGCGCCGCTGTAGGAGCTGTACGCGTAGTGGCGGGCCATCGCGGCGTCGGAGATGGCGACCATCCGGTAGCCGACCGGGCCGAAGGAACGGGCGGCCTCGTAGTGCCCGGACCGGGCCAGGCTGTTCTCGACATGAACGCCGAGCTGGCGGGCGAAGCGGTCGACCTGGGCGCATCCGCCGTCATCGGCGCTGCTGGCACACAGGAGGATCTCGGTGCCGTGGGCCGGGACGGCAACGGCGGGATGCCGGTCGAGGTAGTCGGCCAGGTCGCGCAGGCCGGTGATGAAGGCCTGCCGGGTGGCGGTGTCGATGATCGGTGACATGGTGGTTCCCTTCCGGGGTGAGTGGGGTCAGGCGACGGCGATGGCCGGGCCTGCGACGGGAAATGAGCGAGCCCGGCGGATCCAGGCGGCGTAGTCGGCCAGGGCGATGATGTCGGCGTCGGTGAGGTAGGCGACCTTGACGCGTTCGGGGATGCCGCCTTCGGCGATGAGCAGGCATTCGCCTTGGTTGAGGGGGCTGATGTCGGTGGCGGAGTATCCGCGTGCGGACCAGTTGTCGCCGAGGATGATGTCGCTGCTGCCGGTGGAGGTGCAGCGGAAGGCGGCGCGGTAGCCGAACAGGTCCCGCAGGCTCTTGGGGATGATGTCGATCGAGGGCCGCTGGGTGGCGGCGATGACGGGCATGGCGACCTTGCGGCCGCGCGCCACGAGATCGCGGAGCAGGGAGACAAACAGGCGTTGCTGCTGTTCGGTGCCGAGCACGGTGGCGTACGCGGCGATCTCATCGAAGATGGTGGTGATGACGTTCAGGCCGTCGCCGGGCTCGATCTTGCGGCGGCGGCGGGCCAGCAGCCAGGCATTGCGGTTGTCCATGACCTTCTGCAGGCGCAGAAGGATGATGATGGCCTTGTCCATGTCCGGGCCGACGAATTCGTCGGCGATGTGGTGATACATGCCGAGCTCGACCTGGCTGGCGTCGAACAGCACCATGCGGCTGCGCTCGGACAGGGCGACGTGGGCGGCCAGGATGTTCAGCAGGCCGGATTTGCCGCCGCCGGGTTCGCCTGCGGCGAGCAGGTTCTTGTAGATGATGCGGAGGTAGTGCGGCAGGCCGAATTCGTTGATGCCCACGTGGATCGGGTCGAACATGGACAGCATCGGCCCGACCGGGACACCGCCCGCGATAAGGGTGGGGCCGGTCATGACGGTTCTCCCTTCGGGGGAGGCGGAGACCTCAGGCCGGGTGGCCTGAGGTTCCCGTCCTGGTGATGAGTGCCTGCCGGGCGGCCCGGGGAAGAGGGCAGCCCGGAGGCGGTGACGGCCCCGGTGCTGGTGCTGGTTCAGACCCAGTCGGCGATGTCGGCGGGGATGTCGTGATCCGGGGCGGGGGATGCCGCAGCGGGCATCTTGGGGTCTGGACGCCGCAGCGGCGTCGGCTTGACGGGGATAACCTCGCTGGCGGTGACCTGAGGCAGGTCCAGCGCGGCCGGGATCTGTGCGGTGTCCCGCTGGGTGACCGGGGTGCCGGGCCTGATCATGTCCAGCAGCGGGGAGGTGACGGTGCCGCCGAGCACGTTGCGGCGTTTGATGTCGACGCGGATGAAGGCGGCGTTGGACCGGGACGCGACCTCGGCCAGGGCGGCGGTGGCCCAGCAGGCGACGGCGATCTTGTCGAGCCGCTCCAGCAGGTCATCGAGGGACAGGCCGGGGCGCAGCCAGATCCACACGCGTTCCCCGACGGGGGTGGGACGTGCCCACAAGATCAGCGGCAGGCTGCCGGTGCGGTTGGCGATGATGAATTCCGAAAAGCAGGTGCGGATGCGGTGCCGGGTGACCAGGCACCAGGTGACCTGGTTGATCCGGGCGCGGACCGGCTTGATGGCGGCGGGAACGCCGCAGATCACGGCCATGACGGCCAGCCGGTAGAACAGGGTAGTGTGCTCGGCCAGCTCGATCCAGCCGAAGATCACGCTGCCGGTGACGATGGTTTCGGGGGTCCACCACCAGATGGCGCGGATGATGGGCCAGGCGGCCACGACGGCCCCGACGATGGTGCCCATGACCAGGGCGAGGACCAGACCGATACCCAAGGCGATGACCGGGTGCCATTTGCTGGCGGCCACAGTGGCGCTCAGGGCACCGGTGATGACCGCGGTGAGGTAGAACACGATCTTGGCCTTGCGGCGGTAGGACCGCAGGACCGGTTCCTCGATGACCGTGACCGTGCCCATTCCGCGGGAGAATCCTCCGCGGTTAGAGTGAGGCATGACGCAACTTCCTTTCGCACAGGTTGCTTGCGTGATAGGGGGCTTGCCTTAAGCCCCGGCCGGGCCAGGGGGAATTGGACTCCTCCTGGCCTCGGCGTTGAACGGGACTGGTGCGGTGGCTACCGCTGGCGGTGCCGCAGCTCGGCGGCGCAGTACCCGGCGGTCAGTGCCGCCGCGATCAGCTCGGACGGGACCTTGCCCGGCCGCTGCGCGATCTGGCTCATCTGGCGGGCCAGGATCTCCATGTTCTCGGCGAGCTTGTCTTCCACCTTCTCGGTGCTCATGGCGGACACCTTGCCGTCGATGGCGCGGATGCCCCTGGCGACGCCAGACCAGGCGTAGTTGTCGACGAACTTCGATAGGAACGACATCGGTGGTCTCCTGTCCGTGATCCCGTGACGACGGGAAAGAGGGGGTTAGTTGAGGCTGGTGACGATCGCTGTCACGTCAGCCGGGCGGGTGGCCAGTTCCCGGACGTACAGCGCGACCGTCAGGGTGGCGATCATGACATCGCCGGTGGCGGTGATCCGCTCATCCACGTACCTGACACCAGGGCGGATGCTGTGAAACTGGCTGATGGTGGCGTCCAGGACCTCGAGGCTGGTCTCGATCTCGTCCCGGAGCTGGTCGGTGGGCAGGGCGGCAGCATCATGCTGGATCACCCTGATGATCTGGCCGAGGCTCGACACGCGCGGTCTTCCTTCCTCTCGGCGGCGTGATTGACGCTTAAGCGTCAGACGTGAACTGGCACCCCAGGTGACACCCATGACGGGTAAGAACCCAGGTCAGCCGGTCTTGACCGAAGACAGACCCCCGGCCGCCTTGATCTCCTCCGCGCGGAACGCCACGCCGTTGCGCCCGTTGGTCGCCCACGGCAGGGCCTCCAGCTTGGACACGGCCACGACCTGTCCCACCTTCACGTTCGGCTTCTCGCCAGCCGTAGTGATGGCGATGACCTCGCCGCCGTCGTCGTCCAGGACGAACACCTGCGTCGACCACATCGGCCGGCCCGTGTTCCGCTCGGTCTTCTGGCGACCACTGGTCCCATCGGTCTTCTCGGTCGGGTCCTTCGTCACCGACACCTGCTTGCCGTTCGTGTCCACGTAGAGCTTCATCAGGCTCTCCCTTCGATTCGCAGCCAACCGTCTAGGGGTGGGTTGACGCCTTCACCGTATAGAGGGGCCTAGACGTCTGTCAAGCCCCTCCTATACGGGGACTTGTATGCTGGGCATATGAGTGACCGACAGACTGCATCAGAAGACCGCTTCACGATCGCTCTGACGTCCCTTCGGGACGCATACGGGCAGGCTGTCGCCGTGATCCAAGAAGACTCTCAAGCTCAACACGCCTTCGAGTCCGCGACCGCGCTTGCGGATGTACTACGCCAGTTCGCCGAGAACGCAGCGAATTTGCGCGCACGGACAGCAGCGCGAATCGCTGCAGAAGAAAAGCTGTCTTTGTCAGTATTGGCTACTCGCATCGGAGTATCAAAGGCGCGAGCTGAGCAACTGATTAAAAACGTTAAAGATGATAACCCGCTCAACCCCCAGAAAGGAAAAGGGACCGCTGATGCTTGAACCAATGACAGTGCATGTCGAAATCTGGCCAATCGCAGCAGATGAGGTTGGTCTATGGCTTGTTAGTGGCGACGATTGCTGGCGCGGAGGGCCAGTGATGGCCGACAACGAACCACACAGCGAAGTCGAATACGCCATCTCAGAACACATGCTGCTCGATGACGTAGCACTCTTGCACTCAACATCCTGGCGGGTTGACGGCCCGCATGTGGTGCTCACCTATATGGCAATAGTTCGCTCCACCGACCTCGTGCGCGAGACGTGGCCTTCCGCCATGCCAATCAACCTCGATCTAGCTGAAGCCGTAGGTAAGCCCCTCGGCTACGAACCTTCCAAACCTCCTACGCCTCGCCATATCGACGTCCTGATGCACGGCCTACGGCACCTGCGTTTCCTGATGTCCACTGACTCAGCAAACACAGTAGCAATGGACGAGTACACACAACAGCATCTAACTAAGCTCGATCCAGCTTTCGCCACCATGTACAACGATCGGCAGTTTCCAGAATCTCACAAGGCGACATCATGACCACTCCCAACTTCGAATGGACCTGCTACCACTGCGGTCAGCGCTGCGGCGGCAAAACTGAGGGCGGCTATGGAGCCATCACCGGGCCAGACGGTGCCATTCATGCTTCGTGCAGCCCGGATGACCCGGCCAAACGCCCCGACTGCTACAGACGCATAACCGAGTATGGCGAGTCGCCGGGCGCGCTTGTAGGCGTGGAACCAAAGCCTGTTGGAGTCGAAGACATCCGAGGCTGATCGGCGGGCCAAAGAGCTGCACGTACTGCTCGGGACAGCACAGCAGTCCTGAGCAGAAGCTGTGAGAACTTTCTGTACGGTTTCAAGGCGGCCCGCCGGGCCGCTCGCGCCGCCGCCACGGCGCGCACGCCTTCGCTCCCGCTGGCGCTCCCGCTACGGCGGCGCCAACGCCGGGCGGCTGGCGCGAAATGCGTGGACGCGGGCCGCTTAACCCATACAGCAAGTCTCATCGGTACAGGCGGAACGTCCCTGCTCCCGCTGCCGTAATTGTCCGGGGCCGGTCAGAACCCGTCAAGGCCGTCTGTGACCGCAGGACAACCGGACCTGTCGAGTTGCCTGGTGAACGTACACGCGAAGACGACCTTGACAGAACCTGCCCGGACCAGGAGATGGCAGCTATCGGAAGCAGGGACACGTGTGCCCAGCGCGTTGACACTTAAGCGCCAAACCACGCCGCAAGAGATCGCACCAGGTAGTGTCAACAAATTGTTGACAGGAAAAGGCGAGACTCGTCCTGACGTATGGTTCCCTAAACGCTGGGTGCCAGAGCCTTAAATTGCGTTGACGTTTAATTGTCAACGTCAGTGCGGCCTCGCGGAGGCTCAGCGCGAGCTGCTCACCGTGGCTAGCCACGGGATCGCACAGGAAGCGCGGCATGGGCTGGTGCTTAAGCGTTAAGCGACTCTCTTGCGGTCGACTAAGTTAAGCCGTGGTATTACGCGGCTACCGACCAACGCCGCCAAGGTATCTGAGCAGGATGAAGATTCGCGAGAAACCTTACGATATCAGGACGACCCCAATACGTCGGTACGCCGCGAGCATCCTGCCACATCAGGACGATGGGGACACCGGGGAATACCGGGCTAAATGATCGCGCCGCCTCCTGTAGGGCTTGATTACCACCGGCTTGCAGCGACGACTTGACCGCTACCACTGCGAACGTCTGTCCTTGCTCTTTGACGAGAGCAGCTTCGATCTGCATTGCGGGAACCTCCTCAGAGGGAGAGACCGACCCCGGCGGTCTCCAGAAATTGATGACTTCTTAGGCAGCTTGCATCAGGTGCGCTACATCCAGCGCGATTATCAGGTAATCTCGCTCCACGCATCGCGGACAGGTCTGCCGGTGTTTGTCAGCCTGCCACAGGTCCCAGAACAGGGCGCTGCACGCGAGGGCGAACTTGATTTCAGCTGGTATGCCTTTGGCCATAACGCATCTCACCTCCCTTGCTCACCGAGACGGGGAGGGATTCCGGAACTTATGGTCATCGGAAGCTGAGTAGCCCGCATCCTGTAGGTCGCCTTCTCCACGTTGTCGAGCCATAGCACTAGGTGGTACACACCCGGGGAGGGAATCTCTACGCTAGGGATAGTCACGCCGAACGGGACAAGCTGCGGCTCGCCATACTGAGCCTCGATACTAGGGGCTGTACGGAAATTCGCTTGCACACCGACAGGTAGCTCCTGATGCTCGGGACCGCGGAGGGCGATCCGAAGTACATGGTCCTGCATCGCGTCCTGGAACGGCATCTCGATAACCGCTCCTATGCCAAGGGTTAGCATTGTTGCTGGAAAAGCAGGGAAGCGCAGCAGGGTGAAGAATGCTCCGTTCACGTACATCTTGCCGTCGGGTGCGACCGCGACGTGGTCCGCAGCGAAGAAGGCCAACACCGACGTCCGCGTGAGCGGAGCGGGGGAGTCCGGAGTCACGGGGTCGCCTGGGGATGGCTCAGCGGCCGGTGTAGTCTCTGTCATACAAGCATGCTAGTGTTTGTATTACAGGCCGTCAAGCCAGGAGGCGAGGTGCTGGACATCTACCGATACGAGACCATCGACTGGGATGACCCGGAAGTCGACCCCAGCCCCGAGACCAACAACTTGCTGCACTGCCAGCAGGCCGACCACCTCGGTTCACAGGCCGAGTTGATCGTCTATGAGGTGTTCAGTGGCTACTGGGCGGAGGTCCAGTTCAGGACGAAGACAGCTCAGTACACCGTCGTGGGTATGGCGCTATCCAGCATCTGGCTTCTATTGTTGAGCGACTCGCACAAACGATCTGACTGGCTGAGGCCCATCTCGGGGTGGCCCGCCGAGCGCGCCGAGGTTCGCGCCTGGGAGCAGGCGACGGGACAGACGTGGAAGGGGAAGTCATGAGTGTCGACCGCCCAAGGGACCTGGTCGAAGGTTCCGAACGGCGAGGTGAGCCTCGTCGACTGGATCAGATGATCTCGGCCCGCCTTGATCCAACTTTGGTCGCTTCGCTTAGGCAGTTTGCGAAACGGCACGGGCTGACGCTGAGCGACGCATTGAGGGAAGCAGCCTTGCTGCTGCTCGCACGCGAAGAAGCCCAGAACGTGATCAGCTTCAACGTAGCCGTGACCAACGAGCGCAGCGGAATCGCTGCGAATATTTCGTTCCGCCAGGACATCCCAGTCGCTGTCTAAGGTCCAGCGCACAGGATGAGCGCGGAGTGCAGCAGCAAGGCGCAATCCGAGCGGCAGCATCAAACGGCAGCAACCGCATCGCCCTCATGTATCTACGATTGCCCAGTATTAACGCTCTGACCTGCCAGAATGATCTTAATTGACCTTCCTGCCACTCGTTCGCATCGAGGGGGTCAGGGGTTCAAATCCCCTCAGCTCCACCGAGTTCTTGCAGGTCAGGTGGCCTATGGACTGCCCCTGGGTCTAAGCTTTCCCGATTCGTGTCCGATTTTGGGAGCGATTTGGGAGCCGATCTTGTTCTGGGCGCCCCCTTGCTCTGCCAGAAGGGCATCGAGGACAGGCACGATTGAGCGTGACGCAAGCCGGGCCCGTTCACGCAGTGAGGCCGCCCAGCGCTCTTGCAATGCCACCTGGAGCTCGGCGCGCATGGCTTCGCTCACATGGCTGTAGACGCCGCGCATGCCGGGGACTTCATGGCCCATTCGTTCAGACTTCAGAACATCTGCGATACGGTCCTCGTCCATCCAGGTCTGATGGCCGTGCCGCAGGCCGTGCGGGGTCAGGCTGGGGAGCACCGGCAGCCACGACGCCAGAGTCAAGTCACCGGCAGGCGGTTGTCCCGATCCCTCGCAGCGGCCAGCACCAGCGCTATGTGAAATGACGCGGCCGTCCAGTCGTCGCGGCCACGCGCGGCCACACACTGCGCACCGGCCGGTCGCAGTGTCGCTGACCAGGCGAGCGACGCCCCGGCCGACCGGTGGCTGGAATTCCTGGCCGGGCACGGCCATCGGCCATGGCGGTACCGGCCGTCCCGGGTGCGAGGCCTCGATGTCCACCAGGACCGGCATCGCTGGCCGCTGCCCGCGGACTGGGTAGGAGCCGTCGGCGGCGGGCCGGAAGAAGCGTTCGCTGTAGTTGGACCGGCGGAAGTGGCCCAGCTCGGGGCCGAGGAAGACGTAGCGACCACCAGGGCACCAAGGTTTCTCGGTGTTCCGGCAGGTGCACTTCCGGGCGCTCACGGTCGCCTGGTTCGCCAGCATCCCGGCCAGGAACGGCGGCAGGTCAGCGGGCCGGATCGAGCCGTCCTTGGGCCGGCCTCGGTAGAAGCGCCCGTTCAGCTCGTACAGCTTCCAGCTGACGTCTACGTGGTCGTCATGGAGGCACTCGGGGACGAAACCGATGACCTCACTCCACCGCATACCGGTGTACGCCACCGTAATGAGCATCACGAAGTCGGTGTCGTGGCCGGACAGGGCGGCGCATCGCTCGGCGACCAGCAGCGCCTGGATAGGCGTCGCCCACGCTTTCGCGGCCTGCTCGATGCGCTGTATGCGCCGCTGCCCCTTACGGCCTTTTCCGCGCCGGCGCTGCGCCGGATTAGCTTGGATATAACGCGGGATGGCATCGCCAAGGACCGTCGTCAGGGTGGACCGCGCATCGCGGGCCGTCCGCCGGGAATACCCGCTGACCGCGATCTGCCGCTCCCAGGCGCTTACCTCTTCCGCCGTGATGGAGGCCAGACCGCGGTTCCCGAACGTCGGCAGGATGTGCACCTCGATCTGGTACCGGTAATTGCTCAGAGTTGTCGGCTCCAGGTCCAGAGCCGGGTACCACTGGTTGACCCACTCGGTAAGCGTGATCTTTCCCGCACGTGGATCGACATAGGTGTTGGCGCGGATGGCGGCTTCCTGGTCACGACCGTAGTTCTCGGCGGCCTTACGCGTGTGGAAGCCGGGTCTGGACTCTAGCGTGCCGTCCGGTCCCCGCCAGCGTGGAGGATGTCCCGGCCTTCGTAGAACTTGAGAGTGGCGGTCCCTCACCGGAGGCCTGCTGAGTGGTAGGTCTCGGGTGATTCGGCCAAGAACACCCGAACGGAAGGGAACCGCCGTGAATAACACCTATCAGAAGACGAGCCGTCGCGGCCAGCCTGACCCGCTGGCCGGTGAGGTCGCCGTGCCCGAGCAGGTGATCGTGTCGATGGCCGAGATTGCCGGGGCGGCGAAGGAGGGCCTGCTGACCCTGGCCGTGAGCACGGGCCTGCAGGTCATGACGGCGATGTTCGATGAGGACGTGGCCCGGCTGTGCGGGCCGGGTGGCAGGCACAACCCGGATCGCGCCGGGTACCGGCACGGCACCGAGGCCGGGTCGGTCACCTTGGGCGGGCGCCGCCTGGCGGTGACCCGGCCCAGGGTACGGGCAGCGGACGGGTCCGGGGAGCTGCACCTGGCCAGCTATGACCTGTTCTCCTCGACCGAGATCCTGGGCCGGCTGGCGCTGGAGAAGATGCTCGCGGGCTTGTCGTCGCGCCGGTACGGCCGCGGGCTGGAGCCGGCCGGGCAGGCCGTCGAGGCGCAGGCTGCCTCGACCAGCAGGTCCGCGGTCTCCCGCCGGTTCGTGGCCGCCACCGAGACCGCGTTCGCCGAGCTGATGAGCCGCCGCCTGGACGGCCTGGACCTGGTCGCCTTCATGGTCGACGGGGTGCACTTCGGCGAGCACACCTGCGTCGTCGCCCTGGGCATCGACATCGGCGGGGTCAAGCACCCGCTGGCGATCGAGGAGGGCTCGACGGAGAACGCGACCCTGGTCACGGACCTGATCACCGGGCTGCGCGACCGCGGGCTGGACGTCACCAGGCCCATCCTGGCCGTCCTGGACGGGGCCAAGGCGCTGTCCCGCGCGGTCAAGGACGTGTTCGACCAGCCGCTCATCCAGCGCTGCCAGCAGCACAAGATCAGGAACGTGATCGACAAGCTGCCCGACCGGCTCCGCACCGTGACCGAGCGGCGGATGCGCCAGGCCTACCACGCCGAATCGGCGCTGAAGGCCGAGGGGGAGCTGGAGCAGCTGGCCCGCGAGCTGGACAAGACCCATCCCGGTGCCGCCGCGTCGCTGCGCGAGGGCATGGCCGAGACGCTGACGATCCTGCGCCTGGGCGTTCCGCCCACCCTGGCACGTACACTCCGGTCCACCAACCCGATCGAATCCATGATCGAGATCTGCCGGGAGCACTCCAAGAACGTCAAGCGCTGGCGGGACGGCACTATGGCATTGCGCTGGTGCGCGGCCGGGATGCTCGAAGCCGGCCACCAGTTCCGCCGCGTCAACGGCCACCTGCACCTGCCCAAGCTTCGCGCCGCGCTGGAGGCCCACACACCAAGATTTTAAGCAACAGACCAGTGCTGCCGCGCCGCTTCAGGTGCCCGGGCCGCGGGCGGGTCAGCTGCTGATGATGCTGGCGCACGTGCTCGATCGGTCGGCGACCAGGTAACTTTCGCCCAGCTGCTGGAATACGGTCATCGAGGCTCCATCGGTCAGGCCAGGATCTGCAGCGGGTCTTCGATCAGCGAGACGAGGGCGCGCATCCAATGTGCTGCGTTCACGCCATCGACAGGGCGGTGATCGACCGAGAGGGTCACCCGCATGACCTTTCCCACGCCGAGCCGGCCGTCATCGACGATCGCTTCGTCGCGGGCCGCCCCTACGGCGAGGATGGCTGCTTGCGGAGGGTTGATGATCGCCGTGAACTCTTCTGTGCCGAACATGCCGAGGTTGGTGACGGTAAGCGTGCCGCCTTCGAGTTCGGCAGGGCGCAGCATGCCTTCCTTAGCGCGCTTGGCGAGGTCCTGCGCCTGCCTGGAGAGCGCAGAGATGGAAAGCGAGTCCACTGAGCGCAGCACGGGGGTGAGCAGCCCGGTGCTGGTGGCGACCGCCGTGGCGATATCGACGGTGTCGAAGGACCGGATCCCGCCGTCCTCCCAGCAGACGTTCAGTTCGGGTACGGCAATGTGCGCGCGGGCGGTGGCCTTGATGACGAGATCGTTGACGCTGATCCGGACGGGGCCGGAGGCGTTGAGTTCCTGCCGCAGCGCCAGCAGCTTGCCGACCCGGCAGACCCCGCGGAGGTAGAAGTGCGGAACCGACTGCTTGCTGTGGGTGAGCCGTGCCGCGATCGCCCGCCTCATCCGTGAGGGCGGGAGGATCCGGCCCTCGTCTGGCGCGGTGGGGAGAGGCGCGGCGGGGAGAGGCGCGGCGGGTCCGGCCGCAACGGTGGGCGCCGGTGTCGCGGGCGCTGGGGCGATGTCCGTTGCGGGCGGCGCGCCACGGCGGGCGATAGCCGCGTCGACGTCGCGGCGGATGATGCGCCCGCCGGGACCGGAGGCGGTGATCTCGCCGATGTCGAGGCCGGCCTTGGCGGCGATCTTGCGCGCGAGCGGGCTGGCAAAGATCCTCGTGGCTGGCGCGCCCGGGCGGGCCAGGGAACTCGGGACTGCTGCGGCGGGCGGCGCGGCGGGTTCGGGCCAGCCGGCCGGCGCCGGCGCCGGCGCCGGCGCCGGTGCCGGTGCCGGGCTTGCGCCTAGCTGTCTGAGCAGCGCGGCGAGGTCGTGGACCACCTCACCGGGCTCGGCCAGCACCGCGATGGGCGCACCGACGGGCACGGTCGCGCCCTCGTCGACCAGCACCTTGAGCACGGTGGCGTCGGCGCCGGCTTCGATGTCCACGGCGGCCTTGTCGGTTTCCACCGTGGCGATCGGCTGGGTCGCGGTGATCGGAGAGTTCTCGGCGACCGACCAGGTGGCGAGGACGGCCTCGAGCGTGCCTGCGGCGACCTCGGGCATGCGGAAGAGGCGGGCCATGGTCACCGCTCCTTGATCTCGATGAGCTTGGCCACGACCTCAGGCGTCTGGGCGATGGCCGCGTGTTCCAGGACCTTGCTGATGCTAGGCGAAGCCTCGCTTCCGGTGAGGCGCTCCACGGGGGCGTCGAGCCAGTCGAAGAACCGGCGCTGGATCTCGTCAGCCAGCCAGCCGCCGTAGGACGTGCCGGGGGCTCCCTGCTCGGCGATCAGCACATGGCCGGTCTTGCGGACGCTCTCGCCGATGGTGTCCCAGTCGATGCTGGCCCGGTCCAGCCAGCGCAGGTCGATCACCTCGGCGTCGAAATCCGGGATCTCATCGAGGGCCTCGATCACCTTGCCGACCATCGCCAGGTAGGTGAGCACGGTGAGGCGGGTGCCGGCGCGGCGCACCGCGGCCTTGCCCACCGGCAGCAGGTAGTCGAAGTCGTCGACCGGGCCTTCGCCGGTGGCGGCGTACAGGTCGACGTGCTCGACCACGACGACAGGGTCCTTGCAGCGCAGGGCGGTGTTCATCAGCCCGACGTAGTCGAACGGAGTCGACGGGGCGACGATCCGCCAGCCCGGCGCGGTGGCGAAGACCCCGGCCGGATCCATGGAGTGCTGCGAGCCGTAGCCGGTCCCCAGCGCGACCTTGGTGCGCAGCACAAGCGGCACGTCGTCAAGCCCGCCGAACATGTGCCGTGCCTTACCGATCTGGTTGAACAGCTGGTCGGCGGCTACCCACATGAAGTCGGCGTACATGAACTCCACCACCGGCGTGTAACGGCCGTCGAGCGCGATGCCGCCGCCCAGCCCGGTGAAGGCGTTCTCGCTGATCGGGGTGCCGAGCACCCGATCGGGATGCGCTTCGGCGAGGCCGCGGGTGGCACCGTTGGTGCCGCCGTTGAGCCGGTGCACGTCCTCACCGAGGATCACGATCGAGTCGTCGGCCTCCATCCGGCGCGCCATCACGGCGGCGACGGCGTCGATGAACTTGGTCTCGGCGAGTGCTCCGGTGAACGTGTCACGATCCACCGTGGTCACCCCGGCGAATTCGGACAGGTCGCCGCGGATACCCACGTCGGCGAAGGCGGGGTCGGGCCACTCGCCGGCCTTGATGCGCCGCTGGCCCGGCCGACCGCCCGGCAGTGGTTCGAGAAGCTTGTCGCCGAGGTCGGACATCAGCTGGCGGGCGCGGGCGATCGCGGCGTCGATCTCGGCCGCGGTGAGGATCCCGCGACGCTGGAGCTGAGTACCGATCTGCGCGATCGGGTCGCGGGCTCGCCAGGACTTCTCCTCCTCCTTGGATCGGTACCGGAACGCGCTGCCGGGAAACGACCCGTTCTGGTGGAAGTACCGGTAGACCTCGGCCTCGACGAGTGTCGGGCCGTGGCCGGCCCGCATGTGGCCCAGCGCGTCCTGCATGGTGAGGTGCACGGCCAGCGGATTCATTCCGTCGACGCGGTAGGACCTGATGCCGAATCCGGGCCCGCGCGCCGACAGCCGCGGTTCGCCGGTCGCTTCCTCGACGCTGGTCGACACCGCATATCTGTTGTTCTCGACGAAGAAGCACAACGGCAGGCGCCACGCCGCGGCCAGGTTGAAGGTTTCCAGGGTCGAGCCGATGTTGATCGCGCCGTCGCCGAAATAGGTCACCGCGACCGCATCGGTGCCGGCCTGGCGGTGCGCCCAGGCGGAGCCGGCCGCGGCGGGGACGCCGCCGCCGACGATCGCGTTGGTGCCGATCGCGCCTGCCTCCTTCCACTGCAGGTGCATCGACCCCCCGCGACCGTGGGAGAAGCCGCGGTCCAGGCCGCAGATCTCGGCCAGGGTACGCAGGGCGAGCTCGCGGATCTCCGCCGGGAACGGCCGTGTCGGGTCGATGCCCTTCGGTTCTATGTGGGCGAGTGACTTGGCGAGGAACTGGTGGTGTCCACGGTGTGATCCGTTGACCGTGTCCCGCGAGGTCAGCGACATCACCGACCCGACCGCGCCGCCCTCCTGGCCGATGCTGGAATGTGCCGGCCCGTGGATGAGGCCCTCATTGGCGAGTCTGAGCACGTACTCCTCGAACGAGCGGATGAGTATGAGCTGGCTGAACATGCTGGTCAGCAGGTGCGGTTCGGCCGCGTCCCAGTCTTCGTCGGTCACTGGAGCACCCCGGCTTCAGTTGAGGCTCAGCTTTGTGGCTGACCGCCTGTCAGCCTTGTGATTTTTCTGCTTGTTGACGTAATCGAACAAGTGTCCGCTTGTGTCCGGTGGTGGCTGTCGT
>Ga0137379_10001582_pt1 | contig 20930 bp, 21 predicted proteins | sample SagtaG_18_FD_104812 | JGI IMG/M metagenome (GOLD analysis project Ga0137379, IMG submission 104812) | Vadose zone soil microbial communities from Sagehorn Ranch, Mendocino, California, USA - Sage2_L_80_16 metaG | ecosystem: Environmental > Terrestrial > Soil > Vadose zone | place: USA...
AGCGGCGACCAGCCAGCGATCGTCAGCCGCGCAGCCTGTCGGAGCGGCAACCAGCCAGCGATCGTCAGCCGCGCAGCCTGTCGGAGCGGCGACCAGCCAGCGATCGTCAGACCCGGCCCGCCCGTACGTGGTCGTGCTCGGCGGCTCCAAGGTGTCCGACAAGCTCGCCGTCATACAGGCGCTGCTGCCCACGGTCGACGCGCTGCTGGTCGGCGGCGGCATGTGCTTCACCTTCCTCAAGGCCCAGGGCCACGGGGTCGGCGACTCGCTGCTCGAAGCCGACCAGCTGGACAACTGCCGGGGGCTGCTGGGCTCAGGCAAGATCGCGCTGCCTACCGACATCGTCGTGGCCGACCGGGTCGCCGAGGACGCCGACGTGCGTACCGTGCCGGCCACCGCGATCCCGGACGGCTGGAAGGGCCTCGACATCGGCCCGGCCACCGTCAGTGCGTTCGCCGACGTGTTGAGCACCGCGCGGACGGTGTTCTGGAACGGGCCGATGGGCGTGTTCGAGCTGGCCCCGTTCGCGGCCGGTACCCGCGGGGTGGCCGAGGCGATCACCAAGGTCGACGGGTTCACGGTCGTCGGCGGCGGGGACTCGGCGGCGGCGGTACGCCAGCTGGGGCTGGACGAGTCCGCGTTCGGGCACATCTCGACCGGCGGTGGCGCCTCTTTGGAGTACCTGGAAGGCAAGAAGCTGCCCGGCATCGAAGCGCTGGAGGGCTGATGGCCGCCACCACCGAGGTACGGCGGCCGCTGATCGCCGGCAACTGGAAGATGAACCTCAACCACCTCGAGGCCATCGCGCTGACCCAGAAGCTGGCGTTCAGCCTCCCGGAGAAGCGGCTTGCCGAGGTCGACGTGGTGGTACTGCCGCCGTTCGTGGACCTGCGCAGCGTGCAGACACTGATCGACGGGGACCGGCTGCTGCTCGGGTACGGGGCGCAGGACCTGTCGCCGCACCAGTCCGGCGCGTACACCGGCGACGTGTCCGGTCCGATGCTGGCCAAGCTCGGCTGCCAGTACGTCGTCGTCGGGCACTCCGAGCGCCGGGCCTACCACCACGAAGACGACGAACTGGTCAACGCGAAGGTCAAGGCGGCGACCCGGAACGCGATCGCGCCGATCCTGTGCATCGGCGAAGGGCTGGAGATCCGCGAGGCCGGCGGGCACGTGCCGCATTGCCTGGGTCAGCTCGACGCCGCGCTGGACGGCCTGTCCGCCGACGTCGTCGAGAAGGTCGTGGTGGCGTACGAACCGGTGTGGGCCATCGGCACCGGGAAGACCGCGACGCCGCAGGACGCCCAGGAGGTCATCGGCGCGATCCGAGCACGGATCGGCGAGCGGTACCCGGGGGCGACCGCCGAGCGGGTCCGGATCCTGTACGGCGGCTCGGTCAAGTCGTCCAACATCGCCGAGATCATGGCGCAGCCGGACGTGGACGGGGCCCTGGTCGGCGGCGCGAGCCTGGACGCCGAGGAGTTTGCGCGGATCTGCCGGTACGACGAGACGTAAGCCGGACCCGCTATCCTGGGTGGGCCAGGCGACATAGGAGAGGATCAACAGGCGCCATGCTTGCGTTCGCATACACGCTCGTCGTCCTGCTCGTCATCACGAGCGTCCTGCTGACCCTCCTGATCCTGCTGCACCGGGGCAAGGGCGGCGGCCTGTCCAGCATGTTCGGCGGCGGCGTGTCCTCCAGCCTGACCGGCTCCTCGGTCGCGGAGCGCAACCTCGACCGGTACACGGTGCTGGTCGGTATCATCTGGTTCGCCTGCATCGTCGGCCTTGGTTTGTGGCTGCGCATCGCCACCAAGTAGTTCCTTCACGGCACCTGGCGGCCTAGACTCATCCGCGGCCCGGAGTGATCCGGGCCGCGTCTCGTCGAATCCCCCGACGACAGGAGCGAGCAGTCGTGGCCAGTGGCAACGCCATCCGCGGCGGCCGGGTCGGCTCCGGTCCGATCCGCCCCGACGAACGCTGTGTGCCCGCACCCGCCCGCGCGGTGACCTACTGGTGCGCCAACGGCCACCGGGTGGAGCCGACCTTCGCGGCGGACGCGGCGGCACCGGCGCGGTGGGAGTGCCCGCGCTGCGGCCTGCCGGCGGGCCGCGACGAGCAGGCTCCGCCGGGGCGCCCGCGCAGCGAGCCGTACAAGACCCACCTGGCCTACCTGAAGGAGCGCCGGTCCGACGCCGAGGGCGCGGCGATCCTCGCCGAGGCCCTGCGCAAGCTCCGCCAACGCCGCGGCGAGGAATAGCCGCCCCAGTTCAACGCAGGCTGCGCAGCCGGGGGCTGACGTGCGCGGCGGCGTCCCGGTCCAGCAACCAGAGGGTACGGGTCACCCCGCTCACCCCCGCGGCCGGCAGCTGTACCGGACCCGCGCCGGACAGCACCATGCCCACCGCGTCCGCCTTCTCCGGCCCGGTGGCGATCAGCCACACCTCCTCGGCCGTGTTGATCGCCGGTAGCGTCAGGGTGAGCCGTACCGGCGGCGGCTTCGGCGCGCCGCGCACCGCCACGACCGGGCGGCTCTCGTAGGCCGCCGGATGCTCCGGAAACACCGAGGCCACGTGCCCGTCCTCGCCGACGCCGAGCAGCAGCACGTCGAAGTGCGGCAGGATCTCGCTGCCCGGCTTCGCCGCGTCGGCCAGCGCCCGGGCGTACCGGGCCGCCCCGGATTCCGGGTCCTCGACGTCCGGCCAGTCGCTGGCCGGCATCGGATGGATCCGCACCGGGTTCACCGGTACCGCATCGAGCAGCGCAGCCCGCGCCTGGGTCTCGTTGCGTTCGGCGTCCCCGCCAGGCAGGAACCGCTCGTCGCCCCACCACACGTCCACCCGGGACCAGTCAACGGCGTCGCGCGCCGGGCTGGCCGCGACCGCCCGGTACAGCTTCGCCGCGACCCTTCCGCCGGTCAGCACCACGCTGGCCACGCCGCGCGCGGCCTGCGCGTCGACCACCTTGATGATCAGCCGGGCGGCGACATCCTCGGCCAGGACGTCCGCAGCGGCGTGGACGATGACGCTGGCCTCAGCCACGTCCGGCCTCCCTAGGACGACGACGTTTCGCTCGCTGCCTGGGCGAGGGCGGGGTCCTTCCAGACATGTACCCGGGTCGGCGACCGCTGCTCCAGGTCGGCGATGCCGGCGAGCGCGCCCAGTGCCTCCGCGTAGATCTGGTCCGGGTCGAGCCGGCGCAGCTCCTCGGCCAGCTCGTCGCCGAGTGGCCGCCGGGGCAGCGGAAGGCGCCGATCCGGCTGCCCGGTCCGTGCGAACAGGGCCGTACCGTTGTTGCGGGTCAGGGTCAGGATGTCGCCGTTCGCGCAGACCAGCTCGACCGCGCGCATCCGTGCGAAGTCGCTGGTCGGCTCCAGCTTCGGTGCGATCTGCAGCCGGGCCGCCAGCCAACCGCGCATGAGCGCCGCGGTCGGGTCCTTCTCCGGCGCGACCACGGTCGCCCCGACCACCTGTGAGTCGAGCGTGTCGAACGCGCCGGCGACCAGCGTGCGCCACGGCGTGATCCGGGTCCACGCCAGGTCGGTGTCGCCCGGCGCGTAGTCGGCGGCCCGCTGCTTGAGCGTCGCCACCGGGTCGGGCGACTGCGCGGCGTCGGTCACCCGGCGATCGGCGACCACGCCGAGGTAGTCGTTGGCGATGTGCTCCGGCGGTTCGCTGTGCCACCAGGTGACCACCGGGACGTCCGGCGCCAGCAGCGGCATGACCACCGACTCGGCGTGCAGCGCCAGCCGGCCGAACATCCGCATGACGACCGCCTCGCACGGCCCCAGCCGGCCGCCCACGACGATCTCGGCATCCAACCGGTTGACGTCGCGGGTGATGTCCGAGCGGACCACGATGAGGATGCGGCACGGGTGCGCGGCGGCGGCGATCGTGGCCGCGGCCTCGGCCTCCTTGACCCGCTTCTCGTCCGCCACCGCGACCAGCGTCAGCGCCAGGCCGCTGGTCACGCCGCCGGCGCTGCGCCGTTCGGCGGCCAGCGCCTTGGTCACCTCAGGCCCGGTGGTGTCCCACAAACCAGTCATGGTTTGATCTCCGCTCGCTCACGCCCGTTCATGCCCGACGCCACTGTCGACCCTCGCGCCGCAGGAGCTCGTCCGCCGCGCGGGGACCCCACTCGCCGGCCCGGTAGGTCTCCGGCTTGGTGCCCGCCCAGGCCGCTTCGAGCGGGTCGACGACCGCCCAGCTCGCCTCCACCTCGGCGGCGTCGGGGAACAGCGTCCGGTCTCCGAGCAGCACGTCGACGATGAGCCGCTCATACGCCTCCGGCGACGAGTCGGTGAACGCCTCGCCGTACTGGAAGTCCATGGTGATGTCGCGGACCTCCATCGTGGTTCCGGGTACCTTCGAGCCGAACTTGAGCGTGACGCCCTCGTCCGGCTGTACCCGCACGACGAGCTGGTTGTGGCCCAGCATCTCCACGTCGGCCGGGTGGAACGGCAGGTGCGGCGCCTTCTTGAACAGCACCGCGATCTCGGTGACCCGGCGCGGCAGCCGCTTGCCGGCGCGGATGTAGAACGGCACCTGGGCCCAGCGACGGTTCTGGATACCCAGCTTGACGGCGACGTAGGTCTCTGTGGCGGAGTCCGGCGGTACGTCCTTCTCCTCCAGGTACCCCACCGCCCGCTCGCCGGCCACCCAGCCGGCCAGGTACTGACCGCGTACCGTCTCCCCGAGGATGTCCTTGGGCAGCTTGATGGCGCGCAGCACCTTGAGCTTCTCGGTGCGGATCTCCGTGGCGTCGAAGCTGGTCGGCTCCTCCATCGCCACCATCGCGAGCAACTGGAACAGGTGGTTCTGCAGCACGTCGCGAGCGGTACCGGTGGCGTCGTAGAAGGCCGCGCGGCTACCGATACCCACGTCCTCGGCCATGCTGATCTGCACGTGGTCGACGTACTTCGAGTTCCACACCGGCTCGTACAGCGCGTTGGCGAAGCGCAGCGCGAGGATGTTCTGGACGGTCTCCTTGCCCAGGTAGTGGTCGATGCGGAAGACGTCCTGCGCGGTGAAGACGTCGTCGACGAGGTCGTTGAGCGCCTTGGCCGAGACCAGGTCGGTGCCGAACGGCTTCTCCACGACCACCCGCCGCCACCCGCCGGACTTCTCGTTGTCCGCCAAGTGCGTGCGGCCCATCTGCTTGAGCACGACCGGGAACGCGGACGGCGGGATGGACAGGTAGAAGGCGGCGTTGCCCTGGATGCCGTGGGTGTCGCGCAGATCGTCGAGGGTCTGGGCGAGGCGGTCGAAGGCGGCGTCGTCATCGAACGAGCCCGGTACGAACTTGATGTTGCCGGCTGCCCGCGCCCAGACCTCGTCCTTCCATGGGGTACGGGAGTGCTCCTGCGCCGCCTCCTTGGCCAGCGCCTCGAAGTCGCCGTCGCCCCAGTCCCGCCGGGCGAACCCGAGCACCACGAAGCTGGGCGGCAGCATCCCCCGGTTGGCCAGGTCGTACACCGCCGGGATCAGTTTCTTGCGGGCCAGGTCCCCGGTGACCCCGAAGATCACCAGGGCGCAGGGTTCGGGGATGCGGGGCAGCCGCCGGTCCTGTGGGTCCCGCAGCGGATTGGCCACGCTAGACCTCCTTGGCCAGGGACCGGGCGGCGGCGAGGAGCCGGGCGGCGCCCGCCGCTCGGTCGGTCAGATGCAGATGCAGGAGCGGCCGCCCGCGCTGGGCGAGCGCCTGCCGGTCGCCGGCGGCCTGCGCCGCCTGCAGCTTACCGAACGTGAACGGCTGCCCGGGTACCGGCAGGTCGACGCCGACCGCGCCGGTGATCTGGAGGAACGAGCCGAGCTGTGGCCCGCCCTTGTGGTACTGCCCGGTCGAGTGCAGGAATCGCGGCCCCCACCCGAAGGTCACCGACCGGCCCCGGCTCACCCTCGCAAGCAGGGCCCGGATCTGGGCCACATCGGCGTCGCCGAAGCGGTCGAGATAGGCCATCACAGCGAGGTATCCGCCCGGAGCGATCTCGCCGAGAAAGGTGCGCAGCGCGTCCTCCAGGCTTGCCCGCGGCTGGCCGAAGACCTGCAGCCCATTCTCGGTGAACGCGGGGGACTCCGATGGCAGCCCGCCGGCCAGGATGCGCCTGGTGTTGTCCTTGGACTCGGCGACGTTGGGCTGGTCGAACGGGTTGATCCCGAGGATGCGCCCGGCCACCGCGGTCGCGTACTCCCAGGCGAGGAACTGCGCGCCGAGCGGACCGTTGACGGCCAGGTGCGGGACGATACCGCCGCCCGGTACCGTGTCGGGGCCCAGCGAGCCGCCGGTCGTGACCGTCAGCACGTCCTCCTCGATGGCGCCCGGAGCGGCGGGGGACTCGACCACGACCGGCAGGATGCCCCGGCCGTTCTTGCCGGTCGACTCGGCGATGAGCTGTTCCGCCCAGTCGCCCAGGCCGGTGATCCCGGTACCGTCGTCGATGAGCGCGATCTTGTCCCGCAGGTCCTGCGTCGCGGCCGCGCCCAGCGCGGTACCGAGGGCCAGGCTCGGGTTGTCCTTCTCCTCGCCCAGCGTGGCGTACAGCGTCTCGGCCTGGTCGAGCAACTCGGCCACGTCGACCCCGGCGAGCGCGGCCGGCACCAGCCCGAATGCGGTCAGCGCCGAGTACCGCCCGCCCACGTCCGGGTCGGCGAGCACGACCGCCGCGTTCATCTCCCGAGCGGTCGCCTCCAGCGGCGAGCCCGGGTCGGTGACGATGACGAAGTGCCGCCCGGCCTCGGCCTCGGACAGCCCCTCGTCGAGGAACGCCTGCCAGTACGCCCGCCGATGGCTGTCGGTCTCCACCGTCGAACCGGACTTGCTCGACACCACGACAACGGTCTCCAGCAGTCGGTCGCGCAGCGCGGCCGCGACCTGGTGCGGGTCCGTGGTGTCCAGAACCGTCAGCGGTACCCCGAGCGTCCGCGAGATCACCTCGGGCGCCAGCGACGAGCCGCCCATCCCGGCCAGGACGACGTGGGTCAGGTCGGCCAGCTCGGTGCGCAGTTCGGCGAGCTGGGGGAGCAGCTCACGACCCCGCCGGAACGTGTCGATCCAGCCGAGCCGGATCTTCGCCTCCGACTCGGCCGCCGGCCCCCACAGCGTGGGGTCCTTGGCCAGCAGCAGCCCCGGTACCCCGGCCCCGACCAGCGCCTGGCGCAGCTCCACCGCGCCGGGTACCGCGGCGGCGCCGTGGACGGCCAGCCCGCCGGCGGCCTCGACATCGTCAAGCAGTCCACCCATGTCAGTGCTCGCCCTCGATGGTCAGCTGGCTGCCGACGGTCTGGCGCAGCTCCTCCCAGCTCGTCGAGAACTTCTCCACGCCCTCGCGCTCCAGCGTCTCGATCACGTCGTCGTAGTCGATCCCGATCCCGCCCAGCGCGTCGATGACCTGCTTCGCGTCGGCGTAGTTCGTAGTGATCGTGTCGCCGCGCACCTCGCCGTGGTCGGCGAAGGCGTGGATGGTGGCCTCCGGCATGGTGTTGACGACGCCGGGGGCGATCAGCTCCTCCACGTACATCACGTCGCGGTAGGCCGGGTTCTTGGTAGAGGTGGAGGCCCACAGCGGCCGCTGCGGCCGGGCGCCGGCGTCGGCCAGTGCCTTCCAGCGGTCGGTGGTGAAGACCCGCTCGTACCGTTCGTACGCCAGCCGCGCGTTGGCGATCGCCGCCTTGCCGTGCAGCGCCTGGGCGTCGGCCGTACCGATCTTGTCCAGCCGCTTGTCGACCTCGGTGTCCACCCGGGACACGAAGAAGCTCGCCACGCTGCCCATCTTGGTCAGGTCGTGCCCGTTCGCCCTGGCCTGCTCCAATCCGCTGAGGAAGGCGTCCATCACCTGCTCGTACCGGTCCAGCCCGAAGATCAGCGTGACGTTGACGCTGATCCCCTTCGCCAGCGTGGCGGTGATCGCCGGGATGCCGGCGAGGCTGGCCGGGATCTTGATGAACAGGTTCGGCCGGTCGACCAGCCACCAGAGCTGCTCGGCCTCGGCATTGGTCTTGTCCGTGTCGTGCGCCAGCCGCGGGTCAACTTCCAGCGACACCCGACCGTCGACGCCGTGCGTGGCGTCGTAGGCCGGGCGCATGACGTCGCACGCCCAGCGGACGTCGTAGGTGGTGATCATCCGGGTCGCCTCTCCGACGGCCACGCCCCGCAGCGCCAGGTCCTTGACCTGGTGGGCGTAGTCGTCCTTGTCCGACACCGCCTTGGCGAAGATGGTCGGGTTGCTCGTCACGCCCACCACGTGCTTCTCGCGGCGCAGCGCGTCGAGCCCGCCGGTCGCCAGGCGTTCCCGGGAGATGTCGTCGAGCCACACCGCCACACCCGCGGCGGAGAGCTCCGCCAGCATGTCCGTCATCGCGTTCCCTCTTCTCAGTTACCCGTGGTGGTACCGGTGATCGCGCCGACCCGGGCGAGCGACGCGCGGGCCGCCGCCACCACGTGGTCCGGCGTGAAGCCGAACTGCTCGAACAGCACCTGGTACGGCGCGCTCGCGCCGTAGTGCTCGATGCTGACCGCTTCGCCGAGGTCGCCGATCAGGTCGCGCCACGACATCGCGACGGCGGCCTCGACGCTGACCCGGGCCTTGACCCCGTTCGGCAGTACCTTCTGCCGGTACGCCTGGTCCTGCGTGTCGAACCACTCGCGGCACGGCATCGAGACCACCCGCGTCGGGGTACCGCCGGCCTCCAGCCGCTCGCGCGCGGTCAGCGCGATCGACACCTCGGAGCCGGTGGCGATAATGATCACACTCGGCTGCCCGTTGCCCGCGTCGGCGAGGACGTACCCGCCCCGCGCCACGTTCTCGGCGCCCGCGTACTCGGTCCGGTCGATCACCGGCAGGTTCTGCCGGGTCAGGCACAGCGCGGTGGGCCGGTCGGTGTGCTCGAGCGCCAGGCGCCAGGCCCAGGTGGTCTCGTTGGCGTCAGCCGGGCGGACCACGTCCAGGCCCGGGATCGCCCGCAGCGCGCTCAGATGCTCGATCGGCTGGTGGGTCGGGCCGTCCTCGCCCAAGCCGATCGAGTCGTGCGTCCAGACGTAGATGACCGGGATCCCCATAATGGCGGCAAGCCGCACCGCTGGGCGCATGTAGTCCGAGAAGATCAGGAACGTGCCGCCGTACGGGCGGGTGCCGCCGTGCAGCACGATGCCGTTGAGGATCGCGCCCATGGCGTGTTCGCGGACGCCGAAGTGCAGGGTGCGGCCGTACCAGTCGCTCGGGAACAACTTCGTCGAGTACTCCGGCGGGACGAACGACGGTTCGCTCTCGATCGTGGTGAGGTTGCTCTCCGCCAGGTCGGCCGAGCCGCCCCACAGCTCCGGCAGGACCGGCGCGATCGCGTTGATCACCTCGCCGGACGCCTTCCGGGTCGCGATCCCCTTCGGGTCGGCCTTGAACTTCGGCAGCGCCTCGGTCCACCCTTCCGGCAGCGCGCGGCTGGCCAGCCGATCGAAGAGTGCCTTGCGCTCGGGATTGGCCTCTCCCCAGGCGTCAGACGTGCGGTTCCACTCCTCGTGCAGCTTTCGGCCGCGCTCGATCGCCTTGCGGGTGTGCGCGAGGACCTCCTCGTCGACGTGGAAGGACTTGTCCGGGTCGAAGCCGAGCAGCTTCTTGGTCGCGGCCACCTCGTCGGCGCCTAGCGCCGAGCCGTGCGCCTTGCCGGTGTTCTGCTTGTTCGGCGCCGGCCAGCCGATGATCGTGCGCAGGTCGATGAACGAGGGCCGTCCGGTCTCTGCCTTCGCCGCCTCGATCGCCTCGTACAGCGCCTGCACGTCTTCGTGGTACCCGTCGTCGGTGCGCCAGTCCACGTGCTGGACGTGCCATCCGTAAGCCGCGTACCGGGCCGCCACGTCCTCGGACTTGGCGATGCGGGTGTCGTCCTCGATGGAGATGTTGTTGTCGTCGTAGATGACGATGAGGTTACCCAGCTTCTGGTGCCCGGCCAGCGAGCTGACCTCGTGGCTGATGCCTTCCTCGATGTCGCCGTCGGAGACGAACACGTACAGGTGGTGGTCGAAGAGGCTCTGCTCCGGCTCCGGATCCGGGTCGAACAGGCCGCGCTCGCGGCGCGCCGCCAATGCCATCCCGACCGCGTTGCCCACCCCCTGTCCGAGCGGGCCGGTGGTGGTCTCCACCCCCGGCGTGTGCCCGTGCTCGGGGTGGCCGGGGGTCAGCGAGCCCCACTGGCGCAGCGACCTGAGATCGTCCAGGGACAGCCCGTACCCGGTCAGGTACAGCTGGATGTACAGGGTCAGGCTGGAGTGGCCGCAGGACAGCACGAAGCGGTCCCGCCCGGGCCAGAGGGGATCGGTCGGGTCGTGCCGCATCACCCGCTGGAACAGCAGGTGGGCGGCGGGCGCGAGGCTCATGGCGGTGCCCGGGTGGCCGTTGCCGGCCTTCTCCACGGCGTCCATCGCGAGAACGCGGATGGTGTCGACCGCGCGGCGGTCGAGTGCGGACCAGTCCAGAGTGCTGTCGGTCACGGCGGTCGTGCTCCCCACGAATTGTGCGGCGCTGTCCTTACGACCCTACCCATTTCCGCGCCGGCCAGACGCGCTGACGGTCGCATGCGCGGGCTACCGCCGGGCTGACCCCGGCACGCCGCCGGGTGGTCGCTGGTCGCCGCAGGTGGACGCGTACGCTGTCGGCGGTGTGACCACCCGTTCCGCGGGTAGCGCGACGTCTGTGAAGGGACTTGACGGCATGACGACGCTAGCCGACCGGCCCGTCGAGGTCGCCGTCGCACCGCTGACCGCGCGGCCGATCCCGGTCGCCGCGCTGAAGGCGGTCCGGCGCCGGACCGGACCGGCCGCTGTCGCGCGCGTGTACGTCGCGCTGACCAAGCCGCGGATCGTCGAACTGCTGCTGGTGACGACGGTACCGGCGATGTTCCTGGCCCGGGAGCGGCTCTCCCCGCTGTGGCTGACCCTCGTCGTGCTGGTCGGCGGCGCGCTCGCCGCCGGCGCCGCCAACGCCCTCAACTGCTACCTCGACCGCGACATCGACCAGGTGATGCGGCGGACGTCCGGCCGCCCGCTTCCCGCGCACACCGTCTCGCCGCGCGCGGCCCTGGTCTTCGGCGTCGTGCTGGCCGCCACCTCGCTCGCGCTGATGGCCGCGTTCACCAACTGGCTGGCCACCGGCCTGACCGCGGGAGCGATCCTCTACTACGACCTCGTGTACACGATGTGGCTCAAGCGGACCACGCCGCAGAACACCGTCTGGGGCGGGCTGTGTGGGGCGCTGCCGGTGCTGATCGGCTGGGCGGCGGTCACCGGGTCACTGAGCGTGCGCGCCCTGCTGCTTTTCGCGGTGGTGTTCCTCTGGCAGCCGCCGCACTTCTACGCGCTGGCCATCAAGTTCCGCGACGACTACCGGCGGGCCGGCATCCCGATGCTTCCGGTGGTCGCCTCGCTGCGGCGGGTGGGCCTGGAGACGGTCGTGTACTCCTGGCTGACCGTGGCCGCCTCGCTCGCGCTGTGGCCGCTCGGCATGACACCGGTGTACGGGCTGACCGCCGTGGGCGTCGGCGTGCTGCTGCTGGTCGAGGCGCACCGGCTGTACCGGCGGGCCCGCCGCGGCGAGCCGGTCCGGCCGATGCGGCTGTTCCACTGGTCGATCACGTACCTGACGCTCCTCTTCGTCGCCGTGGCCGTGGACGCCCTCATCCAGTAGGTGCCTTTCGTCAGTGACACGCCGGTATTCGTGTGCCAATAGTTGCCGATTCGCAAGCTCCGGAATTCTGTCCAGATTTGGCCGGTAACCATTGATTGACAATTCGGATAAGTCGCTTATCCTATTGACCTGGACCAGCACAGACCGTCGTTAGGAGCATCACAATCCCGGCTCGATTGTCAGGCGTGGGCGTGGTGGTCTGATTACTCTGCAGGACATGGCAGATGGTTCCGATACGACCTTGACGGTGGAGCCGGCCACCCCCGCGGGCGGCCTGGTCTCCGACATCAAGTCGTTCGCCTCCGGTCACGGGGGCGCAAAGGCAGTCATCGAGTACGTCGGCCGCCGGGGCGCACGGATCGTCCTCGTGGGGGAGGACGGCACCTGGTCAGACCAGTTCGCCGACGGCACCGACATCGCCCGGCAGGCCTGCGAGAAGGCTGGCGTCGAGGTGGAGAACGAGTGGGAGCGGGAGCTCATCGAGCAGATGCGTCCGAGCAACGATCTGTGGCGGTCGATGGGTCGCCGGCACCTTTCCCGTTGAGAACGTCGTCCATGTCCGTAGCGGCCCGGGAACCTTCCCGGGCCGCTCTCGTCAGCGGAGTACCCGCTCGGACTGACTTGCTTCATGCAAGGCAGTACCGTGGCCGTGCGGTGTCCCGGCGTTCTGGACAACGCCCAGCGCCGCGACCCAGACCGCGCACGCGCCGGCCATGTGCAGCCCGACGGCGACCACCGGCACGTGGGTGAAGTACTGGAAGAAGCCGATCGCGCCCTGGACCAGCTCGACGCCGACGAGTACCGCCGCGGCCCGGCGCAGCCCGGCCGGCGCGAAGATCAGCAGCGCGACGGACAGGCCGATCAGCAGCATGACGAGGTCGGCGTGCAACTGGGCCACCATGCCGGGATCCAGGCCGGTACGCCGGGCACTCGCGTCCCCGGCATGCGGCCCGCTCCCGGTCACCACGGTCCCGACGGCGAGTACGACTGCCGTCACGCCGACCACCAGCCACGACAGCAGCCGCTGTGAGCGCGCTGGAACCGGGCCGCGCGGCGGCTCCGTGGTGAGCAGCCAGAACCGGTACGCGGCGGCGATGAGCGCCATGGACAGCAGGAAGTGCGCCGAGACCACCCAGGGGTCGAGCACGCTGTGCACGGTCACCCCGCCGAGGACGGCCTGCCCGGCGATCCCGGCCAGGACGAGCCCGGCCCAGGTCAGCCGGTCCCGGCGGCGGGGAAGCTGGACCAAGGCGAGGACCGCGCAGGCCACGGCGAGGCCGCCGACCACGCTGATCAAGGTCCGGTTGCCGAACTCGATGACCCCGTGGAACCCGAGCCGGCTCGTCGCGACCAGCGAGCCCTGGTCACAGCGGGGCCAGGTCGGGCAGCCCATCCCCGAGTTGGTGAGCCGGACGACGCCGCCGGTGATCACGATGCCGACGTCGGCGGCCAGCGAGGCGAGCGCGGTGCGCCGGAGCAGGCCCGGCCGGTCCAGCAGGAGGTGCAAGCGGCTCACGCGACTCATGGTACGAAGGAGGTGCGGTGGATCACCGGCGGGGCGGTTTGCCATAGGCCGAGGAAATACGCAACACTGGTGTTGTGAAAAACACGACGGTGCTCCCGACGCCGGCCGACGCCGGTGTCGACCACCGTACCCGGGACCGGGTCTGCCAGCTGCTGCTGGAGCACGGCGCGGTCACGGCCGGCCAGCTCGGCACGGCGCTGGGCCTGAGCCCCGCGGCGATCCGCCGGCACCTCGACGCTCTCGTGGCGTCGGGCGAGGTCGTGTCCCGGGAACATCGCACGCCCGGCCACCGTGGCCGCGGCCGACCGGCCCGGGTCTTCCTGCTCACCGACGAGGCCCGGGTACGCCGGGGCCGGCACACCTACGACGACCTCGCCGCCGCGGCGCTGCGCTGGATCGCGGCGCAGGGCGGCGAGCAGGCGGTGGGCGAGTTCGTCGCAGCGCAGGTCGCCGCACTGGAGGCCCGCTGCCGGGCCGCCATGGAGGGTGCCGGCGACGACCCGCTGGCCCGGGCCGAGGCGCTGGCGAGGGCGCTGACGACCGAGGGCTACGCTGCGTCGGCGACGACGATCGCCTCCGGCGGGCAGCTCTGCCAGCACCACTGCCCGGTCGCGCACGTCGCCGCCGAGTTCCCCCAGCTCTGCGAGGCGGAGACCCGAGTGATCTCCCAGTTGGTGGGCACCCACGTCCAGCGCCTGGCCACGATCGCGCACGGCGACGGGGTTTGCACGACGCACATACCGAACAAGATCGATCGTGTGAGGACGGTATCATGACCGACCAGCTCACCCAGGACCAGCAGCTCGCTGCGCTCGGGCGCTACGCGTACGGCTGGGCCGACCCGGACACGGCCGGCGAGTCCGCGCAGCGTGGCCTGAACGAGGCGGTGGTGCGTGACATCTCGGCCAAGAAGAACGAGCCGGCCTGGATGCTCGACCTGCGCCTGAAGGGCCTGCGGCTGTTCGGGCGCAAGCCGATGCCGGCCTGGGGCGCCGACCTCACCGGGATCGACTTCGAGAACATCAAGTACTTCGTCCGCTCCACCGAGAAGCAGGCCGCCTCCTGGGACGAACTGCCTGAGGACATCAAGAACACCTACGACCGGCTGGGTATCCCCGAGGCGGAGAAGCAGCGCCTGATCGCCGGCGTGGCCGCGCAGTACGAGTCCGAGGTCGTCTACCACAAGATCCGTGAGGACCTCGAGGAGCAGGGCGTCCTCTTCCTGGACACCGACACCGGGCTCAGGGAGCACGAGGAGCTGTTCAAGGAGTACTTCGGCACGGTGATCCCGGTGGGGGACAACAAGTTCGCCGCGCTCAACACCTCGGTGTGGTCGGGCGGCTCGTTCATCTACGTGCCCAAGGGCGTCCACGTCGAGATCCCGCTGCAGGCGTACTTCCGGATCAACACCGAGAACATGGGCCAGTTCGAGCGGACCCTGATCATCGTCGACGAGGGCGCGTACGTGCACTACGTCGAGGGCTGCACGGCGCCGATCTACTCCTCCGACTCGCTGCACTCCGCGGTCGTGGAGATCATCGTCAAGAAGAACGCGCGGTGCCGGTACACGACGATCCAGAATTGGTCGAACAACGTCTACAACCTGGTCACCAAGCGGGCCGTCTGCCACGAGGGCGGCACGATGGAGTGGATCGACGGCAACATCGGCTCCAAGGTCACCATGAAGTACCCGTCGGTCTACATGGTCGGCGAGCACGCCAAGGGCGAGGTACTCAGCGTCGCCATGGCCGGCGAGGGCCAGCACCAGGACGCCGGGGCGAAGATGGTGCACGCGGCACCGCGCACGTCCTCGACGATCATCTCCAAGTCGATCGCCCGGGGCGGCGGCCGGACCTCGTACCGTGGCCTGGTCCAGGTACTGGAGGGCTCGCACCACAGCCGCTCGACGGTCAAGTGCGACGCGCTGCTGGTCGACACGATCTCCCGCTCGGACACCTACCCGTACGTCGACATCCGCGAGGACGACGTGGCGATGGGCCACGAGGCGACCGTCTCGAAGGTCAGCGACGACCAGTTGTTCTACCTGATGAGCCGCGGCCTGACCGAGGACGAGGCAATGGCGATGATCGTGCGCGGCTTCATCGAGCCGATCGCCAAGGAACTGCCGATGGAGTACGCGCTGGAGCTGAACCGGCTCATCGAGCTGCAGATGGAGGGAGCCGTCGGCTAGCCGCCGACGGCTGCGGGAGCCCTGGGTCGATCTGGAAGTCGATCTGGAGAAGCAGGAGAGCATGACAGCCCCCACGATGGCGCCGCCGAAGACCAAGTCGCAGGCGCTGCGCTCCTTTGACGTCGCGGACTTTCCCGCGCTGACCGGGCGCGAGGAGGAGTGGCGGTTCACCCCGCTGCGCCGGCTGCGCGGCCTGGCCACCGACGACGGCGGCGGCGCCGGCGCGGCTTCCCTGACGCACGAGTACGACCCGCTCCCGCTCGGCGTGTCGGTGTCCACCGTGGACAAGGTCGATCCCCGCCTGGGTTCCGTGCTGGTGCCGTTCGACCGGATCAGCGCGCTGGCGTGGAGCCGGGTGGAGAAGGCGACGCTGGTGTCCGTCGCCCCCGGCCAGGTGCTCGCCGACCCGGCGAGGATCCGGGTGAGCGGCGATGGCCTGACCTTCGGGCACACGTACGTCGAGATCGGCGAGTTGGCCGAGGCAACCCTGGTGCTCGAGCACGTCGGCAGCGCGACGCTCGCCGACAACGTCGAGGTATCCGTCGGCGCGGGCGCCCGGCTGACGCTCATCACGGTCGCCGACTGGGCACCCGGCGCGGTACAGGCGCAGCACGTCAAGTTCCGGCTCGGCCGCGACGCCAAGCTGGTGCACATCCAGGTGTCGCTCGGCGGCGACCTGGTACGCCAGTACCTCTCGGTGGACTACACCGACCGGGGCGGCGAGGCGGAGCTGTACGGGCTGTACTTCGCCGACGCGCACCAGCACTTCGAGCACCGGATGCTGGTCGACCACTCGGTGCCGGACTGCCGCAGCTACGTCGGCTACCGGGGCGCGCTGCAGGGCGAGGACGCGCACACCATCTGGGTCGGCGATGTGCTGATCCGCGCGGCGGCCACCGGTACCGACACGTACGAGATCAACCGGAACCTGGTGCTGTCCGACGGCGCGCGCGCCGACTCGGTACCGAATCTGGAGATCGAGACCGGCGAGGTCGTCGGCGCCGGGCACGCCAGCGCGACCGGACGCTTCGACGACGAGCAGTTGTTCTACCTCATGTCGCGGGGCATCTCCGAGGCCGAGGCGCGCAAGCTGGTGGTCCGCGGCTTCTTCGCCGAGCTGCTCAACAAGATCCCGGTACCGGAGCTGCACGACCGGCTCGCCGCGACCATAGAAGCCCGGCTCGCGGAGGCTGGCGAGTGATCAAGGTGTGTGCCGTGGACGAGATCGAGCCGGGAACCGCGATCAGCGCTGAGATCGACGGCGTCCGGATCGCGGTCGTGCGCTGCGAGGACGGCAGTGTCCACGCCATCTACGACGAGTGCTCGCACGCCGCCGTACCGCTGTCCGAAGGCGAGATCGACGGCTGCACCCTCGAATGCTGGCTGCACGGCTCCCGATTCGACCTGCGTACCGGCGAGCCCACCGGGCTGCCCGCCACCGAACCCGTACCCGTCTACCCCGTTGAGATCCACGACGGCTGGATCTACGTGTCTGGAGTTACCACGTGAGTGTCCTGGAAATCCGCGACCTGCAGGTGTCGGTGAAGCTGCCCGAGGGGGAGCTCAAGCCGATCCTGTCCGGCGTCAACCTGGCCGTCCGGGCCGGCGAGACCCACGCCATCATGGGCCCCAACGGCTCCGGGAAGTCCACGCTCGCCTACTCGATCGCCGGGCACCCGAGGTACCAGATCACCAGCGGTACCGTCACCCTGGACGGCGCCGACGTGCTCGCGATGACGGTCGACGAGCGGGCCCGGGCCGGGCTGTTCCTGGCGATGCAGTACCCGGTCGAGGTACCTGGCGTGTCGGTGGCCAACTTCCTGCGCACCGCGAAGACCGCGCTGGACGGCGCGGCGCCGAAGCTGCGTACCTGGGGCAAGGAGCTGCGCGAGGCGATGGACCGGCTCGGAATGGACCCGGACTTCGCCCAGCGCAACGTCAACGAGGGCTTCTCCGGCGGGGAGAAGAAGCGCCACGAGATCGTCCAGCTGGAGCTGCTCAAGCCGAAGATCGCGATCCTCGACGAGACCGACTCCGGCCTGGACATCGACGCGCTACGGGTGGTGTCCGCGGGCGTCAACCGGGTACGGGAGGACGGGAACACCGGCGTCCTGCTGATCACCCACTACACCCGGATCCTGCGGTACGTGACGCCCGACTACGTGCACGTGTTCGTCGGCGGGCGGATCGTCGAGGAGGGCGGCCCGGAGCTGGCCGAGAAGCTCGAAGCCGAGGGGTACGAGCGGTACCTCACGACGGCATAGACGGGAGAGGCATGACCGAGACGGTGGCAGGGAGTTGGATCCCTAGCGGGATGCCGCAGTTCGACGATGCGCCGCGCTACGACGTGCGCCGGATCCGGGAGGACTTCCCGATCCTGCGCCGCCAGATCAACGGGCATCCGCTGGTGTACCTCGACAGCGCGAACACGTCGCAGAAGTCGCGCCAGGTACTGGACGTGATGCGCGAGCACTACGAGCGGCACAACGCCAACGTCGCGCGGTCCGTGCACACCCTCGGCACTGAGTCCACGACGGCGTACGAGGGTGCGCGGGCCAAGGTAGCCGCGTTCATCGGAGCCGCGTCGCCCGACGAGGTGGTCTTCACGAAGAACTCCACCGAGGCGATCAACCTCGTCGCGCACTCGTTCGGCGCGCAGCTCGGCCCGGGCGACGAGATCGTGATCTCCGAGATGGAGCACCACTCCAACATCGTGCCGTGGCAGCTGCTGTGCGAGCGCACCGGCGCCACGCTGCGCTGGTTCCGGATCACCGACGACGGCCGGCTGGACCTGTCCAACCTGGACGAGCTGGTCAACGAGCGCACCCGGCTGGTCGCCTACGTGCACATGTCCAACATCCTCGGCACGGTCAACCCGACCGGGGCGATCGTCACCCGGGCCCGCGAGGTCGGCGCGCGGGTGCTGCTGGACTGCTCGCAGTCGGTACCGCACCTGCCGGTCGACGTGGCCGACGTCGGCGCGGACTTCATCGCGTTCACCGGGCACAAGATGCTCGCGCCGACCGGGATCGGCGTGCTGTGGGGCCGGTTCGACCTGCTCGCCGAGATGCCGCCGTTCCTCGGTGGCGGCTCGATGATCGAGACGGTCACGATGGAGAAGACCACGTACATGCCGCCGCCGGCCCGGTTCGAGGCCGGTACCCCGCCGATCGTGCAGGCCGTCGGGCTCGGCGCCGCCGTGGACTACCTGTCCCACCTCGGCATGCCGGCGATCGCCCGGCACGAGAAGGAGCTGGTCACCTACGCGCTGGACGCGCTGTCCACGGTGCCCGGGCTGCGGCTGTTCGGCCCGGCGGTACCGGTCGGCCGCGGCGGTACCATCTCGTTCGGCCTCGACGGCATCCACCCGCACGACGTCGGGCAGGTGCTCGACTCGCTCGGTATCCAGGTCCGCGTCGGCCACCACTGCGCCCGGCCGACCTGCGTGCGGTTCGGGGTACCTGCGATGACGCGCGTGTCGTTCTACCTGTACAGCACGAACGACGAGGTGGACGCGCTGGTCCGCGGGTTGGAGCAGGTGCGGAAGGTGTTCGCCTGATGCAGTTCGAGCAGCTCTACCAGGACATCATCCTGGATCACTACAAGCACCCGCACGGTCGCGGGCTGCGGGAGCCCTACGAGGCCGAGGCGCACCACGTCAACCCGACCTGCGGCGACGAGGTGACGATGCGGGTACACCTGGTGGGCGACGTGATCGAGGACATCTCGTACGAGGGGATGGGCTGTTCGATCAGCCTCGCCTCGGCGAGCGTCCTGCACGACGTGATGCGCGGCCGTACGGTCGTCGACGCGTTCGGCCGGCACGAGGCGTTCGTCACGCTGATGTCCGGCCGCGGCCAGGTGGAGCCGGACGAGGAGCTGCTCGAGGACGGCGTCGCCTTCGCCGGGGTCGCGAAGTATCCGGCCCGGGTCAAGTGCGCGCTACTGTCGTGGATGGCGTTCAAGGACGCGACGGCCCGGGCGGTGGCCGACGTGACGGGGTCGGTAGGAGGTACCACATGAGCGAGCGGAGCGAGCGAATCATGAGCTCAGGGCGTGTCGTGCCTCATGACGGCGGCGAGCGCAGCGAGGCGCTGGCATGAGCGCGGCGATTCCGGACGTCGAAGAGGCCCTGAAGGACGTGGTGGACCCCGAGTTGGGTATCAACGTCGTGGACCTGGGCCTGGTGTACGGCATCCACGTCGACGAGGAGAATGTGGCCACCGTCGACATGACGCTGACCTCGGCCGCCTGCCCGCTGACCGACGTCATCGAGGACCAGGCCCGCGAGGCGCTGTGCAAGGGTCCGGCCGGTGGGCTCGTCAACGACATCCGGATCAACTGGGTGTGGATGCCGCCGTGGGGGCCCGACAAGATCACTGAAGACGGCCGGGAGCAGCTCCGCGCCCTCGGCTTCAACGTCTGACAACGCCGTCCCACTGGTCCGGCCCACGAAAGCAGTCGCGCGCGGGGCCCCGGGCCGGCAGGCTGCCGGTCGTGACCGAGGCACTGGTTTCCGGGCTGCTCGCCGGGTACGGCGTCGCCGTTCCGGTCGGCGCGATCGCGGTACTGATCCTGGGCCTGTCCGCCCGTACCTCGCTGACGGTCGGGGCCGGTGCTGGCTTGGGTGCGGCGACGGCGGACGGCATTTACGCGGCGGTGGCCGTCGTCGGCGGAGCGGCGGTCGCCGGTCTCGTCCGGCCGGTCGCGACCCCGCTGCGCTGGCTCGCCGCCGCCGTGCTGGTCGGGCTGGCTGCCCGTACCGCCGCCGTGGCGTGGCGCCACCACCTCGACCGGGACCGGCCCGCGCGCCCGGACCGCGGGCTGTCCACCCCCGGCCGGGCGTACCTGGGTCTGCTGGCCCTGACCCTGCTCAACCCCGCGACGGTGATCTACTTCAGCGCGCTGGTCCTCGGCCGGCAGGCTGGGGGCGCGCCGTCGGTGGCGGCCTCGGTCGTGTTCGTGCTCGCGGCGTTCGCCGCCTCGGCGAGCTGGCAACTGCTCGTGGCCGCGAGCGGCAGCGCGGTCGGCCGGATCCTCACCGGAGCGCGGGGCCGGCTGGTCACCGCGGTGGCATCCAGCGCGCTGATCGTGCTGCTCGCGATCGCGCTGGTCGCCCGGTGAGGGCTGAGCTCCGTGCGCGGCTACGGTAACGGCGTGGGTACCAGGCCGGCAGCGGGCGGGGGGCGGTGGGTCGAGGTGGACCCGGCGCGGCTGTCCCGGTGGCTGGCCGGGTTCGCGCAGCGGCACGGAGCCTACGCGACCGCGCGGGTACCGGACGGCGTGCGGTTGTGGGCTGTCGACGGCACGCTGGCGGAGTGCCAGCGCCCGCCCGGCGCGCCGGTCACCACGGAACTCGACGCGTTTGTCGCCGCGGCGGCGCAACCGCGCCGGATCGGGCTGCTGCTCGCCCGCCGGGGCGGCGTCGCCGTCGGCATCGCTTCCGGGAACGCGCTCGAAGTGTCCAAAGTGGACAGCCGCTACGTCCAGGGCCGTACCGCCGCCGGTGGCTGGTCGCAGCAGCGGTTCGCCCGGCGCCGGGA
>Ga0137379_10001584_pt1 | contig 20922 bp, 19 predicted proteins | sample SagtaG_18_FD_104812 | JGI IMG/M metagenome (GOLD analysis project Ga0137379, IMG submission 104812) | Vadose zone soil microbial communities from Sagehorn Ranch, Mendocino, California, USA - Sage2_L_80_16 metaG | ecosystem: Environmental > Terrestrial > Soil > Vadose zone | place: USA...
ACCCACCCTGACGACCGATCGCCTCACCCTGAGCGCCGCCCGCCATCCGTTGCTCGAGCGGCACCTGCGCAGCGTCGGCGGCGCGGTCGGGGCCCCCACGGACAGGCCTACGTCCGTGGGGAATAGAGTCGTCCCTCTCGCCCTCGAACTCACCACCGCCAACCGCCAGCTCATCATCAGCGGACCCAACACCGGCGGAAAAACCGTCACCCTTAAAACCACCGCACTCTTGGCCATGATGGCGCAGGCTGGTCTGCCCGTGCCCGCCGCCGCAGCCAGCTTTCCCATCTTCACCGCTTTCCTCGCCGACATTGGCGACGCTCAATCCATCGAGGCCGAGCTTTCAACTTTCTCTGCGCACATCCTCAACCTCGACCGCCTCTCACGCCTGGCTGGCACGCATTCGCTCGTCCTGCTCGACGAGCTCGGCTCCGCCACCGACCCAGACGAAGGCTCCGCGCTTGCTGTTGCCGTCGCCAGCCACTTTCTCAGTGCCGGCGCGTGGTCGCTCATCTCCACCCATCACACCTCACTCAAGGTCTACGCCGCCAACACGCCTGGCGTGCTCAACGCCGCCGCTGGTGTTGATGAGGTCACACTCGTTCCAAACTATCGATTGCGCCTCGGAGTTCCCGGCGCCTCCGCCGGCATCCAGACCGCCGAGCGCCTCGGCCTCAATCGCAGCATCATCACCGCCGCGCGCGAACGCCTCGGCTCACAGCATGTCGATATCTCCCGATTCCTCGACAAGCTCCACAAGGATCTCGCCCAGCTCGAAGACGATCGCAAAGCCGCCCGCGAGCAGCAGTATGCGCTCAACCAGGAGCGTGCCAAGCTCGCCCGCGAAGGTGACGTCGAACTCCGCAACCGTACCCGCGAACTCGAATCCAAACTCGCCTCGCTGCTTAAAGATTTCGAATTCCAGATGCGCGAAAACGTCCGCGCCGTCGAAGACCGCGCCTCGCAGCAAAAACTCTCCAAGGAAGCGGAACGCCGCATCCAGCGCCTGCGCCGCGAGTTCCAGGAGAGCTTCAACCAGACCGTCGTCGCCCATCGCACCGGCGCCGATCAGGGCGACACCAATGCGCAGCCGCACGTGCTTCGTTTCGTCTCTCCCGGCGATCAGGTCCGCATCAAGTCGATGAACAAAATCGCCATCGTCCAGCGCGAAATAGAAAAGGACCTCTTCGAAGTTGCTCTTGGCCCGATCAAGATGCGCGTCAAGCGCGACGACTGCTCCGCAGTTTCATCCTCTGGTGAAGATCCCGTCCAAAGCAAAGCCGACCCGCTCGCCGCCGTCCGCAAGCAAAAGAACGTCCACGTCACCGTTACCAGCGCAAACACCGACGAGATGCGCATGGAGATCAACCTCATCGGCCGCACCGTCGACGAAGCCACCGAGGAACTCGAAAAATATCTAGACCGCGCCTTCCTGGCCGGCCTCCCGCGCGTTCGCATCATCCACGGACACGGCGCCGGCGTCCTCCGCCGCGGCGTCCGCGACTTCCTCAAGAGCCATCCCCACGTTGCCACCCTCGCCGAAGCACCCCAAAACGAAGGTGGCCAAGGCGCCACGCTCGTCGAGTTGCGGCAGTAGCGGCCGGAAGGTCTCTTTTTCACAATGCATTCGGTACGGCATTTCTTCGCAGGTATACTCCCGGCATGCGAATCTTCCATGACCGGTTGATCCTTAATAAGGAAACAGACGAGAAGTTCCGCTGGATCAAGTCAATAAACGAGGTAGAGTTCAAGATTTACATTGCGCAGCGGCGCGTACCTATCCCGGTTCCGCCAGTGATTGAAGCGTCAGTATTCGCGTCTGAGTTTCTCTACACTCGCTCATTTGATTGGGTTGGCGGAAAGTCCGTAGGCGAATTGTCTGATCGAGACAAGGAGGAGCTCGAAGCAATTGGCGTGAGTGCAGAGGCCTTAAGTGCCGCCGGACCAGAAGCAATTTTCGGAGCGGTATGGAAGCCCAAAGAAGAACACACAGAAACTGTGCGTTACAACGCGTACCGGGGAGTACCAGAGATGAGGTTCGGCGACCCTTATATTCCCAAGTCACTGCTGAGAGAGCCTTACCCCAAGCGACTGCTCTTCTTAATCCATTGGATAACCTAAGCCCGAAGCCAAATGAAACCAAGGCAGATGTCATACTCATCGAGATGCGATAGTAGTTGCAAAATAGCTACAAAGTAGCTACAATCATGATTGAAAATAGAGCCGAAGTGTTCCGGGAGGCACTTATGGACCGTCAAGAGCAGCGCACAAGGAGATTAAGGTGCCTCCATCGTTTTTCGAGTGGGATGAACAGAACATTGAGCACTTGGCCCTGCGTCACATTCTGCCAGCCGAGGCAGAACAAGTAATTTTCAACCGGCCTCTTGATCTGGACTCGTACCTCCGCAACGGAGAGGAACGGACGGTTCAGATCGGTGAGACCCATGCCGGCAAGATTCTGATTGTGGTTTCGACAATGCGGGACGCGAAGATTCGCGTTGTCACAGCATGGCCTGCAAAGGAAAGACTTCGGCGATATTTCCAGACGCAAAAGAGGAATAGCAATGTTGGAAGAACTGAAGGACAAGACCTTCGCGAATGAAGCGGAAGAAGCCGCGTGGTGGGAGTCGAACGAAGACGCCCTCGCCGACGAATTTGAGAATGCTAGCAAGGAAGGCCGCACCGGGATCGGGACGGTGGCGAAGAAGGCCGCCTTGCCCTCGACCACCATTCGACTCGACCCCGACGACATCGCCAAAGCCCGCATCCAGGCCGCAAAGCGCGGCCTGCGCTATCAGACCTACCTGAAGATGATCATCCACGAAGCCCTGCACAACGCCGAAGCCAGCCGCAAGTCAGCGAAATCCTAAAGCGCTATCCTCAGGTAGCCATCCTTGCCGGATGCCAAGGTCTCGATGCCCTCTTTCGTAGCCTGCTGAAGCTCGCACCCTTCATCGGGATGGACTGTTGTTTCTTAGTGACTGAAATCAATTGCTGCGAAGTGCAACCATGGGATCGACGCGCATGGCCCTCCTTGCCGGCACCATGCAGGCGAGGACCGAAGCGAGTGCGAAGACTGCGGAGATGATGCTCAATACCCCGGCGTCCCTCATGCTGCTTTGCGTCCATTTGTGGACCGAATCGTTCAGGCCGATACTCAGGCCGATGCCGAGAAAGAGACCGATGCCTGTGGTCCAGGCGATGGATGCGAGCGTGAGGACGAGCACGCTCAGGCGCGGCGCTCCGAGAGCCATGCGGATGCCGATTTCGCGGGTGCGCTGTTCGACTGAATAGGCGACCACCGAGAAGAGGCCAATCGCCGCGAGTCCCAGGGCCACAGCCGAGAAGACTGCGAAAAGGATCGAGATGAAGCGGTCGTGGGACCAGACGAACATGGAGAGGAAGTCTTCGAAGGCGTATTCCTGGGTGATGGCCTGATTCTGGTCGAGGGCTCTCAACCCGGTGCCGATATCGTGAACAGCCAGGCGCGGGTTGCCGGCGGTGCGCACCATGACACTCGTTTCGGGAAACATGAGCGCGGTCGAAGGAACGTATATCTCGGGCTGAATGGGTTTATGGAGTCCATCGTTGCGCACATCGGCGACGACGCCGACGATCTCATAGGGTTGCTCGGGATTAGGAGCATTGAGGGCTTCGGGCATCGGATGTGTCAGTTGTGCGGGAAGCACCAGATGGCCGATGGGGTTGGCCCCTGAGAAATAGCGCTGGACGAAAGTTTGGTTGACGACGGTGAGGTGCGCGCCGCGAAGGACTTCGGAGCGGTTGAGAGTGCGTCCCTGTAGCAGCGGGATACGTTGGACCGCGAAATAATCGGCGCTGACCAACATCACTCCGGCCTCCCGGCCATTGTTGGATGGATCACCAACGACGCTGACCTGCTGCCGCCATTCGCCCAATGGAGGAAGACCGCCATTGAAAGTTGTGACATCGAGGACGCCGGGCGTGGCTTTGATCTTCTCAGTCAGTGCATCCAGATACTGCGAACGAGTCTGCCAGGTCTTGTACGAGTTCTCAGGAAGTGCCATGAACATGAGCAGTGAGTTGTGTGGATCGAAGCCAAGTTTGGCGGTATAAGCCTCGAGAAACGTTCGCATGGCTGCGCCGGCGCCGGCCAGCAGCAGAACTGTCAGTGCGACCTGGGCGACGATCATCACCGATCGCACTTTCGCTCCGCGCGAAGTCGTTGTTCGGCTATCTCCGGCTTGCAGGATTGCGTTGAGGTGGGGGCGAGAGAACTGCAGCGCCGGTGCGAGGCCTGCGGCGATTCCGACGAAGACGGAGACAGCGGCGCTGAAGAGCAGGACCGGGATGTTGAGGCTGATGACGACTTCGTGCGGGATCGAGTACTCCGGCAGGAGGCCGACGATGAGGCGGATGGCAAGAAACGCCAGGCCCATGCCCAATGCACCGCCGGTGACCGAGAGCAGGACAGCCTCGGTGAGCAACTGGCGGACGATGCGCAGGCGGGTGGCGCCGAGCGCAGCCCGCATCCCGAGTTCCTGTAGGCGGGCCGTGCCGCGGGCCAACATGAGGATCGACACATTGCCACAGCCAATTAGCAACAGAAGAGCGACGGCGCCGAAGAGCAGGAAGAGGGTGCCTTTGAACTGCCCGAGAAGCGTGTCGTTGAGCGTCTCCACCTTGATCTGAAAGCTGTCGCGGGGAGCCATTTCTGGATGATCGTGGATGATTTGTCGTACGAAGCTGTCCAGTTCTCCGGTAGTTGCGCCCATGGAGGCTTCGGGGCGAATGCGGACGAGGATACCAAAGCGTGTCTGCGGATCGACGCCCGCGGGCATCGGCAGATAAACGTCTCCATCGCCCCAGGTGAATCGCGGCCCGACTACGCCAATAATGGTGTACTTCTGATGATTCAGTTCCAGCGTTTTTCCGATCACGTCGGGCGCGGCGCTAAAGTGACTTTTCCAGAAAAGAAAGCTGATCACTGCTACTGGCGGCGGCGCGACGCCTTCGGGAGCCTCCTGCGCGGTCCAGAGGCGGCCCAACATGGCGGGTGCGCCCAGGAAGTCGAGGCCGTTGCCGCTAAATTGGTAGGCCCTCGCCGTGGTGACCACGTCGCCGCCAGTCGCGATCATGGTGACTTGGCGCCGCGCCATTGCGTCGGCAACCGACTTGGCCTTGCGAATCTGCTGAATTTCCGCGAGGGTATAGGGAATGTCGCCTTCCGATCCCTGCTTTCCGTGGAGGTTGATCATGGCGATGCGGTTGGCGTCACGATAGGGATAGGGATCGATCAACACACCATACAACACGCTATAAACGGCGGTGGTGGCGGCGATGCCCAGAGACATCGAGACGATGGCGGTGATGGCGTAGACGCGGTGCTTGAGGAGCTGGCGTAGGGCGAAGGCGAGATCGGAGAAGAACGCGGGCATGTTGGCCTCCGCGACGTGCGGCTGGATTTCAGACTTGACTTTACAGTTGAGCGACGGCGCGATTTGCTAACCGCTCGCGTATGACGGAAAGTCTATTGGATGGGTGAGCAGAGATGCGAGTTTTATTTGTGTGCAGCCAGATTCGCTTCCGCAGTCTGACGGCAAGCGCCGTCTTCTCCGGTTAGACGGGAACTCTTCCCCAACACTCCGAGAAGTATCAGAAATGCCGTGTCAAGCAACTCACCGCAACGCCGCTTCCATCCCATTCCATCTGCGCACATTGGCCGGCCGGCACCATTGCGTAACATTTCCTCGAAATCTCTATCCTTGAATGAGAAGACCGAAAGTCGCCTGTTGAGCGGAATCACAATGCGGTATATGCTCGACGAAATCGTCCGAAAAAGAGCCGTAACTCTTTTCCTGAGAGGATTCTGCAGCTAAGTCCAATCCTGAGAGGACTTTGGCGCCAAACCCTCCCTGTAGCCCTCTGATAACAAGGAACTTGCGTACAGGATATGGGTGGGAGTATACCACATCAGAGTAAACAGATGCGGACCGGGCTGCGCCAACTAAAAAGGCATCGAGGGATTCTTCCCCCGAGGCCGAACTCTTCTCGCAACAAGCTGCGCGAAGCGCAGTGGCCGCGCTAGCGGCGTCTAGCCCCACCGCAGGTGGTCAAGCCATCGCCTCGCGCCCCATCGGTTCAAAGTGCAGCTGATTCGACTTGCGATCCACGTCGATACGCACATGCGACCCGTGCAGCACCTCGCCGTTGAGAATCTTGATCGCCAGTGGATCCTGCACCATGTGTTGCAGGGCCCTCTTCAGCGGACGCGCCCCGTAAGCCGCATCCGATCCGGCAGCCAGTATCAGTTGCCGCGCAGGCTCCGTCAGCTCCAGCGAAATCTGCCGGTCTTCGAGCAGCTTGCGCACCTCGTTCAACCGCAACTCGAGTATCTGACTCATTTGGGACGGTCCCAGCGGCCTGAAGATGACCATGTCATCCACACGATTCAAAAACTCCGGCCTGAAGTGCTCGCGCAGCACTCGCATCACCGATTCGCGCGCCATCTCGAAGTCATGTTCCGTCTTGAGTGTGTCGCCGAGCAGCAGTTGCGAGCCCAGGTTTGAAGTCATGATCAGCACCGTGTTTTTGAAGTCCACCGTGCGTCCCTTCGCATCCGTCAAACGCCCATCGTCCATGATCTGCAGCAGGATGTTGAACACATCCGGATGCGCCTTTTCGATTTCATCGAACAGAATCACCGCGTACGGCCTGCGACGCACGGCTTCCGTCAACTGCCCGCCTTCGTCGTAGCCCACATATCCTGGAGGCGCGCCAATCAGCCTCGCCACCGCATGCTTCTCCATGTATTCGCTCATGTCGATGCGAATCATGGACTGCTCATCGTCAAACATGAACTCGGCCAGCGCCCGCGCAGTCTCCGTCTTGCCAACTCCCGTCGGTCCAAGAAAAATGAACGAACCGATCGGCCGCTTCGGATCGCTCAACCCCGCGCGCGACCGCCGAATCGCATTGGCCACAATCGTCAGTGCCGCATCCTGTCCTAAGACACGCTCGCGAAGCCGCTGTTCCATCTGAACGAGTTTCTTCACCTCGCCCTCGAGCATCTTCGATACAGGAATCCCGGTCCACTTGCTCACAATTCCGGCGATGTCTTCTTCATCTACTTCTTCTTTCAACATCCTCGCCGCGCCCGCGTTTCCATCCTGCAGCGCATTCAGTTGCTTCAGCTCAGTTTCCATCTTTGGCAGTTCGCCATACTGAATCTGCGCGGCACGCTCAAGCTGGCCCTTGCGTGTTTGCTCTTCGGCCTCGAAACGCAGCGCCTCGATCCGTTTCTTCAGTTCGCTGATGCGGCTGATGGCTTCGCGCTCCATGGTCCAACGCGAACGCAGCGCCGTCGTCTGTTCGCGCAGTTGCGCCACCTCGCGTTCCACCGCGCTCAGACGCTCGCGGCTGTTCGCGTCCGTCTCGCGCTTCAAGGCAGCGCGCTCAATCTCCAGTGATGTGAGTTGGCGCTCCAATTGATCGATCTCTGTCGGCACTGACCCAATCTGAATCGCCAGCGAAGCCGCCGCCTCATCCACCAGGTCGATTGCCTTGTCCGGCAGAAACCGGTCGCTGATGTAGCGATGCGATAGCGTGGCCGCGGCCACAATCGCCGCGTCCTTGATGCGCACATTGTGGTGCGCCTCGTAGCGATCCTTCAGCCCGCGCAAGATCGCAATCGTATCTTCAACGTTCGGCTCGCCAACGTAGATAATCTGAAACCGCCGCTCCAGCGCCGCGTCCTTCTCAATGTATTTGCGGTACTCATTCAGCGTAGTTGCGCCAATCGCCCGCAGTTCCCCACGCGCAAGCGCCGGCTTCAGCATGTTGCTCGCGTCGATGGCGCCCTCGGCTGCGCCCGCGCCAACCAGCGTATGCAGCTCGTCGATGAACAGAACAATCTGCCCGTTCGACTCCTCGATTTCTTTTAGTACGGCCTTCAGTCGATCTTCAAACTCGCCGCGATATTTCGCGCCCGCCAGCATCGAGCCAAGATCCAGAGAGATCACCCGCTTGTCGCGCAAGCTCTCAGGCACGTCGCCTTTGAAGATGCGCTGCGCGAGTCCCTCGACAATCGCCGTCTTGCCCACGCCCGGTTCGCCGATCAGTACAGGATTGTTCTTCGTGCGGCGGCTCAGCACCTGCACCACGCGCCGAATCTCCTCGTCCCGCCCTATCACAGGGTCGAGCTTGCCTCGCCGCGCCAATTCCGTCAGGTCCTTGGCATACTTTTCCAGCGCCTGAAATTTGCCTTCGGGGTTCTGGTCCGTCACACGCTGCGACCCGCGCACCGCTGTCAACGCCTTCAAGATTGCTTCATGCGTCGCGCCCAAAGCCACCAGCGCATCGCGCGCCGCGTCACCCTTCAGGTGAGCTGCGCCCAGCAACAAATGTTCCGTCGACACGTACTCGTCTTTGAAGTTCTGCGCCTCGCGAAACGCCTGGTCCAGCGCCTTGTTCAGCGCAGCACTTGGCCCCGGCTGTGAAGCACTACCTGCCACTCGAGGCAGTTTCTCCTCAATGGTGTGCAGGTCGCTCTCCAGTCGCTCCGTGGGAACACCGATCTTCTCAAGCACAGCGGGAATCACTCCCTCGCGGTCCTCAATCAGCGCCAGCAACACGTGCACCGGCTGCATTTCAGGATTTCCAAGTTCGGTCGCCCGTTCCTGCGCCTGCTGCATCGCCTGCTGCGACTTCACCGTCATCTTTTCCCAACGAATGGCCATAACCAAGCTCCTAGCCGCTAGCTTCTGGCGGCTAGCTTTTCTTTGCCAGTCGCGAGGAAAGCAGCTTTCCCTTCAAGGATGGACTTCCTGACTTGTTTGTTGCACAAGAAAACAAGCGCCGGGTCGGCAGATTCTTCATTTCCCCCGGCGCCCTGAGTTCAAGCCGAAGGTACCGGCAAGACAGCTAGCGGCCAGAAGCTAGCAGCTAGAGGCTTGTTTTACGCCGCCACGTTCACCTTGATCTGCTTCGGCTGTGCTTCCGCCTTCTTCTTCAATTCGAGCTTCAACACGCCGGCGTTGTAATGGGCCTGCACGCTCTCGGTGTCCACGGTCGAGGGCAAAGTAAAGGCGCGATAGAAACTGCCATAGCGCCGCTCGATGCGATGGAAGTTCTCTTCTTTCTCTTCCTTCTCAAATTTGCGCTCGCCCTTCACCGTCAACGTGTTGTTCTCCACGCGAACATCCAGGTCCTTCTCTTCGATGCCCGGAACTTCAAGCTTCAGCGTGACCTTCTGGGCATCTTCATAGATATCGACTGCCGGCACAAAGCTCGCAGTCGTCAACGGGCTGTCATCGTCGTTGAAATCGCGAAAAAGCGAGTTCACGCGGTTCTGCAATGCTAGAACGTCCCGGAACGGGTCCCAACGAGTAATTGTCATGATTGTGTCCTCCAGATACATCGGAATTTGTGGGGCCGGGAGTCCACTCCCAACCACTCAACAATCTGATAGAAACTGTAGCACAAACGATTCATAAAATATGAGCGTTATACGCTAATATATTGGTTTTAGATATAAGTATATTCGATTCATCAATTTGCCGAATCTCATGCCTCACTCGAGTAGGTCGAAAGGCTATTCCACGACGGGTAAATAGGGCCGGAAATCCCATGCCGGGGCGGAGGGGCAGGAGGCCGGAAATGAAAGGAGCACGCGACCAGTCTCGGTCAAACGGCAAATCGTGGCGCCGTTAGCCGCGTGCTCGACTGTTCACCACTGCCCAGGCGTGTGAGCGTCAAAACGGTGATGTCGTCGTCCTGTCCAAACGTCACGGCCGCATCCGTGGCCTTCGCCGCGTCCGGCCTCGTCGAGAAGAGCTCGTCCAATCGCTCAAAGCTGAAGATCTCGCCGCTGGCGCTGCGCGCTTCAAGCAGTCCATCGGTATAAAGCGCAAAGTGATCACCCTCGCGCAGATCAAATGCCGTCTGTTCGTAGGTAGCGTCCAGCACGATCCCCAGAGGCAGCGCTCCCGGCAGCTTCAGCTCTTTTTTGTTCAGGAACGGCGACGGATGGCCCGCGCTCGCCATCACGCAGTGTCCATCCGCACCAACACGCAGGGCCAGACAAGTGGCAAATCCGCTTTGCAGGCGGCCAAACAAACGCTGATTCAACTCCGACAAAATATCCGCCGGGTGAGGCGCAAACTTCGCTAGCGTGCGTACCGCTCCGACTATCAGCGACACCGCCATTGCCGCCCGCAATCCTTTGCCGCTAACATCGCCCAGCAGAATCAACGTCGAGCCTTTGTATTCGCCTTCCAGCGGAATGATCTGGAAAAAGTCTCCGCCCACCTCCTGCGCTGGCTTGTAAGAGCTGGTCATCGCAAATCCCGGCAGGGCCGGCAGAGTCTCGGGGATAAGCACCTGTTGCAGTTCGCGTGCGCTCTGGAACTCCTGTTCGAGTTCGGTCTGGCGTCGAGACGACTCACGCATGTAGCGATAAACCGCATAAATGATCGCAACCAGCAGAAGGGAATTCGCGATAATCTGTGCCGTGAACACATTGCCGTTGATCGTGAAAAGGGGTGCGCCGATCTTGTTTCCCAATGTCCAGTGCGTAAAACGGCTCCCCTGCTGCACCGCGATGCGAACAACGGAAATCATCTCTGCGAGAAGGGCCGCGATCGCAACCAGCCAGCGTGCCGGATCGAGCCGTTTGCGAATGGCAAATGCGATCAGCACCAGGGGAAACGCCTCGGCGACGGTAAAGATCGCGGTCAGCGCTCCGTCGGCCCCCTGCACCCAGGGCGCAAGTAGCGGGTTGCTCCAGTCCAGCATGGACAACGCTCCATCCAGCGACGTGGCAATGAAGCTGATGATCGCAAGAGTGCGTGTCGTATACGCCAGTAGATGGTTCTCATTCAGCTTCAGCAGATACAGCAGCAGAAACCACAAACTAATGTCCTGAAGGCTGAGAATAGGTTGCAGCCACCCAAGCGCAACACCATAGCTCCATGGCAGCCGCAATCCCGTCAGCACCAGAACCCCCAAAGGCGCAAAAGAAAAGACAGCCATCCACAAAAGCAGTCTCTCTGAACGGTCGCGGAGCCACGCCAGCAAGCTCAACACCATCACCAGCGCATTCAGCGACAGCAATCCGAATGCATATTGCCGGCTTCGCAGCCACGCATAATCCAGTTCTGCCTTCTGTGCTGCGATCGCCGCAGGACTGCCCATCAATGGTGCGCCATGGAGGCCTCCCAGTTTGTCTGAATCAAAAGAGCTGAGCGGCCCCTTCCATACACGGATGGCGAGCACGCCATCTCGCACCGGTCCGAGGCCGAACGTCTGCACTGGCGCGCTAAAGGGAAAGGAAGCATCAGGTGGCATCGTGCCCAGGTGGCTCACCAGCGTTCCGTTCCAATAGATCTCGTAGTCGTCGTCGATGTGGTTGATCAGCATCGCAAACTCAGGCGATGCGCCGGGCGCCGGCGTTACACGCACATGCTTCCGGTACCATGCAAACCCGGTATAAGCCGGATGACCCTGCGCGCCCCACGTCTGATCTGGACTGATCTGCTCCCAGCCGACGTTCTTTTCATCATCGCCAGTCCGCGGTAAAGCCCAAGCCGGATTGTCACCAAGATGAAACTGCCAGGGACCCGCCAGCGGCGCCGTTCCTTTGCCCAGGTCTTCGATCGCAAGTACGGACGCAGCAGACTGTGCATCGGCCCGTGACGGGACAACCACGAGAGCAAGCAACAAAAGCCCTGCATATAGGGCAAAACGACGGGGAAGTTGAAACATATGAAGAGCATACTCCGGTACTTTTCTCGGCGGTAGCCTAAATTTGGCGGGGTTCTTTCTCCATTCATGACCCTAAAGAGCACGCTCCAACCCCACATCCATTTGGCCAACTACAATCAATTCCTGATGATCCTCATCCCCGCCCTGCCCTCTTATATGGATTGGCATTGGCTCCGGCTCACCGTCGCCGCATTCGTGGCCGGGGTGCTCAATGCCGTCGCCGGCGGCGGATCATTTCTCCTTTTTCCCGCCATGCTCGGCATGCGCATGCTTCCCATCCAGGCCAACGCCACCAACACCGTAGCCCTCTGGCCCGGCCAGCTCACTTCCATCGCAGCCTATCGCAATGACATCCGCAAAAATCCGCGGCTTGTCCTGCCCATGGCACTCGCCGGACTAATCGGCGGCGCCTGTGGCGCAATCGTCCTGCTCATCACGCCACAAATGACCTTTCTACACCTCGTGCCTTGGCTGCTGCTCGTCGCCGCCACCATCTTCGCGCTCAGCGGCCCCGTCTCCCGCTGGCTCGAACACAGAAAATTCCTTCGTAACCTGGCACATCCCGGCCCGCCGCAAGCACCGCGCCGCCTGCCCGTATTCCTATGCACCATCGCCGTCTGCGTCTACATCGGCTACTTCGGCGCCGGCGCAAGTTTCGTCATCATCACCGTTCTCTCCCTCTTCGGCTTTCAGGATCTGCACGAAATCAACGGGCTTAAAGTGGTCTCCACCACCATGGCCAACGGCATCGCCTTCATCCTCTTCGTCCTCAACGGACAAGTCGTCTGGCGCTACTGCCTTCTCGCCATGGTCGCCTGCGCAATCGGCGGCTACACCTCGGCCAGCATGGCCCGCCGCGTCCCTCAACCCATCCTTCGCGGCACCGTAGTCTTCATTGGCCTCTCCATGGCCGCATGGTTCTTCTGGAAGAATCCGTAGAAGCAGCGCCGGGATGAGCGACAGTTGCTTGACCCTTATCCCTGATCCCTGATCCCTGTAAACTGTACTCATGAGCCACGAAGGCATCCGCTTCGTCAACAAGGAAGAAGGCACCCGCGAACATCAGCCCGAGCGCCAGCTCTCCCGCCTCGCCATCACTCCTGAAAAGGTGCGGGTTCTGATCACCGAGGGCAAGGGCCTCGAGATCGACTGGGCCGACGGCCATAAAAGCGCCTGGGGTTTTGCATGGCTGCGCGACGCCTGCCCATGCGCAACCTGTGTCGACGAACGCAACGCCCAAGGCCGCAAAGCAGGCCAGCCTAAACCCAAGCCCGCTGCGGTGCTGCCCATGTACGCCCCGCCCGCCAAGCCCGCGAGCGCACACGCCGTGGGTCGCTACGCCCTCCAGTTCAACTGGCTCGACGGCCACTCCGGCGGCATCTACTCATGGGATTATCTGCGCAGAAGTTGCCAATGCCCCGAATGCACGTTCGACGCCACAGAAAGCACCGGCACGCCCAACTAACATCACATTCCGCAATAACATCCCTACAAAATATCGCGCGCGGCGATGCGTTACGGCCGGCATTGGCAACTACCATCTTTTTATGCGAGTCCGCATAAATCGCATGGTAGAGTTGCACACCAGGAGGCGCACGTGATCCTCAAGCAATTCCTCGCCAAACAGTTCATCGACGTCATTCAGTGGAACGAGCCCGACAACGGCATGGTCGCCTATCGATATCCCATGGAGGACATGGAGATTCAAAACGGCGGTCAGCTCACCGTTCGCGAATCGCAGGTCGCCGTCTTCGTCAATGAAGGCAAAGTTGCCGACATCTTTGGCCCGGGCCTGCACACCCTGACAACGCGCAATCTGCCCGTGCTTACAGATCTGATGAATTGGGACAAGGCGTTCGAGTCACCCTTCAAATCCGACGTCTACTTCTTCTCGACCCGGCTTCAGATCGATCAGAAATGGGGCACCGCCACTCCCATCACCATTCGCGACAAGGAATTCGGCGCGGTTCGCCTGCGTGGCTACGGCATCTACTCCTATCGCATCTCCGACCCGCGTACCTTCTTCACCCAGGTCAGCGGAACTCGCGAAGCCTACTACGCCTCCGAACTCGAAGGCCAGTTGCACGACACAATCGTCGCGCGCATGACAAATATCTTTGCCAACTCCGATGTCTCCTATTTGGACATGGCCGCCAATCAAGCCGCTCTGGGCGCGAAGATCACCGATGAAATGAAACCAAGTTTTGCTGCGCTCGGACTGGAGTTGACCCAGTTCGTCGTGGAGAGCATCTCCATGCCGGAAGACCTGCAGGAAATCATCGATCAGCGCATCGGCACCAGCATGGCCGGAGACCTCGGGCGCTATACCCAGTTTGAAGCTGCACAGGCGCTCGAACTTGCCGCCGCTAATCCCGGAGGCACCGCCGGCATGGGCGTTGGCATCGGTGCCGGAGCCGCAATGGCCCAGGCCATGATGACGCCCGCCAAGCCGTTGGCAGGTGCTCCCGCAGCCGCGGCGGCATCGGCTCCAACAGCCGCCGCCCGGTTCTGCATCGATTGCGGAAAGGCAATTCCCGAGGGTGCGAAGTACTGTCCAGGCTGTGGAAGGGCGCAATGAACTGTCCATCCTGCGGCGCCCCGATGCACTTGGCAGCGGGCAGTGACTACCTCAAGTGCGAATTCTGTAAAAGCATCCTCCTTGCAGATCCTGACGACGAAGGCGTGCGCGTTCTCGATGAGGAGTCGCCGCAGGCCTGCCCCATCTGCTCCACTCCTCTGTGGAATGCAACTCTCAGCGGCATCAGGATTCAGTCCTGCAAGAAATGCAAAGGCATGCTGGTCTCGATGGAAGTGTTTCCCGATCTGCTCGAGCAGTTGCGCGCGAAACAAACCGCAGTCGCAATTCCAACCGTTGCCGACCACGCCGAATTGCGCCGAAAAATCACTTGCCCTCGGTGTCACAAACCGATGGACGCCCACTTCTACTGCGGCGGCGGCAGCGTTGTCATCGACGGATGCGATTCATGCAGCGTCAACTGGCTCGATCACGGCGAGCTGATGCGCATCGTTCGCGCGCCTGACTAGAGCATTTTCGAGCTGACTGTCAACACAACTTCGGGTGCCCCATCCTTTGTGCGTTCTTTGCACAATGGGTGGGAGATCACTGACGCCCACCCAAATGTAAGCACTCAGACCGAAAACGCTCTGATCCAGCAAATCCCGGTCAGCCGTCCTATTCGAGTCCAGCCTTGTCCGCCGTCGCCGGTGCAGTCTGCACCATCTCTCGTTCCCGCATTTCCTTGATCTCCGCGATCAACTGCACCAGTTGTTCGCGCTTCCGCTCGCTCATGTCGAGAAATCGAATGCCGACATTGAAAGGATCGCGGAGCACCTGCGTCACGCCGCCCAGCCAGAACGGCAACCCCGCGATACGAAACCCGGTCTCCACTCGCCGGAATATTCCGACCGGAAACCGTCTCTCCGTTCGTATGTGGCAGCCACTCAGGCTCAAATCGAGAATCCGCCCCTCGACATTCGCCGCAATGTCGATCAGCCGGATCACTGCGCTCGTGTCAACATTCTGGCGAGGCTCAACGCGACATTTCCCATTGGCCTGCCGCAGCATCTGCCCAGCGGAACTAACCTGCTGCGATCTCCGATCATTCCTGTCCGCACCAGCTTTATGCGCCACAGACCCAGCCCTCCCCGCACCTTCGCGAGGAACGACTCAGTGCCCTCCGCCCAACTCCCAGGGCCGCGCAGGCGTAGGCAGCTCTTCTTCCCGCCCTCGCAAGCGGTCGTACTCATACACATCGCTCGTTGTGCCCAGAGACTCGTTATAAAGGCTCGTGCCCCCGATGAGTTGCGATAGTTCCTCGTGGAACGCATGGACCGCATGCAACTGGCTGGCCGAAGCTGGCAATTCAAATTGAGAAGTCTTAATGAACTTCTGATAACCACGATCCAGCAACCGCGCTACTTCGCCACGCACCAGGATTCCTGGCGACTCGGCATACGCGACCGCCGAACCCGCGTCGTTCGCGGGAACCAGCACCGCCGCAGCCCCATGCTTGCTGACCAGTACACCTCCTGCGACCCCCGCAAAACTCGCAACATCAAACGAGTGGGTGCGCAGCGTATCAAGAACCTGTTCAAAGCTTTGGTGGTTGGGCTTCTTGGCCATGGTCGCTTTCCTAGTAATCTGAATGAGGGGAACGCAGCCATCTCCCCAACTCCAATCTCGCACACCAGGAGCGCCGCCCGCAATTTATGGACCCCAACCCATCAATCTCGGCAGCCGGTTCCTCGGCGCTCGGCTCGTCTCTTCCAGATCGCATCGGCAATTCGCCGCTCATCCGCCTCGACCACCTCGTCCGCAATCTTCCCGGAATCACGCTCCTTGGCAAAGCGGAGTGGCATAACCCGGGCGGCAGTGTTAAAGATCGCGCCGCAGCAGCCATGGTGCGCGACGCTCGCAAACGCGGCCTGCTCACGCCCGGCAAAACCCTGCTCGACGCCACCAGCGGCAACACCGGCATTGCGCTGGCCATGCTCGGCGCAGCCCTTGGCTTTCCAGTAAAGTTGGCGATGCCGACCAACGTCTCGCCCGAACGCAAGCAGATTCTCCGTGCTTTCGGCGCACAAGTGGATTGGACGGATCCCGATCAAGGTTCCGATGGAGCCATCCGCCGCGCCCGCGAACTCGCCGGCAACGATCCCGATACCTACTGCTACGTCGACCAGTACTCGAACGATGCCAACTGGCTTGCCCATTACGAAACGACCGGTCCCGAGATTCTCACCCAGACCGGCGGCCAACTCACGCACTTCGTTGCCGGCCTCGGCACTACGGGCACCTTCATGGGTACAGCGCGCCGCCTCAAAGAGCACAACCCGGCGATTCAAGTCATCAGCTTTCAGCCCGATTCGCCCTTCCACGGCCTCGAGGGCCTCAAACACATGGCCAGCGCCATCGTGCCGGCCATCTACAATCCCCACCTGGCCGACCGCGACCTGGGGATCGAAACCGAAGCTGCTTATGAGATGGTCCGGCGCCTCGCGCGCGAAGAGGGCCTACTCGTCGGCATCTCCGCCGGTGCGGCTATGGTCGCTTGCCTCAAGATCGCACAGGAAGAAGTATCCGCCGGCCGTCGTGCCATCATTGTTACCGTGTTGCCAGACGGGGCTGACAAGTACCTCAGCGAGCGATTCTGGGAGGAGACCGGATGGGCCTACTCCATTTAACGCGGGAAGTTTACGACGCCGTCCGCGCACACGGCGAAGAGACCTACCCCAACGAATGCTGCGGCGCCCTCCTCGGTAGTCCCACCGCCGAGGGTTGGGTCGTCGAGCACTCCATCCGGGCTGGAAACATCCGCACCGACTCCGCCCACAACCGCTACCAGATCGCCCCCATCGAGTTGGTCAAGATCGAGCGTGAAGCACGCAGTCGCGGCCTCGAGATTGCAGGCTTCTATCACTCCCACCCTGACCACCCCGCGCAGTGGTCCGCCACCGACCTCGCCGAAGCACACTGGCTCGGTTGCTCCTATGTCATTACTGAAGTTGCCCAAGGCAAAGCCGCCATTACCAACTCGTTTGTGCTCGCTGGCGTCACTGAAGAAGACAAGCGCTTCGAACTTCAAGCCATCCTGATCAATCAATGAGATGGTTCTCGCTCTCTCCTTCGCCCAGAAAACGTTTAACCGTAAACAATTGAATTAATTGCAAATCATCTTTACACCAACCATCAGCGGGTCTACTATTCGGCTTGGTTTGGAGCACACGCGCGATAGCATTTTAGGAAACAATGTAGTCCGAAACCACAGCGCTAAAGTCAACGCGACCAATAGGAAGCGGTGACCTTGCACGATGCGAAGGCATCACAGTATTTCCTAAAATGCCATAGTCCTGCCCACCTCCCCCAACGCGAGTGATCTCTAAGCACGTCACGGAGGTTATTCCAAATGAACAAAATCAGCCGTCCCATTCTCATGGGATTGTCTCTCGTGCTCGCCGGCAGTTCGTATGCCGTGGCGCAAGATGCAACCACTTCGACACCGCCGAAAGTCCTGCAGATCACCCGCGAGTGGATGAAGCCGGGAAAAGCCGGCATGGTCCACGACAAATCAGAGTCCGCATTTGTCTCTCTGATGAATCGTGGCAAGCTGCAAGGCCATTACGTTGCCCTCAACTCAATGTCGGGGAAATCGCGTGCCCTTTACATCACGCGCTATCCGTCGTTTGAGGCTTGGGAAGCGGACAACAAGATCTTCGAAAAGAACTCCGCCCTCGGAGCAGAACTCGATCGCGACATCGTAAACGATGGCGAATTGCTCGAAGGTCTCGATCAGGCCGTTTACGTCTACGATCCGGAATTGAGCTACCACCCCCATTCGGACATTTCCCACGGCCGCTATTACGAAATCAATGTCTTCCACGTCCGCCCCGGCCACCGCAAGGACTGGTACGACGTCACAAAAATGTACAAGGAGGCGAACGACAAGGCCGGAACCACCGCGCATTGGGCCGCATACGAGGTTGCTTATGGCACCGAACAAGGCACCTACATCGCTATCACCGCACGGGATTCTCTGACCGAAATCGACACAGGATTCGCAGAGGGAAAGAAGATAGCAGACGCTTTGGGCGGAGAGGAAGGTATGAGGAAATTGGACAACCTCTATTGGCAAGCCCTTGATTCGGCACGCACCGAGCTTTTTTCCGTCAACCCAAAGCAGAGCTATGCCGAAGAAGCCTGGATTAAAGGAGATCCCGATTTCTGGAAGCCCAAGATGGCCGCTGCCAAACCCGCCTCGGATGACAAGAAACCCACAAAGTAAGCCTCACAAGCAGGGCGATTTACCCCGGCTCCGGTGCTCCCGGAGCCGTTCCTGTGTCGGACTCACATTCCTTCATCCAATCCGCCCGCAATCTCATCTCATTAAGATACTGATGAGGATCCCCATCAAATGACGATTTTCATCCCCACTCCGCTGCGGCCCTACGCAGGCGGTCAAAACGCCATCGAAATCAACGCCGCCACCATCTCCGCAGCGCTTGATGCCCTAACCCAGGCCCATCCCGACCTGCGCAAGCACCTGTTCACCAGCGAGGGCAATCTGCGCGCATTTGTTAACCTGTATTTGAACGATGAGGACGTGCGCTACCTCCCGGCAAAGGACGCCACCCCGGTAACCGCCGCGGACACGCTCTCCATCATCCCCTCCATCGCCGGTGGGGACTGACCGTCCAGGTAACCGCGCTTTCACCGCCCTGAGATAACCTAAGACCGACCGTTGAGAAAGACCGACCGTTGAGAACCGAGATCAAACCAATGCCCACCATTACCGAACCCGTCCTTCTTCCCGAACTCACCACCGACGACCTCTCCCGCTACTCCCGCCACCTGATCCTTCCCGAAGTCGGCATGGAGGGCCAGCAACGGCTCAAAGCCGCGCGCGTGCTCTGCGTGGGCACCGGAGGACTCGGCTCGCCTCTCGCGTTGTACCTGGCTGCCGCCGGCATCGGAACCCTGGGCCTCGTCGATTTCGACGTGGTCGACGCCAGCAACCTGCAGCGCCAGATCATCCACTCCACCAAGGACATTGGCCGCAAGAAGCTCGACTCCGCCGAAGAAAAACTCAAAGCCCTCAATCCCGCGCTCAACGTCGTCAAGTACGACACCATGCTTTCCAGCGCCAACGCCCTCGAGATTCTCAAGGACTACGACGTCGTCGCCGACGGCACTGACAACTTCCCCACGCGCTACCTCGTCAACGATGCCTGCGTGCTTCTCGGCATCCCCAACGCCTACGGATCTATCTTCCGTTTCGAGGGCCAGGCCAGCGTCTTTTCAACCAAAGAAGGTCCCTGCTATCGCTGCCTCTATCCCGAGCCGCCACCCCCCGGCCTCGTTCCCAGTTGCGCAGAAGGCGGGGTGCTCGGCATTCTTCCCGGCCTCGTTGGCGTTATTCAAGCCACTGAAGTCATCAAGCTCATCCTCGGCAAAGGCACACCGCTCATCGGACGCCTCCTGCTTGTCGACGCGCTCAGCATGCGATTCCGCGAACTCAAGCTGCGCAAAAATCCCGAGTGCCCCGTCTGCGGCGAGAACCCGACCGTCAAGGAACTCATCGACTACCAGCATTTCTGCGGCATCATCCCGGAAACGAAGGAAGAGAAGGCAGTGAAGAACGGAATCCCACAACTCACCGTCAAGGAACTGAAACGCCGCATCGACGCTGGCGAAGACGTCCAGTTGATCGACGTCCGCGAGCCGTACGAATATCAGATCGCTCAGATCGGCGGAAAGTTGATTCCGCAAAACGACGTGCCCCAGCGCCTCGCAGAAATCGATCGCGACCGCGAAGTCATCGTGCAGTGCCGCTCCGGAGCACGCTCTCAACGCATCGCGGAATTCCTCAAGCAGTCCGGCTACTCCCGCGTCGCCAATCTCGCTGGCGGCATCCTCGCCTGGTCCGACGAAATCGATCCCAAGGTGCAGAAGTACTAAGATCGCGAATCACAAAACCGATTCAAGGCGAACCATGATCAAGGTCAGCGTCTTTTATCCAAACAAGCCGGGTAGCCGTTTCGACGGCGCCTACTATTTGAACGTCCACATGCCCCTGGCCGCCAGGCTTCTCGCACCGGCGCTCAAGGCCGTAATCGTAGAGCTCGGCGTCAGCGGCGGCGCTCCCGATCAGGCGCCACCGTACGCAGCCATATGCGGCTTCACCTGCGAAACAGTCCAGGCCTTCATGGATGCATTCGTGCCCCATCAGGCTGAGCTCCAGGGCGACATCCTCAACTACACCGACATCGCACCAGTGATTCAAGTGAGCCAACTGACCGACATCGAGATCGGCCAGCCGCAAGCTTCCTAATTGCTGGTCGCGGGCAGGCAAATCATCCAGTCCGCGAAATCTTGGCATCCTATCTCCAGAGGTCTTCCCCTATTTTGCGAAGTGTCACGCCAATTACTCTTCGCGGCCGCTACATAATTCTCGAGCCGCTTGAAGAACGCCATATCGATAGCTTGGCCGAGGCCGCAGCCGTCGATCCAACCCTCTATCAATGGAGTCCCGTACCTCAGGGTAGAGACGAAGCTGCCGATTACGTTGCCACGGCGCTTCGCTGGCAGAGTGGCGGCACGTCGTTGCCACTTGCCATCCTTCGCGCGAACGATCTCGCCTTCATCGGCTCAACTCGTTTCTG
>Ga0137379_10001588_pt1 | contig 20904 bp, 8 predicted proteins | sample SagtaG_18_FD_104812 | JGI IMG/M metagenome (GOLD analysis project Ga0137379, IMG submission 104812) | Vadose zone soil microbial communities from Sagehorn Ranch, Mendocino, California, USA - Sage2_L_80_16 metaG | ecosystem: Environmental > Terrestrial > Soil > Vadose zone | place: USA...
CTGCATTTGGCGCGGCAGTTCATTACCGAGAACCTGCTGATGACCCTCGCTGCCGGTGCGTTAGGCGTCTTGCTTTCGTTTTGGGGGGTTGATCTATTAATTGGATTGAATCGGCAAAGCCTGCCGCGCGCAAATGAGATCGGAGTTGATATGCGAGCGATTGCTTTCACGCTGGGCCTTTGCCTGTTGGTCGCAATCGTCCTCGGACTCGTGCCGTTGCTTCGCTTCTCGAGCACGGACCTTGAAGGAAGTTTCAGGAAAACAGGGCATGGTCGTTCTGGCCAGGCGGGTCAGCGATTGCGAAGTTCACTGGTTGTCACGCAGATGGCGTTGACGCTGATCTTGCTGGTAGCCGCCGGGCTGGTGGGAAAGAGTTTCTACCGTCTATTGCAAATTGATCCAGGCTTTCGCACGGAAAGCGCTGTGGCTATGGAGCTGTCCCTGCCCAGGATTGGCTTCAATGAGAAACAGTACCAGGACTTCATGCAGGCGTATAAGCGTTTACTGGAACACGGCGTTGCTCCTGAGACAACGGTCCAGCTCAGCGCGGAAGAGGAGAGACAAAGACTATTTCAGGAACAATTAATCGACCAATTGGGCCACCTGCCGGGCGTGAGTGCGGTCGGGACTATTAATCTACTGCCTTTGAGAGGAGACGGATCCGACGGAACTTTTCTAATTGATAACAACCCGGGAAGGAAAGGGGCTGCGAATTTTCGTCTGGCCAGTGCGGGCTATTTTGCAGCGATGGGAATCCCGGTCCTGCGGGGCCGAACATTCGATCGGAGCGATCAGCCCAACACGCCACCTGCCGCTCTGATCAGCGCGTCCATGGCTGGAAAGTATTGGCCAAACGAAAACCCAATCGGACAAACAATTCAGTTTGGAAACATGGACGGAGACCTGCGTTTGTTGCACGTCGTGGGAGTGGTAGGTGACGTGCACGATCGTGGAGTTGATGCCGACACTAGTCCCACTGTCTACGCTAATAGCCTGCAAAGGCCGCCGTCATCGAGCATGTCCGTAGTGGTTCGTGCTCAGGTTGATCCGGCGGCGTTAGTGGCGTCCATGCGTCAGGTAGTTCGATCTCTCGACTCGCAATTGCCGGCCAACTTTAAGACGCTCGATCAGGTCTTCGCCTCGTCGTTGGATCAGCGCCGCTTTAGTCTGGTGATCTTCGTTGTTTTCGGGATGGTAGCGCTGCTGCTCTCCGCGTTGGGCATATACGGCGTCACTTCCTACGCGGTCGCGCAACGCACGCAGGAAATTGGGATTCGCATGGCGTTGGGCGCGCGCATGAGCGATGTGCTGAAACTGGTGCTGAAAAATGGGATGTCGTTAGCTCTGATTGGCGCGGCGCTCGGAGTGGCTGGCGCTTTCGCGGCAACGCGAGTGATGTCGAGCCTGTTGTTCGGCGTGGCCCCGACTGATCTTACGACATTCACGGCCGTCGTGGTCGTTCTGGTCGTCGTCGCGCTCCTTGCCTGCTACATCCCGGCGCGGCGCGCCACGAAGGTCGATCCGCTGGTGGCGCTCAGGTATGAATAGATATCGTAGATGCGAATCAAGGTGGCGAGGCTGAGCGGGCTCGAATCGAATTGTGATCAGAGTCAGGGAGAAAGAGAAATGCACACGCTTTGGCAAGATTTGCGGTACGGCGTTCGAATGCTGTTGAAGAAACCCGGCTTCACTCTAATTGCCTTCTTCACGCTCGCGCTGGGCATTGGCGCGAACACGGCGATCTTCACCGTAGTTAATGCAGTGCTGTTACGTTCGCTACCTTACCCCGAATCCGAAAGGTTGATGGAGGTGGGACGCGCCTTTCCAGGCAGCGACTTCGGTTCGAACGTCAGCGAACCGAAGTTCGTCTTCCTGCGCGACCATAACCAATCGTTTGAAGCCGTAACTGCGACTGTGGGGATGGGATCGAACACCTATCTCTCCGATGAAGGCCAGACAGAATACATCCGCGGCTGGAGGGTATCGGCTGAATTCTTTCGCGTGTTGGGCGTCCTTCCCGCCCGGGGGCGCGGCTTCACGAAAGAAGAAGACAGCCCCGCCGGTGAACGCGCGGTGATTCTGAGCGACGGATTCTGGCGTCGTCGCTTCGGATCAGAAACTGGAATAATCGGCAAGACAATTACGCTTAACGACAACGCCTATTTGGTCGTAGGGATTATGCCTCCCGATTTTGAATACTTCGGGAATCAGGATGTCTTCGTGCCGATGGGCGTCAACCCGGCGAGTACGAATGAAGGGCACAACTGGACGGTCATCGGCCGTTTGCAGCCGGGCCTCACAGCAGATCAGGCCCGCTCGGAGCTGAATCTGGTATTTGAAAAGTTCCGCGCGACTTATCCGAAGCAGGTGCGAGAGAACGAAACCTTCGGCGTGCAAAGCTGGCAGGTGAATATGACCGGCAGTGTCCGGGAGTTGCTGTGGACTCTGCTTGGCGCAGTCAGCCTGGTGTTGCTTATAGCTTGCGCGAACGTCGCCAACTTGCAATTGACTCGAGCGGCGGCGCGGCAGAAAGAAATGGCGATTCGGATGGCGGTGGGTGGGGGTAGTTGGCGTTTGATTCGGCAACTGCTCACCGAAGGCGTGGTGCTTGCGCTGCTGGGAGGAGGCAGCGGTCTTCTGTTGGCGATCTGGGGATTGAATGCCACGCGAACACTGCTGCCCGAAGGCATGATTCCGCGCGCTTACGAGGTCAGTTTGGATTGGCGTGTATTGGCCTTTTGTTTGGCGGCAAGCCTCCTGACGGGCATCGTCTTCGGTCTTGCCCCGGCGCTGCAGCTGTTGCGCGTGGATGTGAATGGTGCCCTCAAAGAAGGCGCGAGCAAGATCACCGCGGGCAATGCGCGCGGACGTTTGCGTAGCGGGCTGGTCGTTACGGAAGTCGCGTTGGCTTTGGCGCTCACGGTCGGCGCCGGCTTGTTGCTCAGGACTTTCGCCAATTTGCGCAACGTTGAGCCGGGCTTTGAGGCCCAAAATCTGCTGAGCTTTCAGATTTTGCCTCGAGGAAAGAACTACGAGACCGTGGCGAAGATCAATGATCTCTATTTGCGCGGGCTCGAAAGATTTCGCAGCGTGCCTGGGGTCGAAGCCGCCGCCGTGACCAACCAGTTGCCGCTCGATCAGTGGTTTAACTTGCCTTACAAGTTAGCCGGACAGAGCGAGTGGACTGGCGCGGCGGAGTACCGCCTGATTTCACCCGACTATTTCCGAGTGATGAAGATGGCCATGCGCCAGGGCAGACAGTTCGATCAGAACGACACGATCGGCGCTGAACCCGTCGTCATCGTCAATGAAGCGTTTGTGCGCCGGAACTTCGCCAACGTTGAACCGCTCGGCCAGCAACTGTACGCCGGCTTTGATCCGGCGATGCGTCGCGTCATCGGCGTGGTCAACGAGACGAAGCAGAGGAGTCTGGACGTAGCTGCGCCCGCGACGGTTTTCATCCCGTTGACGCAGGCTCCCGAAGGGATGAGCGGGAATTTGCGGCAGTCCAGCTTTGTTCTGCGCACGACCGGCGCGCCATTGTCGCTCAGCACCGCGATCAGAAGTGAGGTGCGACAACTCGATTCCAGCTTGCCGGCGAGAAATCTTCGCTCGATGGAACAGTTGGTGGGCCGCTCAATTGCGCCGCAACGATTCAATCTTTCTCTCCTGAGTTTGTTCTCGGGGCTTGGGCTGTTGCTGGCAGCAGTAGGAATTTACGGCGTGATGGCTTACAGCGTTTCGCAGCGAACACATGAGATTGGCCTGCGAATGGCCCTGGGCGCGCAAACCCGTGACGTGCTGAAGCTGGTCGTGAAGCAGGGTATGGCGGTGGCGCTGGTGGGTGTGGCGATAGGTTTAATTGCTTCGTTCGCTTTGACCCGGTTGATGAAGAACCTGCTCTTTGGTGTGAGCGTGACCGACCCGGCCACTCTTGCGGGCGTGACACTGTTGCTGACCTGCGTGGCATTGCTGGCCTGTTACATTCCAGCCCGGCGCGCAACGAAAGTCGATCCAATGGTAGCGCTGCGTTACGAATGATGATGTCGGAATATGCTTGGGTTTGATGGTCATCGACAAGCTCAAGCATATCGGACATAAGCAGGTTCTGGAGAAGGCGTGTGATGAGTACACTCTGGCAAGACATACGTTACAGCGCGCGCATGTTGGTCAAGCGACCGGGTTTTACTTTGGTTGCGGTCATCACGCTGGCGCTGGGCATCGGCGCCAGCACGGCAATTTTCAGCGTAGTCCATGCGGTACTCATTCGCCCCTTACCTTATAGGAATTCCGACCGCGTCGTTTGGCTTTCAAATCGCAACCCGGCGCTTGGGGTAAGCGGGACTTTCCTCAACGACGCTGACATTCTCGACTATCGCGATCAGGCCCAAAGCTTTGACCAGATAGCTTCGTGGGGAACTCTTCCGCTGAATCTCTATGGGGCGATCACCCCCGAGCGAGTCGAAGGAGTCTACGTTACGACGAACTTCTTTCAGACGCTCGGCGTCATGCCTGTGTTGGGGCGGGATTTCACGGAAGGTGAGGGTCATGAAAACAGTGCCATCATTAGCTACGCTTTGTGGCAGCGGCAGTTCGGTGGCAAACGAAGTGTAATTGGCCGCAAAGTGAATCTCGGCACTCGGGAGAATCAGTCCAGCACGATCGTCGGCGTGATGCCGGCTGAATTGAATTTTCCGCAAGGCGCTGATCTGTTTATAACCTCGGCGATCGATCGCGCCGATACGCCACGCGGCGGGTCACACAACTCACGAACGATCGCGCGGCTCAAACCGAACGTCACCGTAGAGCAGGCACAATCCGAAATCAGCGCGTTGGCTCGCCGGCAAGCTGAAGAATTCCCTGACACCAACGCAGGCTGGGATGTGGCAGTGATGCCATTCCGCGAATACCTGTTCGGCAGTGCGCTGACTGCCTTGCCGATGTTATTTGGCGCGGTCGTTTTCGTCTTATTGATCGCCGGCGCAAACGTTACCAATCTACAACTCGGGCGCGCAGTTTCACGGCGCAAAGAGATCGCGGTCAGGCTCGCGCTTGGTTCCGGTCGCTGGCGCATCGTGCGGCAATCGTTGGTTGAGAGTTTGCTGCTAGCCGTTGGGGGGACTGGCTTGGGCTTGGTCCTGGCCCAATGGGGACTAGCCGCCTTCCGCACGCTTGGGCCGCAATCCGTACCACGACTACGAACCGCTGCAATCAGTTTGCCAGTGCTGGAGTTTGCGGTGGGGGTCACTTTACTGACCGCCATCATCGTTGGCCTGGTATCCGCGCTGCAAACCTCGCGCTCGGACCTACAGAGTGCGCTCAAGCAGGGCAACAGCCTGGGCACAACCCCGCGGCGGTCGAATCACTTTCGCCGCTCGCTGGTCGTCACGCAGATGGCGCTGGCTCTTGTCTTGCTGGTAGGCGCTGGTCTCTTGATAAAAAGTTTTTGGAGACTTCAGGCCGTTACTCCCGGCTTTCAATCGGAAAATGTTTTGAGCGCGGGTCTTTCCCTGAGCTTTGGGGATTACCCTGACAGCGCACGCCGGGCATTGCTTTTTCGGCAAGCGACAGAGAAGCTCGCAGAGTTACCCGGAGTCACTTCAGTCGGCGCGATTTCTCATCTGCCCTTTGGGGGGCGGACCCTGCAGCAACCGTTCAGTATCAAAGGACAGTCGCCTCTCACAGCCAAGAACGAAGCAGTTGCGGACTATCGCGTTGTCACACCGTCGTTCTTTGAGACGTTGCATATCCCTCTGAAAAAGGGCCGCGGGTTCGACGAACACGACACTGCGGAGACGCCCCATGTTCTGGTCATCAATGAGGCCTTCGCGCGCACCTATTTTCCGGGGCGCGATCCGATTGGGGCGCGGCTCGAAGGCGACGCCGATTTTATCAAGGGTGAAATAGTCGGTGTGGTCGGCGACGTTAAGCACCGAGGCCTCGACGCCGAAGCTTTGCCTGCGTTTTACGTCTCGTACCGGCAATCGTCAACTTTTCCAATCATGAATTTTCTGGTTCGCAGTCAGAACGATCCGGCTTCTCTGACACTCTCGGTCCAGCGAGCACTCCAAACGCTGGATGCGCGCGGTGTCGTTTTCAACGTACGTCCCTTCGAAGACTTTGTCGCGGACTCGGTCACGCCGCGCCGCTTCAATCTTTGGCTGCTGGGAGCCTTCGCTGTGCTCGCCGTTGTTCTGGCCCTGGCTGGAATTTACGGCACGATGAACTACGCGGTCGCGCAACGTACGCGGGAGCTCGGTATCCGCGTGGCGCTGGGCGCTCAGCGCCGCGACGTTCTGAAGCTGATTGTCGGCGAAGGTATGAAATTGATCGTTGTCGGTATCGGTATCGGTGTGCTTGGCGCGTTTGCGCTGACGCGATTGATGAAGAGTCTGCTTTTCGCGGTTAGCGCAAGCGATCCGCTGACTTTCGTTGTCATCGCGTTGCTATTGATGAGTATCGCGTTGTTGGCATGCTGGTTTCCGGCGCGACGCGCAACGAAAGTCGATCCGCTGGTGGCGCTCAGGTACGAGTGATGATCTAAAGAAAGACGAGGTGATCGATGAACACACTTTGGCAAGACCTAAGATACGCGGTGCGAATGATGGGCAAGAATTTGAGCGTGACCGCGATTGTGGTGGTGGTGCTGGCACTGGGAATTGGCGCGAACGCAGCGATTTTCTCGGTTGTCAACGCGGTGCTCTTGCGACCGCTGCCTTATGCGGACCCTGACAAACTCGTGCGGCTCTCGGAAGACAGCCCAAATGTGCCGCAGATGTCCATCTCGTATCCGAACTTCCTCGATTGGCGCGAGCAGAACAAAGTTTTTTCCGGGATCGCTGCAATGCAGTTTCGCAGCCTCAATCTAACCGGCACGGATGAGCCGGAACGTCTGGCGGGAAGAGGAGTGTCGGCGGAGTTTTTCGACTTGCTCGGCATCAGACCCGCCCTGGGGCGCAGCTTTGCCTCGGAAGAAGACCGCCCGGGCGCCAATCCGGTCTGCATCATTAGTCACGGTTTGTGGGAGCGTCGCTTCGGTTCCGACTCTGCGATCACCAACAAACAAGTAACCCTGAGCGGCGCGAGCTACACGGTCATCGGTGTGCTGCCCGCAACTTACGCCTTCGGCACGCCAACCGACGTGTTCGTGCCGATCGGATTGCGCGCCGACGAGATGAAGGAGCGCGGCAATCATCCCGGCATCTACGCGATTGCGCGTTTGAAGCCCGGAGTGACGGTTGAGACAGCACGCGCCGAATTGATTGCAATGGCCCAGCGCATCGGCGTGCAGTACGGCATGAAGGGAAACAGCGCCACGCTTACGCCCTTGCACGAAGCCTTCGTCGGCGACGTGCGCCGGCCATTACTCATCTTGCTCGGCGCAGTCGGCCTTGTTCTGGCCATCGGCTGCGCGAACGTCGCCAACTTACTTCTAGCGCGGGCCGCGACTCGACAAAAAGAGATGGCGATTCGGGCGGCGCTCGGCGCGGGACGTCTGCGCATTATCCGCCAATTGCTCACCGAGAGCGTACTGCTCGGCTTGCTCGGCGGCATTATTGGATTGCTCTTCGCGTTGTGGGGTATTGACCTGCTTCGCTCCGCGACCGCTGATATCTTGCCAACAACGGCGGTGATGAAATTAGACGGCAGCGTCCTTATCTTCACGCTGCTCGTTTCGCTCGTGACTGGCATTGTGTTTGGTTTGGCGCCGGCCCTCGCCGTCGCCAAGTCCAATTTACACGACACGCTCAAAGAAGGTGGTCGCGGTTCGGGCCCCGGCGGACGGAGCGCATGGTTGCGCAGCGCGCTGGTTGTCTCCGAGGTCGCGCTTTCGCTGGTGCTCTTAGTGGGCGCCGGACTTCTGGTCAAGAGCTTCGTGCGCATTCTGGATACCGATGCGGGCTTCAAGCCGCAGAATTTACTCACGATGCAACTGGCGCTCAACGCGAAGCCGGATGAAGGCGCGAAGGTCCTCAACTTCTTCAACGACTTAAATGGACGGATCAAGGGATTGCCCGGTGTCGAGTCGGCGGCATTTTCAAATGGAATACCGCTGGGCCAAACAGCGGACACTTCGTTCGCCATCGTCGGGCGCCCAAAACCCGAACCGGGCAAACAACCGCAGACCATGCTTTACATCCCGAGTCCCGATTACCTGCAAGCGATGGGCATTCGCCTCATCAAAGGCAGGTTCTTCACCATGCAAGACACGCAACACAGCCCGCGGGTCGCCGTGATTGACGAAACTTTCGCGCGCCAGCAATTTCCCAACGAAGAACCGATCGGACATTACCTTGCGGGCGACGGCAAGGACAACCCTGACGCTGAGATTGTCGGGGTCGTGGCGCACGTCAAACACTTCGGCCTGGACGCCGACGAGCGAGTTCAACCACAACTGTATCTGCCTTTCAATCAGGCTCCCGACGACCTGCTGCCAATCCTGTCACCGCGAATGACTCTCGTCATCCGCACAAAGACGGACCCTTTGAGCCTGATCGCCGCCGTGCGCCATCAGGTCCAAACGCTCGATCCGAATCAACCCGTCTTCAACGTGAGCACCATGGAGCAGACGCTGGATCAATCGCTCGGCACGCAAAGACTTTCGATGAGCCTGCTTATGGTTCTTGCTTCGCTGGCCTTGATCCTCGCCGCGGTCGGCATCTACGGCGTAATGAGTTACACCGTCACGCAGCGCACCCACGAGATCGGTATTCGCATGGCTATCGGGGCGCAGCGGCGAGACGTTTTCAGAATGGTGATCGGACGGGGAATGGTCCTCGTCCTGTTTGGCGTTGCGCTGGGTTTGATCGGCGCTTTCAGTCTTACGCGTTTGATGAGGACCATGCTCTTCGGCGTCGCCCCAACCGATCCGGTAACGTTCGTAACTATCGCCATCCTACTGACGGGCGTGGCGCTGGTGGCTTGTTACGTGCCCGGTAGGCGCGCGACGAAAGTCGACCCGTTGGTGGCTCTGCGATACGAATGAAGTCAGTACCACCTGCGGTAGCGGGTGGTTCAATGCAATATCAGAGTCGACTTGAAAAAGAATTAAGGCACCAGCTTTGGCAGGTGGTTCTGACCTAGACGCCATGGAAACATTATTCAGCGACATTCGCTACGCGATTAGAAGTCTATTGAAGCGTCCGGGCTTCAGCGCGATCATCGTGTTAACTCTCACGCTCGGCATTGGCGCCAATACGGCTATTTTCACAGTCACAAATGCAGTGATGCTGCGCGTGCTGCCCGTGAGGGATCCGCAGCAGCTCGTCATCCTCTCGGATCCTGATTCACAGGGGTGGAGAAAGGGTTCGGAGACGGAAACCAGGACTCTTTTTTCCTATCATGAATTCGAGTGGCTGCGCGATCATAATCAAGTCTTTTCCGGCATCTTCGCCAGCAATAGCAACCTGCTCCGTCTGGACGTCGCGGATGCGAATGCAAGCCAGAGCAGCGACTCTACGCCTGCTCGCGTTAGTTTGGTGAGCGGCGCTTATTTTTCGGTTCTCGGAGTCAACGCTATTCGCGGCCGCACCTTCTCTGAGGATGTGGACAAGGCGCGAGACGCCAATCCCGTGGCAGTGATCAGTTATGATTATTGGAAGAACCATTACGCACTCAACCCGGCAGCGCTCTCCAGCAAAATTCGCATTCGTCAGACTACATTCGACATTATCGGTGTTACGCCTGAAGGATTCTCGGGCGAGACCGTCGGCCACGCAACAGACATCTGGATTCCGTCGACGATGCAGATGGAGGTCGTTCCGGCATGGGGAGACGCACTTTCACCACCGAAGACTAGAAGCGAAGGACAGGTCATGTGGCTGCAAGTCATGGCTCGGCTCAAACCGGGCGTGACCGCGGCGCAAGCAAGAGCCAGCATCAACCTTGTCTTCCAACAGTTGCTTCAAGCAGAAGCCGGGGAAGTTTCGGCTGACGAGCGCCGCGAATATTTGAACCAGAACATTGCGCTGGTTGAGGGCAGTCGAGGCGCTTCCACAATGCATGAATCGTTTGGCCAGCCCTTATTAATTTTGATGGCGCTCGTGGGCCTGGTGCTCTTGATTGCATGCGCCAACGTTGCGAATCTGCTGTTGGCGCGCGCCACTGCACGTCAGAGGGAAATCGCCTTGCGCGTGACCTTGGGAGCTACCCGAAGACGGCTCGTGCAGCAACTTTTGACGGAAAGCTTAGCGCTGGCGCTGATAGGCGGCGCGTTGGGTTTGCTTTTTGCTCAATGGGCAGATGCGGTCCTCCTGCGACTGGTTTCCTCAGGCGCGTTCCCCGTGCCGCTCGATCTTCATCCGGACGCGCGAATTCTTCTCTTCACGCTGGCGATCTCGATACTTGCGGGAATTTTGTTTGGTCTGGCGCCGGCTATTCGAGCGACTCGTGTCGATTTAAACGCCGCACTTAGAGGGTCCGCGACTGGAACAATGGCGAGCAACGTTCCGGGTGGAAGATTGCCGGCAGCCAAGATCCTCGTGGTGGGACAAGTCGCGCTGTCCTTCATGCTGCTAATCGCCGCCGGACTCTTGATGCGCAGCTTTCAAAAGTTAACGCATTTGAATCCGGGCTATGACCGCGATCATCTGCTGTTAGTGAGCATTTATCCTGAACCATCCGACTTCAAAGGCGCGGCCCTTACGCAACTTGATCGTCGATTGCTCGAGCGCCTTCGTACAGTGCCGGGCGTGAGCGCCGCAACCTTGTCATCGCGAGGCCTGTTCAATTGGGGCGAAGTTGACATGACCGTGTGGCTGGACGGTGACGCGCCGCCGCCGGGCCAACAAAGATCGGCGACGTTCGACTTTGTTGGGCCACAATATTTCTCGACGCTTGCCATGCCGATTCTCGCAGGCCGTGAAATTGGGCCGGAGGACGAAGGAAACACACAGCGCGTTGGCGTGATCAATCAGACCATGGCCCGTGCCTTTTTCGGCGACGCCAATCCCATCGGCCGCCACTTGCGCGCTGATCGTGATCATCCTTTCGAAATCGTCGTAGTAGGCGTCGCTGCCGACGGGAAGTACAACAACCTCCGCGAACCAACCCCGAGCCAGTGCTACCTTGCGTATTTCCATTCTAAAAGCGCAGCGCCGCATGCCACGTTTGAAGTTCGCGTGACGGATGCGATACCAGTAGCTTCCGGGATTCGCACCGCCGTCAAAGAGATTGGCCCGGCACTGCGCGCACCCGAGATTCACATGATGAGTGAGATTGTTGACCGGTCGCTTACAACCGAGCGCATGCTCACTCAACTTTCCAGCTTCTTCGGACTGCTGGCGTTGCTGCTGGCCTGCATCGGGTTATACGGCGTGATGTCCTACAACGTCGCTGGCCGAACGAACGAGATCGGAATTCGCATGGCTCTGGGCGCCCGGCGGCGTACGGTCTTCAAGCTGATCGCCGGACAAGGAATGACGCTGGTTTTGATTGGCATCGTGATCGGCTTGGCCGCCGCTTTCGCGCTAACGCGTCTGATTACGAGTTTGCTCTTTGGAGTCAGTCCAACCGATTCCGTAACGTTTGGGGCTGTCGCCGTGGTGCTGGCAGCCGTAGCACTGTTGGCGTGCTATATCCCCGCGCGGCGCGCGACGAAAGTCGATCCGCTGGTGGCGCTGCGATACGAGTAGCCCAGCGGAACTCAGACTGAAAGTCTGAGCTTCGGCGATTGAGAGTCAAGACAGCGGAAGACGAGCACCGGCTTAAGGTTTACAGGAGAAGTCATGGAAATACTTTTCAAAGACCTTCGCTACGGAATCCGAAGCCTGCTGAACCGGCCAGGCCTTAGCGCAATCGCAGTCCTCACCCTGGCGCTCGGCATTGGTGCGAACACGGCGATCTTCAGCGTCTTCTATTCGGTCCTGCTGCGACCACTGCCATACAAGGATCTGTTATTGATACGCAGCTTCCAAAGGCTGCAATCGGTTAATCCGGGCTTTAACCCTGAAGGCGTGTTGCTCGTTCGCGTCTCGCTGCCGAAAGTCACCGGAGATGTAGGGGCGCAGAGTGTCTTTACGCAGCGCGAGGCCGCGTTCGATCAAATCACCGAACGCATAGCCGGCGTCCCGGGGGTGCAAAGAGTCGGCGCAATCAGCAGTCTGCTGATGAGAGGAAATGCGAACGAATCAATAACCATCGAAGGCCAGACGCCAGGGTCGAAGGATAAGGAGACAGACCAACTCGGCAGCGCCAGTGTCAGTCCCGGCTTTTTTCAAACCTTGAGCACTCCGCTGCGGCGCGGACGTTTCTTCACCCGCGATGATGCGAGGCGCAAGATCGTCCTGATGTTCAATTCTCCGGCGGCGGCGCGCCTATCCGCCGAGCAGCCACACCAACCGGCGGCGACGGCGGCCATCATTAACGACACCTTCGCGCATCGTTTCTTCCCGGGAGCAGATCCAATCGGCAAACGATTCTACGAGGGTCAGCTGACCGGAAATTATTCATGGTACGAAATCGTCGGTGTAGTCGGAGATATGCATCGGCAGGGACTCGAGCAACAACCTGTCCCGGAATACTTCGTCCCACACATCGGCGGCGTTAGCGGCAATGCGGATCTCGCAGTGCGAACAGAAATCGATCCGCTATCGCTTATCGCCTCAGTCCGGCAGGCAATTCTGTCAGTTGACCGGAACGCGTTAATCCTGAATGCGACCACAGCCGAACATCAGATGGGAGAGTTGAGCGCGCAGCGCCGGTTTCAGACCTGGTTGCTCGTGCTTTTTGCAGTATTAGGGCTGGCGCTCTCGGCGATTGGCGCTTACGGAGTTATGCACCACGCGGTCGCGCAGCGCACACATGAGATCGGCGTCCGCATCGCGCTCGGCGCACAATCCTCAAACGTGCTTTGGCTTGTGATCAGCCAGGGGCTGAAGCTGGTGGCGATCGGAGTAGCGATCGGCTTGCTCTTGTCCTTCTGGCTGACGGACGTGATTAGTCACTTGCTGTTCGGAGTAAGCGCGCACGACCCAATTACCTTTGTAGGTGTGACGCTGATGCTGCTTGGAGTCTCCTTCCTGGCTTGCTTTATTCCGGCGCGGCGAGCGGCGCGAGTCGATCCGTTGGTGGCGCTGCGGTATGAATGAGGTACGTCTATGAACAGCTTGATTAAAGACGTTCGCTATGCGCTGAGATGTCTCTTGAAACACCCGACGTTTACGCTGGTTTCGGTGATTACGCTCGCTTTGGGCATCGGCGCGAACACTGCCGTTTTCACCGTGCTCAATGCGGTGATATTGCGCGCGCTGCCGGTGAAGGATCCGCAGCAGCTGGTCTTTCTCTCAAACCCCGATCGACATGGGGTGAACGGAGGACAAGAGACGGGAAACAGATTTTTGTTCGCCTACCATGAGTTCGAATGGCTGCGCGATCACAATCAAGTTTTTTCGGAAGTCTTCGCGGTCCAAAGCGCCTTATCTCTTCAGCCCACAGTCGTCGAGGGTCCAGATCAAAACGAGGCCGAACGGGCTCGAATCAGCGCGGTCAGCGGCGGCTATTTCGCGGGCCTCGGAGTGAGTACGATCCAGGGACGACCATTCACTGCGGAGATCGATCAGGTAAGTAATGCGACTCCTGTGGCGGTGATCAGTTATGACTATTGGAAGAACCGCTTGGCGCTCGATTCTTCGATTCTCGGTCGCCGCATTCGTGTGCGTGAGACATCGTTCCAGATTATTGGCGTCGCGCAGCCTGGTTTCTCCGGCGAGACGGTCGGCAGCGCGCCGGATCTTTGGGTTCCTCTGAGGATGGAAACGGAAGCGTCGCGAGAGGTGCTGGCGCCGCCAAAGGATGTCAGAAACAAATACATGTGGCTGCAGGTCATAGCCCGACTGAAACCGGGTGTGACGCTTGCGCAGGCAAACGCCGGCATCAATCTAACCTTGCAGCAAATGCTCCAGTCCGAAGCCAGCCAAATATCGACGGACCAGCACGCCGCATATCTGAATCAGCGAATTGCGTTGTCGCGCGGCGATCGCGGCGCGTCAACTTTACGCACGTCATTTGGCAAGCCGCTGATGATCTTAATGGCTTTGGTTGCGTTAGTGTTGCTGATCGCCTGTGCCAACGCAGCCAATCTGTTTTTAGCGCGGGCGTTGACCCGACAAAGAGAGATCGCAGTGCGGGTCGCCCTCGGCGCAGGCGTCGCGCGTCTTACGCGGCAACTCGTAACCGAGAGTCTGCTACTGGCGCTGGCTGCCGGCGGGTTGGGATTGTTATTGGCTCAGTGGGCCGATGCGTTGCTGGTGCGACTCGCTTCGTCAGATTCGCATCCGATCCCAATTGATCTTCATCCCGACGCGCGCATACTCGGATTCACAATTGCGGTTTCTCTGCTGACCGGAGTTCTCTTCGGTTTGGCGCCGGCGCTGCGAGCGGCACGGGTGGATTTGAATGCGTTATTGAAAGGAGACGCGAAGGGGACGGTAAAAAGCAGTTCACCGGGAGGTCGATTGCCCGCGGCCAAGATCCTGGTGATTGGACAAGTCGCGCTGTCGTTTGTGCTACTGATAGTTATGGGTCTTTTCCTGCGCAGTTTTCAGAAGCTCACGCAGACGAAACTCGGTTACGATAGCGAACATCTCTTGCAATTCAGCATCGCTCCACCGAAGCGTTATCAAGGCGCTGCTGTCAATCAGTTTCACAAGCTATTGCTCGAGCGCCTAAACGCGATCCCGGGAGTGCGCGGCGCGAGTCTGTCCTTGAGCGGTCTCTTCAGCAACATAGATCCGGGCATGAACATCTCGGTTGATGGTTACACTCCGCCGCCGGGACAGCAGGTAGGCGCATTCGACGATTACGTTGGGCCGAAATATTTTTCGACTGCGGATATTCCCATCCTGTTGGGCCGTGAAATCGGGCCGCAAGACGAAGGAAACGCGCCGCTGGTCGGAGTGATCAATCAGACGATGGCCCGCACCTTCTTCGGTGATACAAATCCGATTGGGCGGCAGATCAAAGCTAGTGCGCCGTTCGGAAATCTGGAATTCACCGTCGTAGGCATCGTGGCCGACTCGCAACACGACGACCTGCGGACACCGAGCGGCAGTTGGTTCTACACGCCGTTCTTCCATGCGTCGCGCCCTCCGAGCTTCTCTTGGGCCACCAATGAAGTTCGGGTCGCCGGCAATGCGCCGGCCGTTGCGACAGCGATGCGCGCAGCCATTAAAGATGCTTCACCTCTTGTCGAGATGCCCGAGATTCACACGATCGATGAACTCGCGAGCCAGACCATCACGACTGAGCGCCTGATCACCACGCTTTCCAGTTGCTTTGGAGCTTTGGCATTGCTGCTGGCCTGCATCGGGCTATATGGCGTGATGTCCTACAACGTCGCCGGCCGCACAAACGAAATCGGAATTCGCATGGCTCTGGGCGCACAGCGCCGCACCATCTTCAAGCTGGTCGCCAGACAAGGAATGACGCTGGTTTTGATCGGCATAGTGATCGGCTTGGCCGCCGCTTTCGCGCTAACGCGTCTGATTAGCAGTTTGCTTTTTGGAGTCGGCCCAACGGATTCCATAACGTTTTTCGTTGTCGCCGTGGTGCTGGCAGCCGTAGCACTCTTGGCGTGCTATATCCCCGCGCGCCGCGCGACGAAAGTCGATCCGCTGGTGGCCCTGCGTTACGAGTAGGAGGGAACGATGAATAATTCGCTGAAAGACCTTCGCTACGGTATCAGAAGTTTGTTGAAGCATCCTGGCTTCACCGCGATCGTGGTCATCACGCTGGCGCTGGGTATCGGTGCGAATACTGCAATCTTTAGCTTGGTTCATGCTGTGTTGTTGCGATCGCTGCCGTTTCCCGACTCGGACAAGCTGATCGTGGTAAAGGACCAAAATGGCAAGACTGGGGAAACGCTGCCGTCGGTGTCGCCGGCTGATTTCTTCGACTGGAAGCGCCAGAGCCAATCGTTCGCGACTATGGCAGCCCATTCAGGTTGGTCCATTACGCTGCTTGAGGGCGGAGAGTCGGAGTTGATTCCGGCAGAGCGCGTGACTGAGGAGTTCTTTAGCACTCTGGGAGTGCAGCCGCTGCTGGGCCGCACCTTCATGCCGGATGAATTCAAAACCGGAAGCAGCAACGTTGTCATCCTGAGTCATCGACTCTGGCAGCGGCGCTTCGGCGGCGACCCCAACATCGTCACGAAGACGCTCGCAGTTAGCCAGGGTCGTGTCACTGTCGTCGGTGTAATGCCGCCGGAATTCAAGCTGCCGGCTTACGCCGAAGCCTGGACTCCGGTGGCGCAGGACTCCAGCGAGATGCAACTGAGAGCTAGTCGTTACTTTGACACAGTCGCCCGTCTCAGACCGAATGTAACCCTACCGCAAGCGGAAGCCGAAATGCGCACAATTGAGGCGCGGTTGGCCAGCCAGTATCCCGAGGCGGATTCCAACTGGAGCGTCCGTCTCGCAACCTTGCGCGAAACTCTACTCGGTGACTCGCGACTGCCGCTACTCATTCTATTGGGAGCAGTCGGTCTTGTCCTCCTGATTGCGTGCGGCAATGTCGCCAACCTCATGCTCGCGCGCGCCACCGCCCGCCATCGTGAACTAGCGGTTAGGGCCGCCCTCGGGGCGTCACGTTGGCAGATCTGGCGTCAACTGATCATCGAGAGTCTCCTGTTGTCTGTGAGCGCGAGCGCGCTGGGGGTGCTCTTGGCGTTCTGGGCCGTCAACGCAATTGTCTGGCTCGTTCCCAAAGACTTGCGTTTTCCGCGCATCGAAGAGGCCCATGTCAATCTTGCCGTCCTCCTGTTTGCTTCAGCAGTTGGGTCGCTGGTCAGCCTGGTGCTCGGTTTGATTTCGGGCCTGAGAGCTTCGCAGCCGAATTTACAGGAATCACTCAAAGAGAGCGGCCGGAGCGCCAGCGCCAGTATGCGTCTACGCCGCCTGCGGAGTGCTTTAGTGGTCGCGGAAATCTCTCTGACCTTAGTGCTCCTGGTCGGCGCGGGATTATTGATCAAGAGCTTCGTCAAGCTGCAACGCGTTGAATTGGGGTTCAATCAGGACCGCCTGCTGGTCGTGCCTATCGGCTCTGCAATGCCGAAGTACGCACAGCCGCAGTTACGGGCCGAATTTTTCGAGAGCCTGGTTAGCCAAGTTCAGAACGTAGCTGGAGTACAGTCGGTGGCAACGTCTTCCACTCCGCCGTTGATGTACACCATGTTCTTTGCGTTTGGGGTCGAAGGCAAAACTAACCCCAACGAAGTGCCGCAAGCGTGGTTCAGTTCAGTCAGTCCAAACTATTTCGAGGCAATGCATATTGTGCCGTTGGCCGGCCGGTCATTCACTGATCATGACCGGTTTGGAACAGCGAAGGTAGCGGTCATAAGCGACACGCTGCGGCGGCGATTCTTTCAGGGCGAAGATCCGATCGGCAAGCGTCTCGTGGTGAGTTTTCTTAACACTCCCCTCACAGTCGAGATCATCGGAGTCGTGAGCGACATCAAGCAGCAATCGTTGAGCGCCCCGGCCAACGCTCAGATCTACCTCTCGTATTTGCAAGTGCCATGGTTCACCACCGCGCTGCTGGTTCGCACCCAAGGCGATCCGCGCGCACTTGCCGCTCCGGTTGGACGCGCCCTGCGCTCGATTGACCCGGCGCAATCCGGCGTTGCCAGGACTATGGACCAGTTGCTTTCCGACTCGGTGGCCGAACCGCGCTTCTATGGCTTGCTGCTGAGTAGCTTCGCGGTGTTGGCGTTGGTCCTGGCGATCGTCGGCATCTACGGCGTCATTTCATATTCGGTGACCCAGCGAACTCACGAACTGGGAATCAGGATCGCTTTGGGCGCGCGGGTGCAACACGTCTTAATACTTGTGATGCGCCAAGGGCTGACGCTCGTGATGCTCGGAGCAATTATTGGTCTCGGGGCCGCTTTCGGTCTGACGCGGCTGCTGAGGAAATTCTTGTTTGAGGTGGACGCAGGCGATCCCATGACGTTTGGCGTAGTCGCCTTACTGCTTGCGGTGGTGGCGCTAATTGCTTGCTACATCCCGGCGCGCCGCGCGACGAGAGTCGATCCGCTGGTGGCGCTGCGTTACGAATGAAGTCAGTACCACCTGCGGTAGCGGGTGGGTCGAGGCGATATCGAAAACGACTTGGGAGGAAAAATTGCAGAGTCTTTGGCACGATCTACGACATGGGTTGCGGACGCTGGTTAAGAAACCAGGGTTCACTCTGATCGCGGTCATTACGCTGGCGCTTGGCATTGGCGCTAACGCGGCCATCTTCAGCGTGGTCAACGCCGTGCTGCTCAGACCACTGCCGTATCCGAACCCCGAACGCCTGGTGGCAGTCTCAGAAAATTCCCTCGAAGCTTCCGATATCTCAGTTGCCTATCCGGATTATCTCGACTGGCAAACCCAGCAATCTGTGTTTGAAGAGATGTCGGCGCGTATGCCTACAGGCGGAGTGATCACCGGTGCGAATGAGCCTGAGAGAGTAATAGGCCGCCTGGTGACACCGAGCTTCTTTTCAACTCTTGGCGTTCAGCCTCTGCTGGGCCGCGCCTTCACGGAAGCGGAGAACAAACCCGGAACCCCACCAGTCATCGTGATTAGTCACGGACTTTGGCAGCGTCAATTCGGCGGCGCTTCCGATGTCATCGGTAAAACGATCATGTACAACGGTGAACCCTGGACCGTCATTGGCGTGATGCCCTCATGGTTTGATTTCTACGGACGCACAAATATCAACAACGATGTCTTCGTCCCGCTGGGCTATCTCAATAATCTGGAGTTCATGCAGGATCGAAACTCGCACCCGGTCCGAGTGACTGCCCGGATGAAGCCAGGCGTGAGCCTCGAGCAGGCGGAGTCCCAACTGAGCGCCCTGTCGTCGCGCCTCGCAAAACAATATCCCGAGTCGAACACGGGCGTCGGCGCGACGACTCGGTCCTTTCTCGATGATTACGTCGGGGATTCGCGCCAATCGTTACGAGTCGTCTTTGCCGCCGTAGCATTCATGTTGTTGATAGCCTGCGCGAATGTTGCCAATCTCATGTTGGCACGCGCCACGACCAGACGCAGGGAGATTGCCTTGCGTCTCACACTCGGCGCCTCGCGCTGGCGGATAGTGCGTCAGTTAATAACCGAAAGTCTCATCCTCTCTCTGATCGGTGGTGCGTTTGGATTGTTGCTGGCGACGTGGGGAATCAGTCTGCTCTCCAAGTTAAGTACCGGAGAGATGTCGCGGATGGACGAGGTTAGCATTGATGGGCGAGTACTAGGCTTCACGTTTCTGATTACACTCATCGTCGGCGTTTTATCCGGCCTCTTCCCTGCATTACAAAGTCCACGGTCTGATTTGAACGCGGTGCTTAAGGAAGGTTACCGCGTCTCGTCCGGCGGCTCAGGCGGGCGGCTGCGCCAATCATTAGTGGCCGCAGAGGTTGCGCTGGCCCTGATGTTGTTAGCCGGAGCTGGGCTTATCGTCAGGAGCTTTGATCGTCTGACGTCCGTTGAGCCGGGATTTAGTCCGCGAAATGTCTTGACCTTCCGGATCCGTTTGCCTGACGCAAAATATAAGGAAGCTTCACAAGCTGCCGCGTTTTGCCGCGAGGCAATGGCGCGAGTCTCAGCTCTTCCCGGGGTGGAACACGTCGCCGTGGCCACCGGTTTTCCACTCGGCCGCGCCAGTGACGTTGATTACCTTGTCGAGGGTCAACCGGAACCTTTGCCAGGGCGTGGGCCGGTTGCATTCAGACAAGACGTAAGCGAGGACTATCACAATGCGCTGAAGATTCCTTTGCTTCAAGGGCGGCTATTCAACGCTCAAGACACCGAGAAGAGTCCGCTGGTCGTGATCGTGGACCAGGAGTTCATTACCCGGACTTTTCCAAACCAGCCCGCGCGTGAATTTCTCGGCAAGCGGCTCCGGTTCGGCGGGGACAGTGAGGGCTGGCGCGAGATCGTAGGGGTCGTCGGGCACGTCAAGCAGAACGGATTGAACGAGGAAAGCCGCGCGCAAATTTACCGGCCCTGGACGCAGATCACGCCCAAATGGAAGGCTGATTTTACGCGGGCGACAGATATGATCGTTAAGACCTCCGTAGACCCAATCGGCCTCATCGCGGCGATCAAGCGTGAGATTCGAGTAATTGATAAAGACCAGCCCGTTGCTCAGGTGCAAACTCTCGACGACAAGTTGAGCGAGTCCATCGCTCCGCAGCGATTCACTTTGCTTCTACTTGGAATCTTCGCGTTGATTGCGCTGTCCCTCGCTTCAGCAGGCATCTACGGCGTGATGTCGTACGCGGTCACCCAACGCACATATGAAATTGGAGTGCGAATGGCCTTGGGCGCACGACAATTTGATGTTCTGAAGTTGATGGTCCGTCAGGGAATGGGCCTGGTTCTAGTTGGAGTTGCGTTGGGGCTTGCCGGCGCGCTGGCAACGACACGGCTGATGGCCACCTTACTCTTCGATGTGAGTGCAAGAGATCCAGTCACATTTGCAGTGGTGCCGGCCGTGCTGACGATCGTGGCATTCGTGGCTTGCTACATTCCCGCGCGCCGCGCAACGAAAGTCGATCCGTTGGTGGCGCTAAGGTACGAGTGAAAGATCGAAGAGTTTGAGGGTTGCTGATGATGACAATTCTTAGGCAAGACATTCGTTACGGTGTCCGCATGATGTGGAAAAATCGCGGCCTGACGTTAGCGGCGGTGATATCGCTCGCGCTCGGGATTGGCGCGAACACCACGATCTTTACCTGGGTCAAATCAGTTTTACTAAGACCGCTTCCGGGAGTCGTCGCCTCCGATCAACTGGTGACGGTTCACGGCGTATTAAAGCATGCAGGCAATCGTCCGATTTCTGTGTCCTATCCTGACTATCAGGACTTTCGCGATCGCAACGAAGTCTTCGACGGATTGATTGCCTTTAACTTGAACCCATTTA
>Ga0137379_10001610_pt1 | contig 20765 bp, 16 predicted proteins | sample SagtaG_18_FD_104812 | JGI IMG/M metagenome (GOLD analysis project Ga0137379, IMG submission 104812) | Vadose zone soil microbial communities from Sagehorn Ranch, Mendocino, California, USA - Sage2_L_80_16 metaG | ecosystem: Environmental > Terrestrial > Soil > Vadose zone | place: USA...
CCCTGCGTACGCGCGCAGCACCGCGTGCGCCGCGGCGCGGTCGCGCACGTACCGTCCGTTGACGTACAGGTAGAGCGCCCGCCCGGTGGCCTCGCTGTGGTCCGGTGAGGTCGCCAGCCCGCGCACGCGCACCTCGCCGCGAGCACCCTCGATGGGCATGAGGTGGGCGGCCGCCTCGCGGCCCAGCGCCGCCAGGGCGCGGTCGCGCTGGGTGGCCCCTCCGGCCGACGCGAGCGCGACGCGCCCGGCCGAGCGGAGCGAGAATCCGACCTCGGGGCGCGCCAGCGCCAGCCGGAGGACCGCCTCGCTGACGTGCCCTGCCTCGCTCGCGGGCGCGCGCATGAACTTCCGGCGGGCGGGGGTGTTGAAGAAGAGGTCGCGGATCTCGACGGTGGTCCCGCGCGGCCGCGCCACCACCCCCTGCTCGATCAGCCTGCCGCCCTCCAGCACGAGCCGCGTCCCGGCTGCGTCCGCGGCGCCGTGGCAGGTGTCGATGCGCATGCGCGCCACGGAGGCGATGGCGGGGAGCGCCTCGCCGCGGAAGCCCATGGTGGCGATGGCTGCCAGGCCCGCTGCGTCGGCGAGCTTCGAGGTGGCGTGCCGCTCGAGCGCGAGCGGGGCGTCGGTGGCGTCCATCCCGCAGCCGTCGTCGGACACCCGCACCAGCGAGAGGCCACCCTCCTCCACCTCGATCTGGATCTGGCGAGCCCCGGCGTCGAGCGCGTTCTCGACCAGCTCCTTCACGACCGAGGCCGGCCGCTCGACCACCTCTCCGGCGGCGATCTGGTTCACGAGGCCTGGCGGCAGGAGCTGGATGCGCGGCACGCGATCTTGTAGCACGGCCTCCCGACCATGCCGGCCGGCGCGCCGCCCCGCCATCGGCCTGCCCCGAAGCACCGTTTGACGAGGTGGGGAGCGGCCGGTATAGGCCTCGGCCATGGTCGCCAGGAAGCAGGGGAAGAAGCCGGCGGGAAAGCGTGCACCGCGCGTGGCGAAGCCTGCCCTCGGGAACGATCCGTTCGAGCGCGGAGCAGCGGTTCGGACGCCCGAGAGCCTCGCACTCCATTTCGTCCCGACCTCGACTCCCCTCACCCCAGCCCTCTCTCCCGCCGACGGAGAAGGTGGACAGCCCCGCCTCTCGACCGCGACCCCGACCCCCATCTCGACCGCTGCCGCTGCGCTCCGCGACCGCCTCGGCGCGCTGGAGCAGCGGGTCGAAACCGCCACCTCTGCCGCCTCGGCTCGGCTGCGCGACCTCGCTCTGCAGGAGTCCGCCGGTGAGCACGCGCGAGAGCTGGCCGAGATGGCGGGTCGGCTCCTGCCGCTCGCGCGCAGCCGCCTGGGTGGCCTCGCCGCCCTGCGTTCACTGTTCGCGGGCGCCGCGCCGGGCGCGCTGGACGCGTACGGCATGGACCGCGACCTCCTCGCCCGCGCCGCGCCGGTGCTCGACCTCCTCTACACGTCGTGGTGGCGCGTCGAGACGCGGCAGCTGGAGAACGTCCCCGCAGCCGGCCCGATCATCATCGTCGCCAACCACGGGGGAGCGCTCTTCTGGGACGCGCTCGTGCTGCGCCTCGCGTTGCTGCGCGAGCACCCGGCGCGGCGTGAGCTGCGGCCCCTCCTCGACGACCGCGCGCTCGGCACGCCGCTCTTCGGACGCGCGGCGGCCCGGTTCGGCGCGGTGGCGGCTACCCCGGAGCACGCGATCGAGCTCCTCGGCGGTGGCACCGCCATCGCCGTCTTCCCGGAGGGGAGCCGGAACGCCGGCCGCCCCTGGCCGGAGCGCTATCGGGTGGATCGCTTCGGGCGCGGCGGGTTCGCACGCATCGCGCTGCGCACCGGAGCGGCCATCGTCCCGTGCGCCATCGTCGGCAGCGAGGAGGCGAGCGCGCCCTTCGCCCGGCCGGGATGGCTCGCGGAGCGGATCGGCGTGCCCTTCCTCGGGACGACGCCGTCGCTCCCGCTCGCGCCGCTCGGCATCCTCCCCCTGCCCTCGCGCTGGTCGCTGCGCTTCGGACAGCCCATCGACGCCGCCTCGCCCGGCCGCGCGGCCGCCGAGGACGCGGCTCAGGTGCTGGCCCTCACCGAACGGACTCGCTCCGCGCTGCAGCAGATGCTCGACGAGGACGTCGCGGCGCGGCGCAGCGTTTATTTGTAGTACTTCCCAGCCGGCCCGTCCCCCTCGGTCCGCGCTCGACCGTTGGCGGCGAGGTGCTGGAGCAGCTGGTACACGGTCTCGACGTCAGGTTCCGGCAGCGCGGCCGCGATGTCCTCGGCGCTGCGCGGCGTCGACGTGAGCGCCGCCAGGACGCGCGCCTGAACGGCCAGGATCGCGGCGGCGGCCTTCTTGCCCGCCTCCACGCCGGGCTGATGGTAGGCGTTCACGCCGACCAGAGCAGCGTAGAGCCCCACCGCCCGCTCGAAGAGCGCGATGAGCGCCCCCACCGTCCGCGCGTCGACCCGGCGCACGGAGAGGGTGAGCGAGCCGCGGCCGCTCTCGTGCAGCGCAGCCCGCGTTCCGAGCAGCAACCCGTGCAGGAAGTCTCCCGCCGTGATGCCGGGCTCGACCTCCTGCGGCGCGCCGCCCGACTCCAGCACGCGCACGAAGACGGCGAAGAAGTCGGCCGCACCGTCGCGGAGCTGCTGCACGTAGGCGTGCTGATCGGTCGAGCCCTTGTTGCCGTAGACGGTGAGGCCCTGGTGGACCTCGCGGCCGGCCAGGTCGAGCCGCTTGCCGAGCGACTCCATCACGAGCTGCTGGAGGTAGCGGCTGAAGAGGAGGAGCCGATCCTTGTAAGGCAGCACCACCATCGCCTTCGCGCCGCCCTTCCCGCCGGTCGCCGCGAGCCACGCCAGGGCGAGCACGGCCGCCGGGTTGCGGGCGGCGTCGTGGCGGCGGGTGGCCGCGTCGCAGAGCCGTGCCCCCTCCAGCAACGCCAATACATCGATCCCCTGCAGCGCGGCGGGGAGGAGCCCCACCGCCGACGTCTCGCTGGTGCGGCCGCCGACCCAGTCCCACATCGGGAAGCGCGTCAACCAACCCTCGCGTAGAGCCACCGCGTCCATCGCCGAGCCGGCCTGGGTGATGGCGACCGCCTGCTTCGCGAAGTCGAGACCGGCCTCGCCGAAGGCTCGCTGCGCGGCCAGCATGCCGTTCCGCGTCTCGGGCGTCCCGCCGCTCTTCGAGGTCACCACCACCAGGGTCTCGGCGAGCCGGGGCGCGAGGCCGCCCAGCACCCGCGCGAAGCCGTCCGGGTCGGTGTTGTCGAGGAAGTGCGGCGCGAGCCGGTCGCGGGCGGGGTCGCCGAGGGCGTCGGCCACGAACATGGGCCCGAGCGCCGAGCCGCCGATGCCGACGCAGAGGAGCTGCCCGAACCGGCCGGCGCGCGGCGGTTTCAGGCGGCCGGCGTGCACGTCAGCCGCGAAGGCCTGCACGGCGCGGGTGGTGTCCTCGATCTCGCGCCGGAGCTCCGGGGTCGGGGCGCGCGCCGGGTCGCGCAGCCAGTAGTGCCCCACCATGCGGCGCTCGTCCGGGTTCGCGAGTGCGCCCGCCTCGAGCGCGTCCATGGCCTCGAACGCGCGCCCCAGCGCCGGCGCGGTGCGCTCGAGGAAGACGCGGTCGAGCCCCATCCTGCTCGGATCGACGGACAGCCCGAGCTCCGGCACCTCGCACAGCAGCTCCCGGTACCTCGGCCACTCCACGCGCGTGCTCACCGGTGCCCCCTGGGTCTGGACGAGGGCGGAATCTAGTCGAACGCAGCCCGGGCTGCCGCGCTCCCTTGGATCACACGGGAGCCGCCCTCGCGCACTTGGGCCGCCGCGCCGCCCGCTACAGGGGCCTTCGAGCCGACCTCGACCCGCCTGCCGCCCTCGCGAATGGCGGCGGGCGGCGTTCGCAGATCACGCACGATCCCGATCGCCGCCAGGGCACGCAGCGCGTACCAGGTGAGATCCACCTCCCACCAGAACCAGCCCTGGTTCGCGGCGGACTGATAGTGATGGTGGTTGTTGTGCCAGCCTTCACCCATGGTCGCGAGCGCGATGAGCAGGCTGTTGCGGGAGTCGTCGCCCGTCTCGTAGCGGCGCCGCCCGACGACGTGCGCCAGCGAGTTCACGAGGAAGGTGCCGTGCCACAGCATGACCGTCGAGACGAAATAGCCCCACAGGAGGGCGGGCACGCCACCGAGCGCAAGGAGGACGGTGGCGTAGGCGATGGGCGGCACCACGTGCCAGCGGTCGAGCCAGCGCAGCTCGGGGAAGCGGGCGAAGTCCTTGATGCGATCGTGGCGGGACGGGTGGTAGCGGCGCACCAGGATCCAGCCCACGTGGCTCCACCAGAAGCCGCGCTGCACCGGAGAGTGGAGGTCCTGCGGCGTGTCCGAGTACCGGTGGTGATCGCGGTGGTGCGCCGCCCACCAGAGCGGGCCCTTCTGCGTGGACATGGTCCCGAGGAGCGCCAGCAGGAACTGGAAGACGCGGCCGGTCCGGTACGAGCGATGGGCGAAGTAGCGATGGAATCCCGCAGTGATGCCGAACATCCGGCCGAAGTAGCCGGTGAGCGCCAGGGCGAAGAGCCCCCACGACCAGGGCGTCAGCACGACGGTGGCGAACGCGACCACGTGGACGGCGAAGAACGGCAGCGATTCCACCCAGTCGATGCGATCGAGGTCCAGGGCGGAGGCAGCGGGAGCTGGTGCAGCGTGCATGAACACCTCTTGATGGGCATCAAGAGAATGTTCGAGCGCTGTCATGGGCGCGTCATGGCGCTCGCCCGGCCGGCCAGCGAGCTGGCCGGGGTTTCACTTTTCGCTTCGCAGGCCCAACTTAGCGCGTGACGTGAACCAGGTGGCGCAGGAGGTGGTGCCGAGATGGTCGAGGTCGAGTCCAGCGCGGTGAGCCGCGGCGTCGACCGTGAGGGCGCCATCCGACTGATGGCGGAGGCCCTGCCGCTCTCCGGTTACGGCGGCGTGCGCGCCGACCTCCCTGGATGGGAGCCGCCTGAAGTCATCCACGGCGCGATGAAGGACCATCGTCCGAGCCTCTTCGCGCAGCTGCCGCGCCCCGTGTTCTTCGACGTGGTGGCCGCCGAGGGCACCCTCACCCTCGAGGAGCTCGCGAGCCGCTGGCAACTCTTCGCCAGCGCCGCCGAGCTCACGCACGGCGAGTTTCACGTGATCGTCCCGCGCTGGGTGGCGAACCGTGACGGCCGCCAGGTCGCGAAGCAGATCGCCGAGCTGGTCGGAGTGAAGATCGGCTTCATCTGGGCGATCTGAATCAGGCGAGGCCCCCACGGCCCACCAGCCAGGCGCCGGGTGGTCACCGGCCCGGCGGCTCACCCCTCCCCTCGGAACCCGCTCCCCTCAGAACCCACGCGGCGGGCGATCCGGCACGGCCGGCGGCGCCGCGGGGCGCTCCGGCTCCTTCAGCTCGTCCTCGGGGCGGGCCGAGAGCTCGACGGCGTGAAGGAACGCCGCCACCTGGCCGGCCGCCGCAGGCGTGGTCTCCGGCGCGGAGGCCTGGCCGGAGGCGCTCCGGAGGTGGTCGCGCAGGGCCGTCGCGAACGCCTTCGGCTCCCCGGCGAGGGCGGCCGTCAGCTCCGGGCCGCGCGTCCCCCCGGCGCCGCGCACGCGGTGGCAGCCCATGCAGGACGTGCCGAGCACGTCCGCGCCGAGCCGTGCGGCGTCGCTCGCGCCCGGCGGTACGCGCAGCGCCTTCCCATAGGTCGCGTTCCAGCCCACCAGCTCCACCTTGGTCACCGCGCCGACCCACCACCAGCGCAGCCGCGGGTCCGACTCGATCCCGGGCCATTCCTGCACCGGCCACGCGAGCTGCAGCGGCGCCGCCTCCTTGCGCCATCCCGACACCGGACCGCCATCGACGGTGTCCGCGAGGATCGGCTTCAGCTGCCGGAGCGATGCGAGCGGCACCGCCGCCACCATCCCCCCATCGCCGCGAAAGAGCGCCAGATCAGCCTCGCGTCGCAGCTCGATCCTGTCGGCCAGGAACGATGCGACCGAGAGACCCTCGAAGCGCGCTGTCGCACCGCCGGAAGGTGCGGTGGCCGGAAAGGCCCGGCGAGGGAGCGTCTTGAGATCTTCCGCGCCGACGACGTGCGGCCCGCTCTCGACCTTGCCCTCGAAGGTCACCACCGGCTGGCCGCGTGTGGGGAACGGTCGTGCGCTCGAGCAGGCCAACACCGACGCCGCGAGCAGGACGCGCGTTCTCATGGTGCGCCTTTTACGCTACATTGCCGCCGCCTTCATCCAAAACGGAGGGACAGCCGCACATGGCGCGAGCCTTCATCCAGAACATCGAGTGTCAGGTGACGGTGGACAAGGACCTCGGCGACAGCTGGGCCGTCGCGGTGATCCCTCCACCGCCCTCGCGCAAGGGCGAGCGGTCGCTCGCGTCGCAGGTGGTGAAACTGCAAGGGGAGGACCGGGACAAGATCACGAAGGGCGCCCTCGAGATCCTCCAGCAGCAGGGCCGGATCGACCGCTTCGATCTCTGAGTCCGGGGCGCACTTCCCGGCGCCTCGTCGCGATTCTGCCGAAGCACGCAAAGCTTGTGTCCCGGGCGGGGCGCATGGTAAACGTGCATGCATTTCGCGCACTTGAGCGAGGCCGCATGGCCGAACCGGTTCCCGCGGTAGGTTCACCGAACGCTGCGGAGCTCGAGGCGGCCGCGGAGGCCGCCCTCTACGAGAGAGAGGCGCAGCTCGCCGCCGATGGCGCGGTGCGGACGCGCCTGCTCCTGGCCGCCGGCAGGCTGCACGCCATGCCCCTCCGTGACCCGGCTGCAGCGTTGCAATGCTACCGGGCCGCGCTCGCGGCCGACGCGGAATCCTCCGCCGCCCGGCTCGCCGTCGCCGAGGCGGAGCTCGCCGAGGCCGTCGCAGCCGGCCGCCACGAAGATCGCCTGCGGGCGCTCGAGCGTTGCGCCGAGCTGGAGTCCTCGCCCTCCCGCGCGGCCGCGCTGCTCGCCGCTGCCGCGGCCGTGGCCGAGGAGCGACTGGAGCGGCCCGCGCTCGCCGCCGACCTGGCGCTGCGCGCCTTCGAGCGCGCGCCCGAGGACGCTACCGTGCGGCGCGAGGCGCGCCGTGCCGCCGAGCGGGAGGCCCGGCTGGAGGCGCTCGCACGCGTGCTCTCGGCCGAGTCGAGCGCCGCCGGCGCCTCTCCGCGCGAAGCCGCGCTCGCCGCCTGCGAGCTCGCCAGGTGCCTCGCGCGCCTGGGCCAGGACGAGGCTGCCCGCGAGGCGCTCGGGCGCGCCCGTCTGCTCGGAGGCGAGGACACTGTGGTCCTCGACACGCTGTCCGCGCTGCACGAGCAGCGCGGCGAGTGGGAGGCGGCCGCCGAGGCCCTCCGCGCGCGCGCTGCGGCCCACGCCGGAAGCGCGCCCGGCGAGGTGATCGATCTCGTGGCCGGAAACCTCCGCCTGGCCGAGATCTGCGAGGATCGGCTCGGGCGCGCCGCCGAAGCGGTGGCGGGGTACGAGGCGGTGCTGGCGCTCGATCCGTCGCACCGCGGCGCCCTGGCGGCGCTGGGCCGATTGCATGCCCGCGCCGGCGACTGGCCGCGGCTGCTCGCCACCTTCCTCGCCGAGCGTGACGCGGCCCAGGACGCGCGCGAGCGCGCCCACCGCGTCTTCAAGGCCGCCGAGGTGCTGGAAGAGCGGCTCGACCGTGCCACCGAGGCGGTCGAGCTGTATCGGCAGGCGCTGGCGCTCGACCCGGCGCTGCACGCCGCGCGGCAGGCGCTCGAACGCCGCTACGACCTCGACGGCCGCCACGTGGATCTGGCGGCGTTGCTGGAGGACGACCTCGCCCGGACCGACGATGCCGAGGAGCGCATCGCGCTGCTGCTGCGCTTGGCGCGGCTGCAGGACGACCGCCTGGGGGACGTCGCCGCGGCGGCGACTGCCTGCGAGCGCGTCCTGGAGGCCTCGCCCGGGCACGTCCTCGCGCTGCGGACCCTCTCCAGCCTGTACGACCGGGCTGGCCGCTTCGCCGAGCTGGTGGCGCTGAGCGAGCGGCTCCTCGCGGTGACGCGAGACCCGCGCGCGGCCGTCTCGCTCCTCCAGCGCACCGCCGAGGTCCAGGAGGAGCACCTCGGCGATCCGCTCGCAGCGGCCGCGACGCAGGAGCGGATCCTGCGGCTCGATCCTGCGCACCGGCCGGCGCTCCGGGCGCTGGGCCGAATCTACGCCGGTGCCGGCCGCTGGCGGGAGCTCGTCGCCTTGTGGCGGACCGACGCCGAGGCAGCGCCCTCGCCCGAGTCGGCGGCCGCCCTCCTCGTGCGCGGCGCTGAGATTCTCGAACAGCGCCTGGGCGACGCGACCGAGTCCATGGCCGCCTACCGCGAGGTGCTCACCCTGTCGCCCGCCCACGTCGGTGCGCTCGGGGCGCTCGCGCGTCTCCACCGGGCGCGCGGCGAGTGGGAGAGCCTGGTGGAGGTCCTGCGCGCCAAGGCCGCCGCGCGCGGCGCGCCGGAGCGGCGGGCGGCGCTGCTGGCCGAGGTGGCCGAGCTGTGGGAAGAGCACCTCGGCGACCCGGCGCTGGCGGCGGAGGTCCACCACGAGGCGCTGCACGAGGTGCCCGCCTTCGGCCCCTCCCTGCGGGCGCTCGAGCGGCTCCTCGCGACAGCAGGCCGCCACGCCGAGCTGGCCGGGCTGCTCACCGCCGAGGCAGCCCGCACCCGGCCGGGCGCCAGGGCGGCGCTCCTCGTCCGCGCGGCGCGCCTTCGAGCAGAGCGGCTCGGTGACGCCCCGGCCGCCCTGGACGCCTGCCGGGCCGCCCTGGAAGACGTGCCCGGCGACGCCGCCGCCCTCCTCCTGGCGGGGGAGCTCGGCGCGGCGCCCCCCTCGGCGGCGGCCTCGCCGACTGCGCCTGCCGAAGACGACCTCCCCGCCTGGCACGCCCGGCGCTGCGATCTCGTGCGCACCGGGGCGTGGGCCGAAGCGCGCACTGCATGGCTCGAGGAGGCGTCGATGCTGCGCGACCCGCCCGCGGCGGCGGAGGCGCTGCTGGCCGCCGGGCAGATCGCCCGCGAGCACCTCGGCGACGAAGTTGCGGCGGCGAGCGATTGGCAGCGCGCGCTGCACCGCTGCCCGCGCGATCCGGCGCTGGTCGAGCGGGTGGAGGAGCTCCTCCGATCCGGACCGCCCTCGCTCGCGCGCTTCGACGCGCTGACGGCCCGCGCTCGGATGGGGACCGACCCCACCGCGGCCGAGCGGTGGCTGGAGGCGGCCCGGCTCGCCGAGGATCAGCTCTCTGATCCAGAGCGTGCGCTGGCGGCGGCCCACGCGGCGGTTTTGGCGCAGCCCTCCCTCGCCCCCGCCCTGCGCGTGCGGGCGAGGCTCCTTGCCGCGGCGAACCGTGGGGCGGAGGCGGCACAGGACCTCGCCGCCGCACTCGCCCAGGGCGGTGCGCCCGAAGACCTGCGCGAGACGCACCTCTCGCTGGCCGCCCTCCACGAGGGTCCGCTCGGCGATCCCGCCCGCGCCGTGAGCCATCTCCATGCCGCCCTGGCGCTCGCAGCCGACCACCCGTCCGCCCTGGCTGCGCTGGCCCGCATCCACCGGCAGGGCGCCAACTGGCCGGCGGCGGCGGACGCCTTGCGTCGGCTCCTCACCTCGCCGGCGCTCGACGTCCCGGCGAGGGTCTTTCACCTCCTCGCGCTGGCCGAGATCCGCGCGGAGGCGTTCGCCGACACCACGGCGGCGCTCGACCTATGCCAGCAGGCTCGCGCCCTGGCGCCGCAGGACCACTCCGTGCTGGAGGCGCTCGCGCGCCATGGCGAGCGCGCTGCCGCGCCACCGGCGGTGGCGGACACGCTCGCCGCCGCGGCAGCGGCCGCCCCTCCTGGTCCTGAACGCGCCCGCGCCCATCTGCGCGCGGCGCGCGTGCTGGCGGCGGGCGCGGGCGAGGCCCCGGCCGTGGTCGCCGAGCTGGAGCGGGCCCTCGCCGCCGACCCCGGGATGGTGGAGGCGCGGGCGGAGCTGGCCGACGCCTGCGCGGTGGCCGACCCGGCGCGGGCTGCGGAGGAACACCGGCGCCTCCTCGCCGAGGAACCCGCGCGCGTCGGCAGCTGGCGGGCGCTCTTCCGCCTGGCCCAGGCCAGCCGCGCCAACGACCACGCCTTCGTGGTGGCCGGCGTGCTTCGCTTTCTCCAAGCGAGCGACGTCCGGACCGACGGCGCCTTCCAGGCCGTGAAGGCGCTCAAGGCGCCGCTCGCCCCCACCCGTCCCCTGACCGAGGGCGACTGGCTGGCGCTCCGCCATCCGGGCGAGCGCGGACCCCTCTCCGACCTGCTGGCCCTGGCTGGCGACGCGCTGGCGGAGGTGGCCCAGCTCCCTGCCCCGGCCCGCGAGCGCGCCCGGGCGCCGGCGGCGCTGGAACAGCTCCTCGGGGAGCTATGCGCGACGATGGGGGTCGCCCCGCCGACCGTCCGGCTCAGCGGCGAGGGCGCGGAGCTTCGGCTCGCCCCCGGCCATCCACCGTTCGTGTACGTGGGCGCCGAGCTGGCCCAGCGGCAGGCCCCGGCTGAGCAGCGCTTCCTCCTCGCCCGGGCTGCGGCCCGTCTGCGGGCGGGTTCGGCGCTGGCGGCGCGCCTCGCACCGGAAGCGCTGCGCGAGCTCCTCGCCGCCACCCTGCGCCAGTTCGTGCCAGCCGACGAGACGCTCGGTACGGCGCGCGAGGCCGTCGTGAAGGCGGTCGGGCGCGCCTTGCCGCGCAAGGTCCGCAAGGCGCTCGAGGAGCCGGTGCGCGCCGTCATCGCGTGGGGCCCGCTCGACCTCGAGGTGTGGCAGGCGGCACTCGCCGCCACCGCCAACCGCGCCGGCCTGATCCTCGCCGCGGACGTGCCCGCCGCGCTCAAGGTGGTGCTGCGCGAGGCCGGCCCGAAGCTCAGTGGAGCGGCGGAGGTGGCGGCGGCCGTCGGCGCGCGGTCCGACCTTCGCGACCTGCTGGTCTTCGCGGGGAGCGGCGAGCACCTCCGGCTGCGCGACCGGCTGGGGCTGGCGCTCGCCTGATGGGACCCAACCTCGCTTTCACGGGCCCTCGCGCCGGAGCAGGGCCCCCGCCGGCAGCACCTCCAGGAAGGCTCGCAGCGCGAGCTCGACCAGGGCCGCGTCCTTCGACTCGAAGGTCACTCGCACCCGGTGGTCGGCGTCGTCGAAGCGGGGGTAGCTGCCGATGGCGACCTCGGGGTGATCGGAGGCCACCCGATCGAGCGCCGCCGCGAAGTGGTCCTCGCCCAGGACCAGGTAGAGCACCGCCAGTCGAAAGGGCGGCGCCAGGAGCGTCTCGGCGAAGGCGTCGAGCTGCGCTCGGAAGAAGGCCGGCGGGCCGGGGAGCATCACCACGTTCTCCACCACCATGACCGGAAAGGACGGCTCGCCGACCAGCCGCGTCCCTTCCGGCACGTCGGCCATCCGCAGCGCGGCGGGCGGCGGCTCCGCACCGTAGCGCAGGTGCCAGCGGCGGATGTTCGCGGCGAGGCGCGGCTCACGGGCGAGCCCGCGACCGAGCGCGCGCGCCACCGCCGGCAGGGTCACGTCGTCATGGGTGGGACCGACGCCGCCGGCCGTGAAGAGCCAGTCCACCCGCACGCGCTCGCGCGCCACGGCCTCGGCGATCGGCTCCAGCCGGTCGGGTAGCGTGAGGAGGGCGTCCAGCTGCACCCCGCGCGCGCGGAGGGTGCGGGCGGCGTAGGGGCCGTTCTCGTCCGCCACCTTGGCCGAGAGCACCTCGTTGCCGACCACGATCACCGCGGCGGTGGGCGTCTTCACGCCCTGCTGAATAGCGCGCTCTGGCCAACGGCGCACCGGTACTCTGAGGGAAGCGAGCCCGCTGGGCGACCGAGTCAGCCCCGTTCAGCGCAGCAGCGGCTCGACCCGCGCCGCCAGCGCCGCGGTGACCTCTCCGACCTCGAGCTCGCCGTCGACGACCTCGACCCGCTGCCCCAGCTCTCGCAGCCGCTCCAGCGCGCGCTGGTAGGAGCGGGCCACCCGGCGCTGGAAGGCGGGCACCTCGAACAGCTCGCGGCTCGGCGAGGCGGCGAAGCGTCGGCGCAGCGCGACCGCGGGACGGACCTCGAGGAAGAGCGTCGCGTCGGGCGCGCGGGCCCGCGCATTCACCTGCTCCACCCAGTCGGCATCGCCACAGGCGATGGCCTGGTAGGCGAGCGACGAGAGCGTGAAGCGATCGGAGACCACGTCCCATCCCTCCGCCAGGCGCGGCGCGATCTCCGCCGCCAGGTGGTCCAGACGGTCGGCCGCGAAGAGGAGCGCCAGCGCCTGCGGATCGAAGTCGGCTGGCGCGCCGCTCGCTCCGGGCGCACCCGCCACCCGCCGGGTCAGCACCTGCCGCACCAGCGCTCCCACCGGGCCGCCGGAGGGCTCGGCCGTGACGTGGACCCGGCGCCCCTGCCCGCGCAGCCAGGCCGCGAGACGCTGCGCCTGGGTGGTGGTGCCCGCGCCGTCGAGCCCCTCCAGCACGAGGAAGCACCCTCCGCTGCGCCGTCTCACGAATCGAGCTCCAGCTCGTGGCGCAGCGCGCGCAGGCGGGCGAACCGCTCGTCCTCCTCGCGCATCAGGCGCCGCGCACGGAGGAGCTGCCAGCCGGCGAAAGCGAGCAGCAGGGCGGCCAGCGTCACGGCGAGGAAGAAGAACAGCGGCGGCCCGCGAAAGCGCGTCACCCGCGTCGAGAGCCAGCGGTCGAAGGCGAGCTTCACGGCCAGACCCGTCACGAGCAGGCCAGCGAAGCCCCCGTAGACGCCCTTCCGGACGTGGTCGATGGAGAAGCGCGCCGCCAGCAGCTCGGCCAGCGCGTCGTGCTCGGCGCGCAACGCCTCTCGGTCGCCCTTCGGCTCGGCTGCGCGAGGCGTCACCCCATGCTCCCGAAGCGCCGCGCCACCGCGTCCTGCACCGCGCCCAAGGTGGGCGCGACCTTCATGGACGGGTTCGGAAGGCGCGCCTCGATACCCGGGAGCGTCTGTGCGTGGTACCCGACCTTGAAGTCGGAGAACTTGAGCCCATGGGCGGTGGAGATGACCACCGCCCGCTCGCCTCTGCGGATCGTCCCGCTCGCTGCGAGCTTCTCCAGCACCGCCAGTGCCACCCCGGTGTGAGGATCCGCGTAGGCGCCGGCGCGATCGGCACGGGCAGCGGCGTCGGAGAGCTCCTGCTCGGAGGCGTCCTCGACGAGCCCGTCGAGCGCCTCCAGCGCCCTGAGCGCCCGCTTGGCCGATACTGGCGCGCCGATCTGGATGGCGCTGGCGAGCGTCTGCTGCGCCGGCACGGGCGTCACCTCGATGGAGCGGCTCGGCTTTCCGCCCGCGGCGGCGACCGCCCTAAACAGCGGGTTGGCGCTGCGGGCCTGGGCCACCACCAGCCGCGGCAGGCGCGAGACGAGGCCCAGCTCCTTCATCATGAGGAAGCCCTTGCCCACCGCACTGGCATTGCCGAGGTTGCCGCCCGGGATGACGACCCAATCCGGCACCTCCCACCGGAGCTGCTGCACGAGCTCCACGGCCAGCGTCTTCTGCCCCTCGATGCGCAGCGAGTTCATGGAGTTCGCGAGGTAGATCCCCGGCGCGGCGGAGAGCTCCTGCACCACCCGCATGCAGCCGTCGAAGTCGGTGTCGAGCTCCAGCACCAGGGCGCCGTTGCTGATGGGCTGCACCAGCTGGGCGATGGAGGTCTTCCCGGCGGGGAGCAGCACCAGGCTCGGGAGGCCGGCCGCGGCGCAATACGCGGCCAGCGCGGCCGAGGTGTCGCCGGTCGAGGCGCAGGCGACCGCGTCGACGCGTACGCCGCGGGCCCGCATCTCCTTCACCGCCGAGACGAGCACCGTCATGCCGAGGTCCTTGAAGGACCCGGTGTGCGTGACGCCGCACTCCTTCACCCACACATCGTCGAGGCCGATCTCGCGCGCGTAGCGGTCGAGGCGCAGGAGCGGAGTCCCGCCCTCGTACATCGAGACGACGTTCTCCAGCGCGAGCTGCGGGTAGACCCACTCCTTCTTGCCCCACACCCCCGAGCCGAGCGGCCAGGGCCCGATCCGGAACCGCTCGTCGAAGAGGGCCTTCCAGCTGGCGGCCGGGCGCGCCGCCAGCGCGGCGAGGTCGTGCTCGACCTCCAGGAGTCCCTGGCAACGCGGGCAGCGGTAGACGACCTCCGTCAGCGCAGCGCGGAAGTCGCAGCCCTCGGAGCAGCGGAACGCGGCGGAGAACCCGTCCTGGCTCATGCCCGGTCCACGGACCGCGGCACCGGCGTGTGCGAGGGCCGGACCGGCTCGGCGGCCGCCTTGCGCAGGAACTCGCCGATGCGCTCGGCGGCGAGGGCGATGCGCCGCTCGTCCTCGATGAGGGCGATGCGGACGTACCCCTCCCCGGCCGAGCCGAAGCCGATGCCGGGCGCCACCGACACACCCGCCTCCTCGATGAGCCGCCGCACGAACTCGAGCGAGCCGAGGTGCTTCAGCTGATCCGGGAGCGGGGCCCAGGCGAACATGCTGGCGGCGGGGCTTGGGATGGGCCATCCGGCCGCCCCGAAGTCGCGCACGAGCGCGTCGCGCCGGCGCCGGTACTTGGCGCACACCTCGCCCGGGAAGTCATCGCACTCGGAGAGCGCCGTCGCCGCCGCCACCTGGCTGCCGCCGAAGAGGCCGTAGTCGAGGTAGCTCTTCACCCGCGCCAGCGCCGAGACGAGCGCGTGGTTGCCGGCCGCGAAGCCGACCCGGAAGCCAGCCATGTTGTAGCTCTTCGACATGGACACGAACTCGATCGTGCGCTCGCGCGCGCCCGGGACCTGCAGCATGAAGGGCGCCTTCCCGCCGTCGAAGACGATGTCGCAGTAGGCGCAGTCCGAGATGATGAAGAGGTCGCGCGCCTCGGCGAACTTCACGATCTTCTGGAACAGCTCCGGGGTGGCGATGGCGGTGCTGGGGTTGGCAGGGAAGTTCACCACCAGGCCGCGCGGCCGCTGCTCGGCCTTCTCGGCGGCCGTCATGAGCGACTCCATGAAGTCGACGCCGGGGCCGACAGGGACCGGGATGGTGGTGGCGCCGGCCATGATCGCGCCGAAGGCGTGGATGGGATAGGTCGGCGTCGGCGCCAGGAACGCGTCGCCCTCCTGCAAGAGCGCCACCATGGCATGGCCGATGCCGTCCTTCGAGCCGATGGTCGCCATGATCTCGCGGTCGGGATCGAGCTCGATGCCGTGGCGGCGCTGGAACCAGGCGGCGGCCGCCTCGCGCAGGGCGCGGATGCCGCGCGGATCCAGGTACCGCTGGTACCGCTGCTCGGTCACGGCGCGGCGGAGCGCCTCCACCGCCACCTCGGGTGCGGTGCCGTCCGGATTCCCCATCGAGAAGTCGACCACGTCGACCCCGCGGGCGATGGCGGCGTCGCGCAGGCGGTCGGTGATGGTGAAGACATACGGCGGCAGGCGCTTCACGCGCGCGAAGGCCTCAGGGTCGTTGAACGTTTTCATGCGGGTCGCCCAAATTGCCGAAAGCCGGACCGCTTGGCAAGGGGGACGGTGGGGAGGCTTACTGCGGCATCTCCGCCAGGCGGTCACCGCAGGCCCGGCAGCGCGCTCCTGAGCCCAGGGAACCGCAGGAGCGGCACCGCACCGACACGGCCTCGGGCAGGGCGGGAGCGCTCGCCCCGGACCGCTCGCGGTGCATGCCGCACTGTTCGCAGAACGCCTGCTCGGACCCTGCGGGCGCTCCGCAGTAGCGGCACGCGCAGGCCCCACGAGCGGCGGCTGGCTCGTTCGCCACCGGCGCGAAGCGCTCCACGTCCAGCGACTCGACCTCGACCTCGACCGCCATCTGGCAGGTGGGCTCGATCCACGGCTCGCGCGCCTCGCCTGCTCCCGTGGGCAGCGCGGTGGCGAGGGCGGCCGCGAGGTCATCGACGCTGTTCGACTCGAGCTCGGGGAGGAGCGCGGGCGGGGGCATCGCGGTCGGAGCGAAGCAGGTGGGCTCGAGCGGCACGGGCTCCGGCTCGAGCTCCTCGAGCACCAGCTCCTTCAGCGTCGTCTGGAGGTCCATCGACGCGGAGGATACCAGAGGCGATCAGGGAGCGGCGTTCCCCCCGCCGGTCAGCGGCACGAAGCGGACGGGGATGAGGTGGGTGGTGGTGGTGACGCCGTCGACACCGCGCACCACCAGCTCGAGCTGCTGCACCTCCGGGTCGGCGCCGACCGGGACGATCAGGCGGCCCCCCGGCGCGAGCTGCTCGAGGAGCGCGGGCGGGATCTCGGCCGGCGCCGCCGTGACGAGCACGCGATCGAACGGCGCGGCCTCCGGCCAGCCCCGCCGGCCGTCCTCCACCCGCAGCCGCACGTTCGGCAGGGCGAGCGTGCGGAGGAGGAGCTCCGCCGCGGCTGCGGCGAGCTCGGGCACGATCTCGATCGAGAAGACCTCGCGCGCCAGGAGCGCCAGGATGGCGGTCTGGTAGCCCGACCCGGTCCCGATCTCGAGCACGCGCTCGCTGCCGCCGAGCTGGAGCGCCTCCGTCATGTAGGCGACGATGAACGGCTGCGAGATGGTCTGGCCCTGCCCGATGGGGAGCGGGCGATTCGCCTCGGCCTCGCGTCGGAGCGCCGCCGGGACGAACAGGTGGCGCGGCACCTGGGCGACCGCGCGCAGCACGCGCGGATCGCGGATGCCCATCTCGGCGAGCTGGCGGGACAGGGCGCGGCTCACGAGGAGAACTTAACCGATCTGCGCCAGCGAGAGCCGGTCCGCCCAGCGCTCCCGGAGGGCCTCGGCGGCGGCCGCGTGCTCGGGCCCCCGCAGCGCCGGGTCGGCCTCGACGAGCGCGAAGGCCTCCGCGCGCGCCTCTTCCAGGATGGCCTCGTCGCGATAGAGGTCGGCGATCTCGAACAGCTTCTGGCCCGACTGGCGCGTGCCGAGCAGCTCGCCCGGGCCGCGGAGGCGCAGGTCGGCGCGGGCGATCTCGAACCCATCCTGCGTCGCCTCCATCACGCGCAGCCGCTCGCGCGCCTCGTCGCTCGTGCGCTTGAAGTGGGCGAGGAGCAGGCAGTAGCTCTTCGCGGCGCCGCGCCCCACGCGGCCGCGCAGCTGGTGCAGCTGGGAGAGGCCGAAGCGCTCGGCGTGCTCCACGATCATGACGCTCGCGTTCGGCACGTCGACGCCCACCTCGATGACGGTGGTGGCCACCAGCACCGCGATGGCCCCATCGCGGAAGCGCCCCATGACGGCGTCCTTCTCCTCGCCCTTCATCTGGCCGTGCAGGAGCCCGACCGCGTGCCCGGCGAAGACGCCGGCCAGCTCGGCTGCGCCGGACGTCGCGTCGGCGAGGTCCGTCTTCTCGGACTCCGCCACGAGCGGGTAGACCACGTAGACCTGCCGCCCGGCGTCCAGCTCCCGCCGCGCCACCTCGTAGGCCTTCCGCCGCTGCGAGTCGCCGAAGACCTTGGTCTCCACGGGCGTCCGTCCGGGCGGCAGCTCGTCGATCTTCGACTGGTCCAGATCTCCGTAGAAGGCGAGCGCCAGCGTGCGCGGGATGGGGGTGGCGGTCATGACGAGCACGTCGGGACGGGTGCCCTTTCCGATGAGCTTCGCCCGCTGCAAGACGCCGAAGCGGTGCTGCTCGTCCACCACCGCCAGCCCGAGCCGGTCGAGCCCGACCTCCCCTTCCAGCAACGCGTGCGTCCCCACCGCCAGGCGAGCCCGGCCGCTCGCCACCGCCGCGCGCGCCTCGCGCTGGGCCTTTCCGCGCGACTGGGCCCCCACCAGGGCAAGCTCGATCCCGCTCCCTTCCAGCCAGCGCCCCATGGTGCGCGCGTGCTGCTCGGCCAGGATCTCGGTGGGCACCATGAGCGCAGCCTGGTAGCCGGAGCGGACGGCCAGCATCATGGCCGCGAAGGCGACTGCCGTCTTGCCGCTCCCGACGTCGCCCTGCAGGAGGCGGTGCATCGGCTCCGGCCGCGCCATGTCGTGCGCGATCTCCTGGAGCGAGCGCCGCTGTGCGCCGGTGAGGGCGAAGGGGAGGAGCGCCGTGACCTCCGCCAGCCGGCCGGGGTTGGCCTCGAACGCGATGCCCGAGGCGCGCCGCACCCCGCGCCTCCGGAGCGCCAACGCCAGCTGCAGGAAGAAGAGCTCCTCGAAGACGAGCCGCCGGAAGGCAGGGGTGGAGCGATCGGCGGCCTGAGCCGGGTCGGTCCCCTCCGACGGGAAGTGAGCCTCCCGCAAGGCGTCGCCGATCCCGAGGAGCTCGCGGCGCGCGCGGATGGCCGGCGGCAGGTCGTCCACGGCCAGCGGCGCCAGCTCGTCGCAGAGCCGCTTCATGAGCTTGCGAAGCGCCGGATGCTGGTAGTCGGCGGGGCCGGCGTAGACCGGGACCACCCGCCCGAAGTTGGCCGAGTCGCCGGGGGTGAGCTTCTCCACCTCGGGCTGGCTCATCTGGCGGCGGCCCCCGAAGCCCTCCGTCACCTTGCCCGAGACGAGCAGCGACTCGCCAACCGCGAACTGCTTCAGCCGCCAGGGCGGCGGGTTGAAGAAGACGAGGTCGAGCCTTCCGCTCGCGTCAGCGACCTCCACCTTGAGGAGCGGCTTGCCGCTCTTCATGCGGGCCACCTTCGAGCCGCGGACGGTCGCCACGGCGATGCCGGACTCGCCCGGCCGCAGCTCCGAGATGAGGCGGGTGCGGGTGCGATCCTGGTAGGCCTTGGGCCAGAACGAGAGCGCCTGCTCCACCGTCACATGGCCGCGTTCCTCCAGGAGCGCGCGGGGCGCGGGATGGGCCCTGGGGAGCTGAGCGAGGGGTTGCCGGAGCGCCGCGCGGCGTCGGGCTCGCTCACTTGGCGTCACAGCTTCGCCGGGGGCGTCCATCCCCCTCTCCCTCGATGAGGGAGAGGGCCGGGGTGTGTCGGACTCCCTCTCCCTCGATGAGGGAGAGGGCTGGGGTGAGGGAGTCGCCGCGGTCCCCCTCACCCTATCCCTCTCCCCCGCAGGGGGAGAGGGGAGCTTCATCACCCTCCCCCGCGACGCCAGTTCGCGCAGCTCGCTCGGGACCGGGATCAAGCTCGATAGGTGCCCCGCAACGCGCATCAGGGCGCGCTGCTTCTCCGCCAGCGGAAGCGCGTCGAAGGCGCCCCCCTCGGCGGCGAGGCCCTCCAGCGCAGGCGAGGGGGGTGCGCCGGCGGCGCGGGCGCGCGCGACCGCGCCCCGCAAGAGCTCCGTGAAGCCGGACAGGCGCGGGAGGGCAGCGAAGCCGTCGCGGGTGGCGAAGCGGAGCGCCGGCACCAACGCCGCGAGATGCCCGGCCGCGGCGTCCGCGCTCGCGCCGGGTGGATGTTGGCCGCCCGCGCGGCTCGGCACGCGTGAAGGAGCCCCGGGCTAGGCCACGTCGCCCGCGGACTCCTCCTCCACGAACTCGACCGTGTTGATCTCGTACTTGCGCGTGCCGCCGGGCGCAGCCACGCTCACCTCGTCGCCCTCGGCTCTCCCGATGAGCGCGCGGGCGATGGGCGAGGTGACGCTGATCTTGCCACGCTTGAGATCCGCCTCCAGCTCGCCGACCAGCTGGTAACGCACCTCCTCGCCCGAGTCGCCGTCCAGCAGGGTGACGGTGGCGCCGAAGACGACGCGCTCGCCCTTCAGCTTCGAGACGTCGATCACCTCGGCGCGCGCGATCCAGTCCTCCACCTGCAGGAGGCGGCCCTCGAGGTGAGATTGTTTGTCCTTGGCCGCGTGGTACTCGGCGTTCTCCGAGAGGTCGCCGTGCGAGCGCGCCTCGGCGATCTCCTTCACGATCTTGGGGCGCTCGACGGACTTGAGCCGCTTCAGCTCGTCCTTCAGCTTGTCGAGCCCGGACTTCGTGATGGGCATTCGCGCGTCGGCCATGACGTCCCTTCCGAGAAAAAAGCCACGGCCGCCCCAGGAGGGCGGCCGTTGGGTGAATGGTGCTTCAGGGCGCGGGCGATGTCAACAGCGCCGCGGCAGGCCCCTGGGACCTGCCGCGCCCTTGCCGCCCGCGGGCGTCGCTCAGGAGAGGAGGTATTCCTGGAGCGAGCGGGCCTCAGGGCGCCCGGCCAACGCCGCCTCGATCGCGCCCACCGCCGCCCGAGCGCCGGTCAGGGTGGTGAAGTAGGGCACGCCCTTCATCAGGGTCTCGCGCCGGATGGAGTAGCTGTCCGCGATCTCACGCTTGCCGGCGGTGGTGTTGAAGACGAGGTGCACGTCGCCGTCCTTGATGCGATCGACGATCGAGGGCCTCCCCTCCTGCACCTTCAGCACCGGCGTCGCCGCCAACCCGCGCGCCGCGAGGTGCTCCGCCGTGCCACGCGTCGCCAGCACCTCGAACCCCAGCGCCAGGAGGCGTTCGCAGATCTGGGCCGCGCCGGGCTTGTCGGCGTCCTTCACCGAGACGAAGGCACGCAGCTTCCGGCCGTCGCGCGGGAGCGTGTTCCCGGCCGCGGCCTGCGCCTTCCAGAAGGCGCTGTAGAAGTCGGAGGCGATGCCCATCACCTCGCCGGTGGAGCGCATCTCCGGACCGAGCACCGTGTCGACGCCGCGGAAGCGGGCGAAGGGGAAGACCGCCTCCTTCACCGAGACGTGCTGCGGGCGCGGCCGCTCGCGCAGGCCCTGCTCGCGGAGCGTCTTCCCGACCATCGCCAGCGCCGCCACCTTGGCGAGCGGCACGCCGGTCGCCTTGCCCACGAAGGGCACCGTCCGGCTCGCGCGCGGGTTCACCTCCAGGACGTAGACGTCGCCGCCCTGGATGGCGAAC
>Ga0137379_10001615_pt1 | contig 20729 bp, 20 predicted proteins | sample SagtaG_18_FD_104812 | JGI IMG/M metagenome (GOLD analysis project Ga0137379, IMG submission 104812) | Vadose zone soil microbial communities from Sagehorn Ranch, Mendocino, California, USA - Sage2_L_80_16 metaG | ecosystem: Environmental > Terrestrial > Soil > Vadose zone | place: USA...
GAGTTATTACCATCAAACAGGTCGCCAATCGGCCTCCCGCCGACAACGAAACCAAGGACCCCGTATTAGCTTGCGGTGAAGACAAGAGTGCCAAGCCCAATGCGGTGCTCCGCGAGATCGAGTGCGGCGCAGCGTCCAACTTCGGGATCAAGTTCAGGGGAAGCATGAAGCTCGAGGTTCTGGACACGTTTAGGGGCGATACCAGTTTTTGGTGCGTTGTTCATAAGTTCGGAATGACGGGGACCCTCCGGCTCAGGCCGTGAGATTCGAGAACGTGCAGAGTTAATATCGACCAAATGCCGACTTCGACTTCTAGGATAATATTCCTGGTGTCCTGGCCGGCATTGAAGAAAACGTTCAATTATTTGATAATACATCGCTTTCTAGCAACCCAAAACCACGAATACCATCGAGGCTACCAAGCGGAACCATCGCAATTTGGGTTCGAATCCGGCATCGGTCCAATCACTGCAGCGTTGAGCTTTCGCAGCAAGCCAATAGGGGCGCGAATTCTGACTAGCCACGTGAGGTAACGGCTCTTTCATGATGTCGTTTCGATATTCCCTGCAAAACTTTGAGCAGAGTGGGGCGATTCGCAAACTGATAAGCAAACTAACAAAAGCTAGTCAGTTGTCCGAGCAAGGAATCATAATCCTGGGGTCGGGGTTCGAGTCCCTCTCCCGCTACCACGTATCCCCCACTACGGATTGCTTCGGGAAATACTCCCCCTCCGATAAGGGCGGCAAGTTTACCTTTTACCTCAATCTTGAGCTTCCTCCAGTGCCGCAAGCTCGACCTCAACTTGTAGCCGTTGGGCCTTGAGTTCCGCGATGCGTCCACGAGCATCATCCCCTTCAATGACCTGCTTGACGACCAGGTCGATATTGCGCTGGCGTTCGCTCTCGATCCGGTCCCGCTTCCCCTCGAGCTTTGTGCGCGTGGAGGTCGAGCTAGCGGCTAACCGCTGCCGCTCCTCATTGTAGTACCTCACGGCGGTTCATCTCGAACAACCTAGGCCGCCCGCTGCAGTGGCGGTCGCTCCCACTTGCCCTCCACCGCGGCTTCCTTCGGCCAGTAGAGGCGCATAATCATGGAGAACGGCCCCTTTGGCGCGGGCAGCCAGTTGGCTTCGTTGTCCTTGCCGGGGGATTCGTTCTGAATGTTCAGCGTCAGCCCGCCGTCGGCATCGCGCTTGAGCTGCGGCAGCATCGGTGAATTGATCAGATAGCGGTTGATCGGGTTGGCCACCAGCAGGCTCTGCGGCTCGTCATACATCGTCAGCGACCAGAACGCGTTGACGGGTGGCAACTGGCCCGGCGCGAAGCGCATGGTGTAACGGCTGGCGCCGTCCAGCTTCTGCTTCGTCGCATCCACGTAATAGGCCGGATACATCGCCTCCTGCTTCGAATTGCCGTAGATGCCGAGCACGGCGGCGCCCATCCGGTAGAGATAATTGTTCTTCAGGTACTGCCGCGTGCCGAAGACGTCGCCGGAGGCCAGCTTCCTCTCTTCAAAATCTTTCTTCAGGCCGGCGAAGGCAACCCAGGCGTCGGCCATGCCCTGCTCGATGGCCGTCTTCATCTCGGGCGAGAGCTTGCTCGCGTCGAAGGCCTTGCCCGCGCCAACGCTGATTTTGGCGAAGCGCGCCATCAGTGCTTTCTCGGACGGGACCGTCGGGCAGAGCTGCAGCACGAAGTTCAGGATGTTGAAAAACTGCAGCGATGTCTTCTCTTCCGCGGGCGTCAGCGGTTTGATGAAATCAATGGGCGGTGCGGCCTTGGGTGCAGGCTGGCCGAGAAACGCGGAGAGCGGCTGAACCTTGTAGCCGGCCTGGACCTTCTTCACGTTGTCGATGTCACCCGGGCTGAAGAGCTGCGTGCGATACGCGGGGAGCGCAAGTTCGGTCTCGCAGCGAAAGACCTTCTTGATGCCCTTGGGCGCGTCACCCTTCCATCCAGGCCCGGCGAGCAGGAAGCTGCCGCCTCCGTTGCCGGTCGTGCGGGTGCCGATGTAGTCGAAGTTGAAGGTGTAATAATCGATGAGCTGGATGGAGAAATAGCGCTCCTTTTCGATCACCGGCACGGTGAGCACGATGGGCTCGGAGCGCAGGTCCGCGCCGATGAAGGAGTACAGCGTGCCCGAGTTGGGAGTCTGGATCGCCTTGTCCGCGGGCGAGAAGAGTTGTGTGGCGTTCCAGATCTGGTTAAAGGACCCCTTGTATTCCGGGTTTATTTTATCCATCCAGTAGGCGTGCTGGATGCGGTAATTGTCCACGATCGGGAAGCCGTAGATATAAGCCTCCTTGGCGAGGGTGCGGGCTTCCGCGGGACTGAGGCCGGCCTGGGCGTGGGCCGCTGCGAAATGGAGTGCCGGAAGCAAGGCAACTCCACCGACAAATCCTCTTCGCGTGATGGTTTTCATGAGTCCGGACCTTTCATTTCGTTCGTGTCGAACTTGCTGACTCAGTAGCGGATCTATGAAACCTTCTTGATGCCGGGCGGCTGCCAGGTGCCATTGCCCGGCGGCAGGATCGAAGGGGCTTCGGTCTTCGGCCAGTACAGGCGCATGACGAGGTAGATTTCGTCATTCGGCGCCGGCAACCAGTTGGCTTCCCGGTCGGCGCCGGGGGAATCCTTCTGGATATGCAGGGTGAGAGAGCCATCCGCATTCTTCTTCATGCCGGGCAGCATTGGCGAGTTGATCAGATAGCGATTGATCGGATTTTCGATCAGCAACTGCGTCTTGCCGTCATACATGGTCACAGACCAGAAGGCCTCCACGGGCGGATACTGCCCGGCGGCAAAAGTGATCGTGTATTTGTGCTTGGAGCAATCGAGCACCTCGCCGTCGGCGAGCGTTTTGGTCAACGGGTAGACCGCCTCTGCGGCGTCGTTGCCATAGATGCCGCCCTTGGCGGCGGCGGCCCGCTTCAGCCAGTCGCCGCTATAGAACAGCCGGTCTCCGAACAGCGATCCAACTTTCCACCCGTTGATGTTCTTGCTGCCTTCCGCGAGGTACTTCACGACTTTCTCCTCGCCGTCTTTCATGCCGAGTCCGACTTCGAGTTTGTGGGTGAGCGGAAGGTCCTTGAAGTCGAAGGTCTTGCCCGCGCCAACGCCGATGCGCGCCAGCTTCTCGCGAATGGCGCGTTCTTCCGGCCCTGCTGGTGCAAATTGGAGCGCAAAGTCGAGATATTCGAAGAAGTTCTTCTTCACGAGTTCCGCATCGGCCTTGGGAAAGTCGATCGCGGGCGCCGTGGGTGGAGCGGGTTGCTTGAGATAGGTCGAGAGCGGCTGCGCCTTGTAGCCGTCCTGAACCTTTACGACATTGGGCATATCCGCCGGATTGAAGAGCTGCGTGCGAATGGCCGCGAAAGCAAACTGCGTCGAGGACGCAAAGACCTTCTTGATTCCGGATGGTGTGGCGCCCTGCCAGTTCGGCCCAACGACCATATATTCTCCGGCGTCGCTGCCGGTCGCGCGGCTGCCGATGTAACCAAAATTGAACGTGTTACCGTCGATCAGCTGCACCGTATAATAGCGGGTCTTCTCCACGGCCGGCACCGAAACAACCATCGGCTCGGCGCGCAGATCAAACCACAAAGTAGAATATGGCGTGTCGCTGTTGGGTGTCACGACAGCGGTATCTTTGTATGTTGCGACATACGCCAGATTTTTGATCTGGTTGAACGGCGCCTTGAACTGGCTGTTCTTCGTGTCCACGGAAAACTCGTACATGACCGCGTAGTTCATCACGACGGGAAGGCCGTAGATGAAGCCTTCCTCGGCGATGGCCTTGGCCTCAATGAGATTGGGCCATTCGGCTTTCGTTTGAGCGCTTGCTGGAACAGACTTCGCTGTCGTGGCCACGATTGCAGCAAGTGCGGCCGAACGAAGAAGATCGCGTTTCGTAATCATATCAACATTCCCTTTGTCTTCACGGCTTGGGCTCGAGCGCGTATTTGATTTGTGGATTTCTGGGCACGCGCGGGATCACGGTAATGATCCCGCGCTGCCGTTTGGCGTCGACGCTACTGCGACGCCACGATCGCCGGCGGCTGCCAGGTGCCGTTGCCCGGGGGCAGCGCCGACGGTGCTTCGGTCTTCGGCCAATACAGCCGCATCACCAGATAAATCGGGCCGTTCGGCGCCGGCAACCAATTGGAGTCCTTGTCGGCGCCGGGTGAATCTTTCTGGACGTACAGCGTGAGAGAGCCGTCCGCGTTCTTCTTCATGCCTGATAGCATCGGCGAGTTGATCAGATACCGGTTGATCGGGTTTTCAATCAGCAACTGGCTCTTGCCATCATACATGGTCACCGACCAGAACGCGTTGACAGGCGGAAGCTGTCCGGCGGGGAAGCTGATCGTGTATTTGTGCCTGGAGCCATCGAGCACGTCGCCGTTGGCCAGATTCTTGGTAAAGGGGTACACAGCTTCCACGGCGTCGTTGCCGTAGATGCCGCCCTTGGCGGCAGCCGCCCGTAGCAGCCAGTTGCCGTTGAAAAACTGCCGATCCCCGAAGAACGATCCGATATTCCACCCGTTGATATTCTTGAAGCCCTCCTTAAGGTATTTGTCGACCTTCTCCTCGCCGTCTTTCATGCCGAGCTCGATTTCAAGTTTGTGAGTCAGCGGGAGGTCCTTGAAATCAAAGGTCTTGCCGGGTCCGACGCCAATGCGGGCGAGCTTGGCGCGGATTTCCTTTTCATCCGCCGTGGCCGGCGCGAACTGCAAGGAAAAGTCGAGATACTCAAAGAAGTTTTTCTTCACCAATTCCTTGTCGACCTTGGGGAAGTCCACCGCGGCGGCGGCGGCGACCGTCGTGGGTTGCTTCAGATAGGCCGAGAGCGGCTGCGCCTTGTAGCCGGCCTGGACCTTCTCCACGTTGGGCATATCGTCCGCGCCGAACAGCTGGGTGCGATAGCCTGCGATGGAGAATTGGGTCGTGGACTGGAACACCTTCTTGATGCCGGGCGGCGTTGCGCCTTTCCAGTCGGGGCCGACCACCATGTAGTCGCCTGGCTCGGTCCCGGTGGCGCGGCTGCCGATGTAGCCGTAATTGTAGGTGTTGCCGTCTTCGAGCTGCACCGCGTAGTAGCGGCCCTTTTCCACCGCCGGCACCGACAGCACCATTGGCTCCGCGCGCAAATCCATCCAGAGGAAGGAGTAGGGCGTATCGCTATTGGGCGTGACGATCGACGTGTCCTTGTAGGTGAAGACGCGCGCTTCGTTCTTGATCCGGTTGAACGGCGCCTTGAATTGCCCCGAATTCTTGTCGACCGAATACTCGTACATGACCGCATAGTTCATCACGATCGGCAGTCCGTAGATGAAGCCTTCCTCGGCGATCGCCTTGGCCTCGCGGATGTCGGGCCATTCGGCTTTGGCCTGCGCGTGCGCCGGGACAGCCTTCGCCGCCGTGACAGTGATTGCGGCCAACGCCGCGGAGCGGAGAAGATCACGTTTCGTCAGCATCGGGAGGTTCCTTTTCCTTATCGGCGAGCGCTCGGGCCCGCGTGCGGCTACTTCCGGAACTTGAGGTCGTGAAAGCTATCCACGCTCGCTGCGGGCGACTATGCAAAATCGAACAATTTGCGAGCCCGTCAGCGATTAAAGACCAATTGCGAGAGCAAGATCGGGAAGTGAATCAGTTTCCGGTCTCGCCGTCCGAATTTGCATAGGCAGACGATTATTCCGGTTCGTATAGATGCAAGCCTCGTATCCGCGCGATTGGACTTCACCTTGATTGGCGAGCCGGGCAGGGCCCGCAGAAAGCGATCGATCATGAATCGTCTTGGGAAATTGGCGTGCGTGACAATGCTTTGGCTCGTCGGCCCCGCCCTGGCGTTCTCCCAACAGCCGCCGCCGGGCGTGCAGGCGGGTATGCTGACTTGCAACCTTGCACCCAGTATCGGCCTGATCGTCGCCGAAAGTCAGCGAATGAGCTGCCGCTTTGCGCCAAACGGTCCGTTCCCACCGCAGAACTATAGCGGAGTGATGAATACGGTCGGGCTCGAGCTTGGGATCAGCGCCGGTGGCGTGATGGCGTGGGGTGTATTCGCGCCGACCGGAGGGGCGCCGATCGGGGCGCTGGCTGGCGAATATGTGGGTGCAAGCGGCGACATCGCGGTTGGAGTGGGAGTCGGAGCCAATGTCCTATTTGGCGGTTCAAACCGTACGATTGCCCTGCAGCCGCTATCGGTCGAGGGGCAGGCGGGCCTGAACGTTTCGCTGGGCGTGTCGGGGCTTACGCTGGCTCTCGCACCGTGACGCCATGACGGGCCTCGTAATCAGTCTGTGGCCTCGATGGTTGCGGGTAACGATCGTGGGGCTCTTGACCGCCGCCGTCGTTGGCGGCGGATGGTTCTGCTATCGCTACTTTGCCAAGCCGGTTTATTTGACGGTGGCCGCAGGATCCGCCGACGGCGAGGCTCTAGCGCCGATCTCGGCAGTATCCGCGCGCCTGACGGCATCGAACGCCCAAATTCGATTGAAGGTCGTCGACACCGGCACGTCGGCGAAAGCATCCGAAATGCTCGCCGCGCACAAAGCCGACCTTGCCATTGTTCGCGGCGATACCCGCGGTCTCGCGGATGCAAGGAGTGTGCTGCTTCTGACCCACGGCGTGGTTCTGCTCGTGATGCCCTCGGCTGCGAGCGCCGAAAGTCTCGGCGATCTGCGCAATACGACGATCGGCGTCATTGGAGGAGCGATCAATCAGCCGGTGGTTGAAGCGCTGAAGCAAGTGTATCAGTTCGACCGCGCCAAGGTCACCTTCCAGGATGTCGCCATAACCGACGGTGCGGCCAAGCTTTCATCCGGGCAGGTCCACGCGCTTCTTGCGGTGGTGCCTCTTACCGAGAAATACCTCGCGAAAGTCAGGCAATTCTTTCAGAAAGGCGAGGCAAAGGGATCGGCGCCAAAACTGATCGAAATCGCCTCTGCCGGGGCTGTCGCGAATGTCGCGCAATATTACGAAAGCTACGACATTCCAAAGGGTACTTGCGGGGAGCGCCGCCCGTTCCTTCGGACGATCTGACATCGCTGCGCGTTTCATACTTTCTGGTCGCCAACAAGTCCGTGAATGCCGACGATATCACCGACCTGACGCAATCCCTGGTCGACGTCCGACGGGACTTGTTGTCGCAATATCCGATACTGGCGCAGGCGGCTGCGCCGAGCACCGATGCCGACGCGTTGATTCCCATTCATCCGGGCGCGGCCACGTACTACAACGGAAACCGGCAAAGCTTCCTCGATAAATATGATGACAAACTCTATTACGGGTCGTTGCTGCTGGGGTCGCTGATCTCGATCATCATTGCCGCGTGGCGCTTTGCCGGCTCGGGGATTGCCTCTCAAAGCATGCTCGAACCGCTGTATGAGCTCGGCAATGAGATCAAGGGCGCGAGCAGCGAGGCGGAACTGAAAGAAATCGAGAAGCGGATCGATGACATGCTGAAGGCAGAACTCGCCAGGAACGCGAACGGCGAGGGCGCCGACAGCGCCGACATGGCCGCCCTGGGTCTTGCAGCCCACCGGCTTCAGTATCTGATGAGCCACCGCCGGACCCTGCTTCGCGGTGGATCGGCTGGCGCGGAAGCTGTGCAAATCAACTAACGCACGGACTGGGCGGTCAATCGCTGGAAGAACGCCAGGAAAACACCGCATCCTTTATTTGGATCAATGAAGGCGGCGGCTGTCTCTTGGCAGCCGTGTCAGCTTTCTCCCCTCGTCGAGCAAGCCGCGCCAGCCAGATCTCGCCGTCGGTGTAATAGGGATCGCCTTCGCCGTTACGCCCGTTCAGGGTGGGGCCGATTCCCTTCATTTGATAGATGCTCGTGACCATCTGCGCCTGGTTTATTCCGTCGATCAGCTGGTCACGTTCCTGGTCGATGTTGGGCGCGATTTTATGCGTCACCTGGCCGGTGTCGCGGCTTAGGGTGACCCCGCTGTCGAAACTGGCCGACCCAAGCCACACAGGAGATGCATCGGCCCCGCTGGTGAGGACCAGCCATAGTCGGACGTGCTGCCGGCGATCGGCGCTTGCTCCGTGGGGTTTTTCAAATGCGAGATCCTCACGACGCCCCTCGAAAAAGAGCGGACTGACTGGCGCGTCCTTGTAAGGGCGATCGAGCACGACGCTGCCAATGATTTCCAGGCTCGTCCGCAACGTAATTGGATCCGCGGGATACCACGCGGCCGCGTGAAATGTAGATATGACGTCTTCGCGGGTGCCGATAAGGCCAACGTTAATAGGGCCTCCCGGAATTCCCTGCGCGTTCGCAGTCAGAAACGTCCGTTTTGCGAGTCCGGGTTCATGCTCAACACGCGACCAGGTGGCGGGCAAAATCAGGTAGCTGACGGTGACGTAGCAAACGATCACCGTCGCCAGCGCCACGACGTACCGATTTCGAAATCGCAGACCGATACTCACTGGTCTAACCCTGCATCAGAGCGAGCTCGTCGCTATCGATAGATGACGCCGCTCCCTGTTCGGAACGATGTCCTTACTTGGTTACGATCCGGTGCGTTGGCGTCACCGTGCTGGTGGGAGCCATCGGCGAGATCGAGAACGTCAACCACGTATTCCATCCCGCCGGCCGATTGGCCGCGTCGAATTCGCCATACCCTTTCAGGTTCAGATATCCCTGCGTGTCTCCCACCGGAAACAGGTACCCGATCTGGGGGCCGACACCGATGACACGTGACCGGAATCCACCCAAGATCGGGTGCTGACCAAAATCGTCCGTGACCTGCTGATACGCATATCCGACGAGGCCGACGAAAACCTGTTTCGAGAGAAACTGCGAAGCACCCCAATCGACGTGAAAATCGATGCCGTTCTGGTATTGCGTGTCCTGGTTCTTGAAATTGCAGGTGAAGCCCGCGACGGCTGAAAATTCGTGCCCGTCGCCGGATTAAAATAGGTATAGCCGCCACCGCCATCGATGGCAGCATGACCGATGCCAAGATTGGCAAGCCGCGCCGGATCGTAGGCACCGACCGGAATGTCTCCCGTCAGATAAGTCATGAAATTGTGTACGCCCGCGTTCCACTTCAGCGTCGCCTGCGGATAGAGGTCGCCGACGGAGGTGATCGAATCTCCAATGTTCCCCGTGCGGGTTGTCGCAAATGGTCCAATCCCCGCCGTCAGCGTCCCATTAATGGAGGCAGCCGACCGCCCGAGCAGGCCGGTTACGCCAATGGCCAATTGCCCGCCCAGCACCGGCGTCGCAAACGTGTAGGTCGGGTTGAGCAGCAGGAGATCGGCCTGCGCATTCAAATTTGCATTGAAGCTGACGTTCACTGTCGGCGAGAACCTGCCGATTTGAATTTCTCTTGCCGCGGCTGCGGCGCCAAACGCCGATACGGTGGTATGATAGTAGACCTCGGCCATGGACCAGCCCGGCACTTGGGGAGTTGCCGCAAGGCTGCTGAAACGTCCGGGAAGCCAATAGGAAACGCCGCCTTCGTCGGCGTATGCGGCGTCGGATAAGAATCCGAACATCGCCGTGGCTACGCCGATAGCTGGGTGAATGAGCCGATGACCAGACTTCCGTTCGGATATGCAGCGCGTCATCTGCTTGCTCCCCTTGTCCGGGAATCTCTGAGAATCACAATGTATCGATCAGCGATTGGATGTCTCGCCCTAAGGTAGCGACCTGCAAATTCGCGCCTGCATGTTGCTCTAGGGCCACGTTGGAGATGCACGATGATCACCCGCAGAAAGCAGGAATTGGCAGGACGGCTGACCCCGTTGGCTGTGGGAAAGTCTTGGTCCGGGATGCGTGGTGCAGCGTTTGTGAAGGACTCTCGCCGAACACCTTCCGGTATTCTACCGAAAAGCGTCCCAGCTCCACGAAGCCAAAACCGGTTGCAATTTCTGTGACAGTTACGCCTTTGCAGTCTGCGGATAAAAGGGCCCGTCTTGCCTGAGACAGTCGCGACATTCGAAGATGCCGGCATGGCGGAAGGCCGTGGATTTTGTGAAATGCCTTGCGAAGCGTTCGCTCGCTTACCTCAAGGGTACGGCACAAGACCGAAATGTGCAGCGGTTCGTCCAGATGTGCGAGAGCCAATCTCTCCGCCTGTTCGACGAGATCGCTGCACGGGTTGCTTTCGCGAGTGAATGGCGTTTCCGCCACGATTGCAAGCCACTGATGAATGTTCATCGGAAACGCCTGAACGCGGGAACATGGAGAAATGACTCAACCGGGCACAAGGCACCACAATCTGGCGTTCGAGCGATATTGTCCTTTGGGGCAATCGGGGGTTGTCAGCAGCGCACGCAGCCGTACACGGAGACGAGGGTGGGGATGTAAACAGCCTGTGCGAGGCCTTTTGCGCCAGCTCAGGCCGGGGGCGCCAGCAAGCCTACTCGCTCCGCAATGGAGACCACCTCCGCAAACGATTGAACCCGCAGCTTCTGCATCACCATATGCCGGTGAGCCTTGACGGTTCGTTCGGACGTACCAAGCAGATGGGCAATTTGCTTGTTCAGTTTGCCGCGGACCATTAGCGCAAATACCTCAGCCTCGCGTGGGGTCAGAGCGGAGACAAGAGATCTAAGGGAATCAAGCAGGTCCTGGCTCTGCCGTATCGCGGCAGAGCGGACAAGTGCGCGTTCAATCGCCTCTAGTAATGTCTGCTTGGATACAGGCTTGGAGAGGAAGTCTTCCGCGCCGGCCTTGATAGCGCGGACGCTGGTGGGGATATCTCCATGGCCGGTCATGAAAATAATTGGCCAGTTCTGCGACAGCTTGGAAAGTTCATTCTGAAGCTGCAGACCGCCAACAGTTGGCATTTTTACGTCGAGAACAATGCAGCCGGGTTTGGCGTTGTCGATGGCGCGCAAGAAGCTCGTCGCGGATTCATATTCCGCGATCTCGTAACCGGAAACTTTCAATAATCGCGAAATCGCTTTCCGAAACGAGGCGTCGTCGTCCACGACATGAACTATAGGCGTGCCAGTCATGGTTTTCCGCCCTAAGCTAAAAGGAGGCCGGCCCGCCAAAAGCATGTCCAACAGCAGGCGCCGCCGCGCAGCGGTAAACAGTGCCGAGAAATGGAGTCGTGCGGTAGACGTGGGAAATAGAACGCCAGCCACCCAAGAATAACTTAGCTTCAAGCGAACCGTCAACGTGAGCTGTTTTGCTCAGATTCCGACCGGAACGATAATCCCATAAGCCAAATGGAGCGGGCGATCTTGCATCGCGACGGCAGTCGCAACCGCAAAACACGGCTCAACGGCGGCTACAGGTACGCGGTATAGGCGCTGATCCAGACCAGAATCGAGGCGAGGAGGCCGATAACTCCCGCTTTCTCGGAAAATGCTGTGGCATTTCCGGACATTCCCAGCCGGAGTGAATCGCGGCCCATTTCATCCGGAATGGAAAGCTGTGCCGGAAAGGCGGTTGCGCCGCCGAGCGCATTGGTTCGCGCGAGCGTTCCGGATACCGCTACTTGTCCCTGTCCGACGCCCTTCGGAATTACCGTGATTCTTGCGTGATAGATGCGGCCCGGGGCATTGTCGAAAACGATATCGACGGGAGCGCCGATCTTGACTGTCTGGAAGCCGTTCTGCGAGAACATTCCGACAATTATGATCTCTTTCTCGACAATAAACGACATCGCCGAGTGGAATTGCAATGCACGATCGCCGACAGTCAGCGCCACGACCGTCACGTAGCCGTCGGCGGGCGCACGAATCGTGGTCTGTGATAACTCCCACTCGGCATTCTCCAGCTGCGCCTGGATCTGTGCAACGGTGGTGTTGACACCCCCGATTTCGGAATCCATGGCGAGCTTGGCACTCTGCTGCGTCGCCTTGGCCGCGTTGAGTTGCGCCGTCACTGTCTCGTATTGAACCTGGGTATCCTGCTCCTTGAACTCGGTGTTTGCGCCCTCCGTCGCAAGCGTCTGAATATCGGCGAGACGCTTCGTGTTGTACTTGAGCTGGGCGGTTAGCCCGGCGACATTCGCGGTCGCCTGCTCATAGTTCGATTTCAATATTTGGGTCTGTTGTCGCGCCGCGGCCAGCGACGCCTGCAACTGGGTAACTTTGTATTGGAATGGCGCTGGATCGATTTGAAACAGAACATCGCCGGTCTTCACGAGCACGTTCGTCTCGACCGGAATAGCGATGATCTGACCGGTCACATTCGGTGTCACCTCGACGACCTTGCCGGTCACTGTGACCCTGCCCGCTGGCGTGAGGTAATTAAACAGCGCGAGAAACGTCGCAAGAATAAATGCGCCAATGAGAACCGATATCGTCCCCGATAACCAGCCCCAGCGCACCAGCTTCATTTTCGAGAACACGAGCCACAGCGCGCCGACGTAAAGGCACAGGATGATGACCACGGCGCAGCCCCGTCATTGGTTGATGCCACGCCTCTATTTGCGTGGAGTTCGTTAGCCCGCGCTATGCAAAATCGGCGCGGCGAGCGTCTGTTCTCGTGTGTTCGTCCTATATTTTTATGTCTGCACGTTTTTGCATAGTCGGTGCCGCAGGGCTTTTTCATAATCGCCAGCAAGCGCGGCCTTCCGCGAAAGCGATTTTCAAGAAAAGTTCACCCGAATTCCTGACAGGAGAAGCAGACATGAAGAGTGTAAAATTGGTTCGGATCGCCGGGCTGCTCGCAGTGACGGCAATGCTGGTGGGCGGTGCGGGGGCGGCCTTCGCTCAAACTGTGGGAACGGCGACCGCTCAAGGTGCTCCGGCACCTTCTTCCATGAAGACCATCGGCGCTCCTTCCGCTGCCGCCAAACCCGAAATCGTGCCTTCGCTGTTCGTGCTCAACTCCCGCGGCGCGACGTTGCAGGGAGATACGCTGACGTTAACCGGCGTGATGCCCAGCTCCATCATATTTGCGGATCGTCCGGTAAGATCGGCAGGCCACCAGCCCACCGCGGATGTCATCGCGGAATGGGGATCGGGCGACGACAGCTTTGCCAAGAATCCGCCGAACGCAACCGTGTCCGTCTTCGGCAAGGATGGCTTGGTGAAGGATGCCGTCGTGGTGCTGAAGAATCCGAAGCTCGACGGCGACAAGCTGACGTTCAACGTTCAGACCCTTGAAGGCGATCTCAACGGTGGGGATGGAGCGGCAGCAATCTTCATCGACATCATCGGCCGGCCGTTCACGCCGATGTCGTTTGCCGGGGTTGCACGTCGTTCGGCGTTTCGCGGCGCCATGTATGCCGGCGCCGTTGGAGCGGCTGCATATGCTGCGCCCTATGCCCGTCCGGCTTGCGGCTATTACCCCTATCCGCCCTGTTACTGAGACGAGGGAGACGGGGGAGGCGCGCTTCCCCCGATTTCAATTGGATAGCGCAACGGAGTGTATGGAACGAAGCCGCAGATAACAACTGCACACGTCAGAAGAGGAGTGTTCGGCATGTTCCGAGGAATTCTGCGGCTGACCGAGGCGCTTATGGGTATATGGAACCCGCCGCCGGACACGCGGGGGCAAGGAACGGTGGGTCAGTCGGCTCAGTAAAGTCGACCGCTGCGTCGACGCTTGAGCGCCGGCGCTGCAAAACTGCAGAATCACAGGAGAGAATGGCGATGCATAGGTCCTTGATACTCGCGACAATACTTTTGACGACAGCAATTCAAACCGCACGCGCGCAAGTGGATCTGAGCACGTATGCCGACGCCAACGGATTTATCAATGTTCAGAAATTGACATGCGCCCAATTGGCTGGGACGTGGCAAGGTGACGCCGACATGCTGACGACCTGGTATAGCGGCTGGTACAATGGACTCGCCCGCAAGCACTATCTGGACCTCAAGAAGGGAAAAGAAGCGGAGCATGAGATCATCGTCTATTGCAAGGCCAATCCCGATCAGTTGATCATCGAGGCGATTGCGGTCGTGTTCAAGGATATGCGCGCCAAGCTCGGGATCGAGATGAAACCCTGAGAATTGAAGGCTGAGCTTACGCATCAGCCACCCGCGAATATCTCTTTGCGCTCAATTTTCGCTTAGCGTCGTGGTGTCGCGTTGTGCAGGATCAGATTTGCAAGGGCGGTAAAACCGCTCGCTAGTGCTGGTCATCATGGGTTCAGTATGCAGTAAAATCAGGAGCACCTTTCTTGCAGATCCACGCAAAATGCTAACGATTGTGTGCCATGCGGACCATCGCTGTTGTTGAAGACAATCCGAGCATGCTGCAAGGTCTCAATCGCCTTTTGTCAGCGCACGGATTCCGCGTGCAGACATTTACATCGGCGGAATTGTTTCTTGACGACATCGCCAAATGCGAGGCGGAGTGCCTTCTTTTGGACATTCATCTCGGCGGAATCTCGGGCATCGACTTGAAGCGGCGATTGACTTCATCAGGCAGGAATCTGCCCGTCATTTTTATGACCGCGATCGATGACGAGGCCACTCGCAAGGAGGCCTTTGACGTTGGCTGCGTTGCGTACCTGAAGAAGCCTTTTTTGGCAAAATTGCTCATCGATGCAATCAATGCCGCCGCGTGACGAAATCTTTTTGTGGCTGGCCGACTACCGAAAACCAACCGAAAACACTGCTGCCCATCCTGCCGAATCTGTACCGGGTATTGTTTGCTCTCGGCCCCCAAGTGACATATTTCCGAAGCGTCAGTGTCATTGACGGTAATCTTTGCCGGCATTGCGGCGGTGCAACTACGGCGCGCATTCTAAGCGGATTTTGTTCCCAGTTGCCAGGAATTCGAATAGAATACGGCGATCCAGCCAGACGTCGCTAAAGAACATTTCCAGATTCCCGCATACTCTTTATCGGCTTCGCTTAAACATGGTATTCTCGGTACTTCTGAGTACGGTTGTGTTGTTTTTCGCCTTGACCGGCGCGGCGTTCTCCGAGCCGAAGCGAGTCCTGCTCCTGCATTCGTTCGGCCCCAATTTTGCGCCGTGGAACGAGTACGCACGAGCCGTCCGGGAAGAACTGGGACTGCAATCAAAGGAGCCTATCGATATCTTTGAGGCGTCGCTTGCAACCGCGCGTTCCGCCGACAAGGAAGAGGGTCCATTCGTCGAATATCTGCGCGCTCTCTTTTCCAAAGACCAGCTCGATCTGGTCATTACCATCGGCGCTCCGGCGGTAAATTTCCTTCAGCAGCATCGATCCCAGCTGTTTCCCTCTGTACCTGCCGTGCACACCGGTCTGGAACAACGGCGCGTTCCCGTCAGTACGCTTACAGCGAATGACACCGTCGTTGCCGTCTCGGTCGATCTTACCAATGCAGTCGGGAGCATGCTGCGGCTCGTGCCGGAAACCGCCAGCGTTGCCGTCGTGATTGGCGACTCGCCCACCGAGAAATATTGGCTGGGGCAAATGCGGGAAGCCATTCGACCGTTTGAAAATCGCGTGGCGTTTACGTGGTTCAACGAGCTGTCATTCGAAAGGATGCTGCAGCGCGCTGCGGCACTTCCACCACGGTCCGCAATCTTTTTTGTGCTGCTGTCGATCGATGCGGCAGGGGTCGCGCACGAGGAAAGCAAGGCGTTGGTCCGTCTTCACGCCCTCGCCAACGCGCCCATGTTCGCTCCTTCCGATGAATTTTTTGGCCAAGGGATCGTTGGTGGGCCGCTCACCACAGTCGCGAATGTGGGTCGGGAGGCCGCCCGCGTCGCAGTGCGGATCCTCGGCGGGGAGCCGGCAGCCAACATCAAGACGCCTCCGATCGAATTTGGAACGCCAAAGTTCGACTGGAGGGAGCTGAAGCGCTGGAATATCAGCGAAAGCCGGCTACCTGTGGGGAGCGAGGTGCACTTTCGCGAACCGGGTCTGTGGGAGCAATATCGGCCGCAGGTGACTGCCGTCGTGGCCGCTCTGCTGCTCCAGGCCGTGATAATTTCCTGGTTACTGGTCGAGCGGCGGCGGCGCTATTTCGCCCAGGCGGAAGCAAGCAGCCGACGCCGGCAGGTTGTTCGCTTGAACCGGTTTACGACTGCAAACGTGCTGTCTTCGTCCATCGCCCACGAACTCAACCAGCCGCTGGGAGCGATTCTGAGCAATACCGAAGCCGCGCAAATGTTGCTCAAGGCCAGTCCGCCTGATCTCACTCAGATTGGCGAAATCTTGTCCGACATTGTCCGGGATGAACAGCGCGCGAGCGAGATCATTCTTGGCCTGCGGAATTTATTGAACGATAGAAAAGAGGCCGATCTGCGGGCGCTCGATCTGAATAACACGGTTCCGGAGTTGGTCAAAATTGTTACTCCTGAGGTAGCCAAGCGGGGAGTCATACTGCGCATTGCGCTTACGCCCGACGCATTGCCGGTCCGAGCCGACCCGATCCACATGCAACAAGTGATAATGAACCTCGTCATGAACGGTATGGACGCCATGGAAGGAGCGCCTGGGCCCCGCAACTTGACGATCAGGACCCGCCGAAATGCGGAGTACGACGTCGCCGAAGTAAGAATATCGGATTCGGGAAAAGGCATTCCCGAGGACAATTTGACGATCATCTTCGATGCATTCGTGACCACGAAGCCGCAGGGGACGGGGTTGGGTTTGCCGATCGCGCGCACGATCGTCGAAAGTTACGGAGGCACCATCTGGGCCGAGAATCGCCATCGCGGTGCGGTGTTTAGCTTCACGATCCCGTTGGCCAAAGCGCAAGCGGGGTGATCTACCCCGCGAACGTTGGCCCCAACGAGGTCGTTCCACAATCCGGGAGGCCGTGGCCATCCCATGCGGATTGGATGAATTCCCGAGCGGCTTGTCGCGCAAGTATCCGGACCAGCGTGAGCAATTATGGCTGTTTCGCCGCTACGACAGCTTCTCTTGCCTTGGCGACGATCCGGTCTCGGGTCAGGGGGCGACATCGGGCACCAACCTTACAAGGAGTTCGGAGCCGGCTAGCTGGATGGCGTAGATTTCCAGAGTGCGCCGGCCGATGAAGCGGAGGGCGCCGGCTATGGCTTCTGGCGGTTGGATGCGGCTCGGGCCGCGCAGGAACAGACACAGGCTCGCGGACCAAACGCCGATGCCGAAAATGAAGGCGGCGAACTGGATCTGAGGAAACGAGTATTCCCCTTGTTCCTGCCAGACGCAGACGACCACGGCGGCAAAGCAGGCCAGCAGTCGCATTAGGCCCGCGTTCTCCTTCATCGCGGGCGCGGGCGGTGCCGAGCTTTGGGCTGGGCCATCCACGTCGGTAGCTGATCTGCTGTCGACATACATGCGTTGGCATGAGCCGAACAGGGCCCACAGCCATCCCTCCGAGCCGTAATCGACAATCTTGGCCGCTATCGACAATACCGCCAAAAGTGCGGAAACGAGGAAGGCGAAGGCGGCCCAACCGTGACGTTGCAAAAGGATTTGCACGTAGGGCCGTGCACTTCGGACGAGTGCGAAGCTCAAAAGAATGTTCGGTGCTACCCAGGTCCAATTTGCGTTCCAGCTTTCGAGCAGAGTCAAGATGACACCGAGCCAGATCCAGTGGAGCGGGACGGTCCTGGTCTGCGCGTAGCCTATAAGGAAGAAGAACGTCGGAGCTGCCAAGCCCCCAAAACGCTCCACCAGCGGTCGTCTTCCATGAAGAAGTGGCCGAAATGGTCAACCGCGACCAAAATGATTGCCGCGGTTTTCAGCCAGTCGGTGTTGTCAACGAAGCGAGATGTTTGCGGATTTCGATGAGATGTGCTCGTCAAATGAATAGCGTCGTACATTTCGGTGCTCAAACTTGTGCTCGTTGAGCGTTACTTGCAGCGGTCCACGAGGACAACTAATGACCGAAGCCGTCCCGCATCCTAAGTTCGTAACCACTTTGCCGCAACCGTGTTTGTGAACACGATTCGAACGTGTGACCTTTGCCTATGAGGGCAACGCTCTTTCTGGGAGCTCGTAGCGCTGGCCTGAAAGACGGTTAAGGGACACGATGTGTGGAACTGCATCTTGAAAAAATCGTACATCACCGTTTGCAGCCCGTGGCACGCGATCATATCCCAACATCCGCAAATGCGCGCTGTCCTGCTCGTTTGCTCCCATTGACGTGATGCGCGGCAGGATTGAGGTTGATGGCCGGGCCCAGTCGGAGCGGAACATCCATGAGAGGCAGTCGGCAGCAGAACAATGGTTCGCGTATTCGTCCCACTGCCTGCGTGCCCAAGGTCGTGGATCCGCGCCGCATTCCCTTTGCGCAACGCCTCACGTGCACGATCGCGGAGGCTTGCGAGGTCACAGGTCTAGGACGAACCAAGCTTTATGAGGTGATTGGAGATGGACTCCTCGCCACGACGACTGTGGGCCGCCGACGTCTGGTGCTGGTGCAATCGCTCCTATCGCTCATCGAGGCCGAGCAATCACAGACGGGTGCTTAGCCGAGCCCTGCGACTTGCGGTCGATAGGGCTTCATGCCCGGATCTTGACGACACGCCCGAGCTCCCGCAGCCGATCCAGCTCGTCAGCCCACCAGCGCATCATGCGTACCCGTTCCTGCCAGAACTCAGCCGCATGTGTGTAGGCGCCCCTGACTTCATTCGGCTCTTGATGCGCAAGCTGGCGTTCGATCGCGTCGGCATGCCATTTGCCGCTTTCATTTAAAAGAACTGATGCGGTCGATCGCAACCCGTGAACGGTTAGCTCAGTCTTGTCGTAGCCCAACCGCCGCAATGCTGCATTCAGCGTGTTGTCGCTGATCGGACGATGCCAGGACCTTACCGATGGAAAAAGATATTTTGAGCCACCGGTCACCTCCTGGAGCTTGCGAAGACTGGCCAGGGTTTGGGGCGCGAGCGGCACGCGGTGCGGCCGCCGCATCTTCATTTTTGCGCCCGGAATGCGCCACTCGCCATCCGTCAGATTAAACTCGGTCCATTCGGCCTTCCGAAGCTCACCGGGTCGGACAAAGACCAGTGGGGCCAGCTTGAGAGCATATCTGGTGACCGCTTGCCCTTCGAAGCCATCGATGGCTCGGAGCAGGGCGCCCACGGCGTTTGGCTCGACGATCGTTGCGCGGTGGGTAACGGTTGGAGTGATCAGGGCGCCGCGGAGATCGCCCGTCGGATCCCGCTCGGCTCGTCCCGTTGCGATGGCAAAACGAAAGACGGCTCCCACGGTACCGCGCAGGCGGGTCGCAGTCTCATGCTTCCTCCGCTTCTCGATCTTTCTGAGCGCGTCAAGGATTTCAGGGGCCTTGAGTTCAGCAATCGGGCGCTTGCCCAATTCCTTGTTGGCAAAATCCAGCAGCCATTGCTTCTTCTTCAGCGTGGCTCGGGCGTCGCCCTCCGCCTCGAACTTGTCCATGAGTTCTTTGGCCACCGCTTCAAATGTATTGCTTCGCGCCATTCGCGCTTGTCGGCGCTCTTCCTTGCGCTCAACGGAGGGATCAATGCCGTCAGCCAGCAGTCGCTTGGCATTGTCGCGCTTGGTGCGGGCATCTGCCAGCGAGACGAGGGGATACTGGCCGATCGCGAGCAGCTTCTGCTTGGCGTCAAAGCGATAGGCATAGCGCCAGAGCTTCGATCCGGTTTTGGTGACGAGCATGAAGAGGCCGCCACCGTCAGACCGCTTATAGTCTTTTTCGCCAGCTTTCAGATGCCGAAAGTGGCTGTCGTTCTTGACCGGCATGGGTTCGATTCCACCCAAAAGTCGCGATACCATGACCCCAATGATCTACCATGAAAGATACCATGAAAGTCGCCGGATACCATGAGATTTGGGCGAACGGCCGCGAAGCCGAAAATGCGACTTGTGGCCGTCGTTATTGAGGAAAATGAACGTTGGCGAATGAAGGCAGACGGTAGGATGGTGCCCCTGGCCGGTAGCCGCCTAATGCCATAACCATTTGAATTTGAAGTAATTTTCATCGTCGATGGCTGCCGATACCAACCGAAATACCAACAAGATGACGCGCGGTATTAGCTGGCAAAAATAAAATAGCAGGCTCCACGGCAGCGGGCACCCCCAGTGCCGTTCCGGTCTCCACAATCGCCCCGACCGGAATCGAACCCGGCTCTAAGTCGAACTCCCGTCGGGATCGACCTAACATAATATCGCGAGGTCAAGGGAGGGTCTTGTCACGTGTACCCCATCCATTGTGCCCCACGATGCCGAGCGAGACACTTACCTCGTGCTGGACGACTTCGGGGGGTCGACTCGGTTGCGCTTGGCGCGAGACCGACGCCGAAAGCGCTGATCGCGCGACGCTAATCCGCGTGCCAATGTCCGACAACACACTGAACAAGGCGCTGCGGACATGGGCTGCGATACTAGCCCGGGCGACGACCACTGCGCGCACGGCTTCCGCTCGACCGCGTCGACTCTACTCAACGAGGAGGGCGCGTTCGACGGCGATGTAGTGGAAACCCAACTCGCCCACGACACGGAGAAAAAAAGCGCCGGCGGCGCGGCGAGGTGGTGGGGCGCCAGCTTGGCAAGGGCGACAAGAACAAGATCCGCGACATCTATAACCGTGCGGCCTGTTGGGCCGAACGCGTGCGTTTAATACAGCATTGGTCTAATCGCCTCGACAGCTTGCGAGACGGTGCGCGCGCCGTCTCGCTGCGCAGATCGGCGGCCTAGCTTGCTCTCGTTTCGACCCTCGGCAGCGAAGCGTGATATTCATCCACGCTGTCGAGGTCGATCATGGTCTTGCCTCCCATCTTGTAGGCCCTGATCCTCTCGTGGGCGATCAGCTCATAAGCCTTAGTCTTTCCGAATTTGCCATAGCGGCAACCGTCCTTGAACTCGACGAGCCGGCGCCGCTTGTTGTTATCATTGTCA